>ERZ808246.1349-NODE-1349-length-17778-cov-3.724990_pt1 | contig 17778 bp, 19 predicted proteins | sample MGYA00521083_ERZ808246 | MGnify/ENA primary metagenome ERZ808246 (study PRJEB31516, sample SAMN03275577) | gut metagenome | biome: mammalia-associated habitat; material: feces | host: Papio cynocephalus | place: Kenya | collected 2012-07-07 ... | reverse complement strand
AGCGGGTGCGTCGTTTATTCCGTCGCCAACCATTGCAACCTTGCCGTATTCTTTAAGCTTTCTTATAACAGCCTCTTTGCCGTTCGGCAAAACGTCCGAAATAACCGCGTCAACGCCTACTTCGTCGCCGATTGCCTTTGCGGTGCGCGCGTTGTCGCCCGTAAGCATAACAACGTTTACGCCCATCTTTTTAAGCTCCGAAACAGCGTCTTTACTATCGGGCTTTATAACGTCTGCAACCGCAATAACGCCGAGCGCCTTTGAATTGCGGCTGAAAAAGAGCGGCGTTTTGCCTTTTTCGGCAAGCGAAAGCGCCTTTTCTTTTAAATCCTCGGGAACATCTGCGTTAGCGCCGATATAAGCGAGGTTTCCGCCGCGCAAAACATCTGCGCCGAGAGCGGCTTTTAATCCGTTGCCGGGGAGTGCTTCAAAGTCCGATACCTTTTCGCTTTTTATCCCCTCTTCCAAAGCCTTTTTAATTACGGCTTTTGAAAGCGGGTGTTCGCTTTTGATTTCAAGCGAAAACGCGGCTTTTAAAAGCTCTTCATACGAAACGCCGCCGCTTGTTACAATATCCGTAACAGTCGGCTCGCCTGAAGTCACAGTACCTGTTTTATCAAGAGCGACAATGTCTATTCTGCTTGTTTCTTCAAGCGCGGCGGCGGTTTTGAAAAGAATGCCGTTTTTTGCGCCCAAGCCGTTGCCGACCATAACCGCAACCGGCGTTGCAAGCCCCAAAGCGCACGGACAGCTTATTACAAGCACCGAAATTCCGCGAGAGAGCGCATAGCCGAAGCTTTCACCCAAAACAAGCCACACGGCGGTTGTAAGAATTGCAAGAGCGATTACCGTAGGCACAAAAACGCCCGAAACCTTGTCGGCAATTTTTGCAATCGGCGCTTTTGTTGCGGCGGCGTCGCTTACCATTTTAATTATTTGAGAAAGAGTTGTGTCCTCGCCCACTCTTGAAGCGCGGCACTTTAAAAATCCCGAGCGGTTTACGGTTGCAGCCGAAACGCTGTCGCCGACCGTTTTGTCAACGGGTATACTTTCACCCGTAAGCGCAGATTCATTAACCGCGCCGCCGCCCTCAATAACAACGCCGTCAACGGGTATGCTTTCACCCGGGCGAACAACGAATATATCGCCGATAGCAACGCTTTCTATCGGAACAGTTTGTTCTTTGCCGTCTTTTTCGAGCGTTGCGGTTTTCGGGGCAAGCTTCATAAGGCTTTTTAAAGCGTCGGTCGTTTTGCCCTTAGAGCGCGACTCCAAAAGCTTGCCGACGGTTATAAGCGTAAGAATCATTGCGGCGGATTCAAAATAGAAGTCGTTCATACAGCTTTCGACTGCCGCCGCGTCGCCCGCCAAAACAGCGCCTGTCATTTTAAAAAGCGCATATGTGCTGTAGACAAACGCCGCAGTGCTTCCGAGAGCCACCAAAGTGTCCATATTGGGCGAGCGCCTTGCAAGGCTTTTGAAGCCGCTGACAAAAAAACGCCTGTTTATAACCATAACGGCAACGGTTAAAAGAAGCTCATAGAGTCCCATTGCAACATGGTTGCCGTCTAAAAATTTCGGCAAGGGCCAATTCCACATCATATGCCCCATTGAGACATACATAAGAAACAAAAGAAAAACAAGCGACGTTATGAGCCTTATTTTAAGCTCTTTTGTTTCTTTTGAAAAAGAAGGCGCCTCCTCCTTTTGCACACCGCCCTTGTTTTTGCCTTTAAGCGACGCGCCGTAGCCAGCGTTTTCGACCGCCTTTATTACATCTTCGGGCGCGGCTGTTCCTTCAACGCCCATTGAGTTTGTCAAAAGGCTTACAGAGCAAGTTGTTACGCCGCCAAGCTTTGAAACGGCTTTTTCAACGCGCGCACTGCACGCGGCACAGCTCATACCCGTTACATTATATTGAACCATAAATCAACCGATTTAGTCCTTTCTTTCGATTTTTTCAACCTCATAGCCTGCGTTTTTAACAGCCTCGGTAAGCTCTTCGTCGCTTATTTCGCGGCTCATTTCAACAACGGCAAGCTTCTTTTTAAGATTTACGCGCGCAGAAGCACCCTCAATTGAATTAAGCTTTCGCTGAACGCGGTTTTGGCAGTTTTCGCAATGCATACCGTTGATGTAAACCGTTTTTTCGGCAACTTTAGGCGCTGTGAGCTTGTTAGGCTTTTCGCGAATTTCGCCGCCACCGCCGCAACAGCCGCCGTTGCCTTTGAAATGCTTAACGCTGAAATATACGGCAACAATGAGAATCACTGCAAGTATTGCCGGTAAAATGTAATTTATTGAACCGTTCATAAAATTTGCACTCCTTTATTTCATTAATTTTTGCATGGTAACGACAAGCTCGTCAATTGTCTCGTCCTTACCGTTTCTTATGTCGTCGGCAACGCACGTTCTGATGTGGTCGGCGAGTAATTCTTTGTTAAAAGCGTTTAAAGCGGCATTAGCCGCCGCCGCCTGCACAAGAATATCGGGACAGTACGCTCCGCTTTCAAGCATACCTTTAATTCCCCTGATTTGCCCCTCAATCCTGTTAAGGCGGTTAAGAAGCTTTTTGTATTCTTCGGGCGTTCGCTCTTTTTTTCGCTGAGAGCAGTGACAGCACTTTTTAGGCTTCGTTTCAATCACACCTTTCATATACCCTCTCGGGGTATTTTCAGTATATACCCCATTGGGGTATTTGTCAATAGTATTCTTAAAAAAATAACGACCCGCATTAAGCGAGTCGTTTTGTTTGTTAAATATTGATTAAAGCAAATACCGCTTTCAAATTATTCGGCAACTTTTGCAGCCTTTTCCTTGTCGGCTTCAACCTCTGCCTCAAATTCTTTGATTTCCTCACGTCTTTTTGCCATACGCTCGACATACTCTGAAACGTCGGTATATTTAACGGGAACGTTTTGCTTTTTAATGAGAATGTTTACAACAATGATTATAACAAACCCAAGCAAAACAAGGAACGGTGCAAAGCCGAGACTGCCCGAATACATTTCGCCGAACTTTGAAGTAAGCTGAGAATTGAAAACAAGGAAAGAGATAACGCTGAGCAATGTGAAAATGATGCCGCAGCTTGAAAGCGCGATGTTTCTTTTGAAGCCCTTGGGCGAGCATGAAACAGCGTCGAACGGAATGTTGAGAATTGCAAAAACAGCGGCAACAAATATAAAGACTATTGAAAGCGCATAGAAAATAAACGCAACTCTTGTAACCGCCGACTCTTTAATCATATCAATAAGAATATCGAATTTAAGGTTTGCGACAACCTCTGTAGCAAGGTTTAAAATAGAAATGTCGGTATTTATGGTTTTGAAAGGAAGCGTAACATTAACGTGTGCGAGGGGCAAAAACAGCATACCGATAGGAATAAGCAAGCAAATAATGCGAACTATCGAAAGCTTTGTGCCGACAAACGAAAACTTAACGCGGTCGATTTTCGGCTGGAGCTTTATGTGCTCCTCCTCAGCCTTGTCGGCGTCCTCGGCAAGACGCTCCTGATGGTTGTAATAAAGAAGGTTTACTCCGCACTTGGGGCACTCGGCTCTCCAGTCGGTAATTTTGAGCTTATACCCACACTTAGGACAATTTGCCATTATAAAATCTCCTGCCTGTTTGAATTTTGATATGCCGTAGCCCTGATTTACGCACGGCAACATAATACTTAGACAGTATACCACACGAATACAACATTTTCAATAAAAATTTAATTATTTTTATCTTGATTTTCGATATTTTTTAATTTCGGCTTGAAAACGCCTCTATATTTCGCCGTAAGAAATTACGTTTTGGGGGTATTCGGTATATACACCGTCGCGGAAAATTCAAAATCAATGATTTTCTGCAAAGTTTTGTCGAATTTTGTCGAACCGATGTTTTAAAGAAAAAACTTGTCGGCGCATTCAACACATATTAAACATTTCAAGTGAAAAAATAGTAAAAAGTCTCAAAAAGTTTCAAAACATTAATTTTATGTTGAATTTTGAAATAAAAGATGTTATTATATCTATAGGTTAAGCATAAGAGAGCCGAAAGGTTAAGCATAAGAAAGCAGATATCGGCACGGTTTTAAAATACCCTCTTATGCCTAAGCATAAAGATACAAAAATCCGTTTGTGTCGCTATGCCCCTAAATGCGAGGAGTGAGGAAATGATTAGAAACAGGCTTGTAAATTTCAGACTTTATAACAAATGCACCCCAGAACAGTTGGCAAAATTCCTCGGAATAACGGTAGATGAATACAATGCGTTTGAAAGCGGCCGCGAAAAGCCCACAATTGACATAATTGTTGCGCTTGCGACCTTTTATAAAACGACCGTAGATGAATTTTACGGCTATTCACCGAAGCTTTTGCTTCACAGACCCGACTATGACGATTATTTTGACGAGGACGTTGAAGACGATGTTTTGCGCCTTTCGGAGCTTTCGTGGGAGGAAAAGGAAATGATTTTCCACTACAGAAAGCAAGGCGACAAAGAAGCATTTTATAAAAAAATGATTACAACCGAAACGTAATTTGCCGAATAATATGCAAACCCCCGTGCAGGCTTTAAAACCGACACGGGGGTTTTATTTTGTTTTAGGGGTTACTTATTTTATGATTTCGCCCATAAGTCCCGGGAAAGCCGCCGCGGCGTTGCTTTCGTCGGTATCAATGTGCATTGCGGGAGCAAACTTTTCGCTTACTCTTACAACAACATCGCCGAAAACAAGCGAACGACCCTCGGTTTTAAGCTCAACGCTTACAATCTGCTTGTCGTTTACGCCGAACTCGGAAGCCGTTTTCGGGTCAAGGTGAATGTGTCTTTTTGCGACAATTACGCCTTCTTTAAGCTCAACCTCGCCCTCGGGTCCTTTAAGAATGCAAGCGCCGCTGTCTTTAATGTCGCCGCTTTCTCTTACGGGGGCGGCAACGCCGATTGAGCGCGCGTCCGAAGCCGAAAGCTCTACCTGGCAGGCGTTTCTGCACGGACCGAGTATTGAAACTGCGGGAAACTGACCCTTTGTGCCTATTACGGCAACTCTTTCGTTAGAAGCATACTGACCGGGCTGTGAAAGCTCTTTTTTAACGGTAAGCTCATAGCCTTTTCCGAAAAGTGTTTCAAGAGCCTCTTTTGTAACGTGAACGTGGCGTGCGGATGTTTCAACAAGTACCTTTGCCATATGTATCCTCTTTTCATATAAGGGGCTGCCGTGAAAACACGACAGCTCCGAGTTTTTGCAAAGCCCGACGGGAAAATCAACTCACCGTGCGGGAAGTGCGGTTATTTTTATTTTGAAGCCTCTTCAACTGCAACTGCACATGCAACCGTTGCGCCGACCATCGGGTTGTTGCCCATGCCGATAAGACCCATCATTTCAACGTGAGCGGGAACCGAAGAAGAACCTGCAAACTGAGCGTCGGAATGCATTCTGCCCATGGTGTCGGTCATACCGTAAGAAGCGGGACCTGCCGCAACGTTATCGGGATGAAGCGTTCTGCCCGTGCCGCCGCCGGAAGCTACCGAGAAATATTTAACGCCGTTTTCAACAGCCCATTTTTTATATGTGCCTGCAACGGGGTGCTGGAAGCGGGTGGGGTTTGTTGAGTTGCCCGTGATGGAAACGTCAACGCCCTCTTTACGCATAATGGCAACGCCTTCGTTAACGTCGTCTGCACCGTAGCAGCGAACCTTTGAACGCTCGCCGTCCGAATAAGCAGTCTCTTTAACAACGGTAAGCTCGCCTGTATAGTAGTCATACGAAGTCTGAACATATGTGAAGCCGTTGATTCTTGAAATAATCATTGCGGCGTCTTTGCCGAGACCGTTAAGAATAACTCTGAGCGGCTCTTTGCGGACTTTGTTTGCGGAGCGTGCAATACCGATTGCGCCCTCGGCAGCCGCGAAAGATTCGTGACCCGCAAGGAATGCAAAGCACTTTGTGTTGTCGTCAAGAAGCATTGCGCCGAGGTTGCCGTGGCCGAGACCGACTTTTCTCTGGTCTGCAACGGAGCCGGGAATGCAAAATGCCTGAAGACCGATGCCGATAGCGGCAGCTGCGTCGGCGGCTTTTGTTTTGCCGCTTTTAAGAGCAACGGCAACGCCGAGCGTATAAGCCCAAACGGCATTTTCAAAAGCGATGGGCTGAACGCCCTTTACTTCTTTTTCAACGTCTATACCTTTTGAAAGGCAAAGGTCTCTTGCCTCTTCAAGGCTTTTAAGACCGTATTCGGCAAGGCACTTTTCAATACCGGCCATTCTTCTTTCTTTACCTTCAAACATAACATCATTAGCCATTTTAAGTGTCCTCCTTTATTATTCTTCTCTGGGGTCGATATACTTAGGAGCGTTGGCAAAACGGCCGTAGCTGCCGGTATTCTTTTTAAGAGCTTCGTCGGCGCTCATTCCGTGACGGATATCCTCCATCATTTTGCCGAGCTTAACAAATTCATAACCGATAACCTGGTCGTCGTCATCAAGAGCAATGCGTGTAACATAGCCCTCTGCCATTTCGAGATAACGAACGCCCTTGGCCTTTGTGCCGAACATTGTGCCGACCTGTGAACGAAGGCCCTTGCCGAGGTCCTCAAGGCCTGCGCCGACAACAAGACCGTCGTCAGAAAATGCAGACTGGCTTCTGCCGTAAACTATCTGAAGGAAAAGCTCTCTCATGGCAACGTTTATAGCGTCGCAAACAAGGTCGGTGTTAAGGCACTCAAGAAGAGTTTTGCCGGGAAGAATTTCGGCAGCCATTGCCGCAGAATGAGTCATACCCGAGCAGCCGATTGTTTCAACAAGAGCCTCTTCGACGATGCCGTTTTTAACGTTGAGCGAAAGCTTGCAGGTGCCCTGCTGAGGAGCGCACCAGCCCACACCGTGTGTGAATCCGGAAATATCTTTAATTTCATAAGCTTTGACCCACTTGCCCTCTTCGGGGATGGGTGCCGGACCGTGCTTGGGTCCTTTGGCGACTACGCACATGTTTTCAACTTCGCGCGAATAGTTCATAGTTTGTTTGACTCCTTTCGGAAATTTTTTACATCTTGCAGAACGTGACGCAACCGCGCATATTATTAAACGGCAAGCGTCATACCCTTAATATTTTATTACATCTCGTTGAGCAAGTCAAGAAAATCATAGCAAACATTTTAATGTTTTTTTGATATTAAAGATTTATAAATATATCTAGATTCACTAAATTAGTTACATTTTTGTAACAGCACTTGTTTTTTTATTTTGGCAGTATATAATGATATTCAGTGTAGATTAATATTTAATTTTTATATATCGCGCCTGCCTTTTAAGCGCCGCAAACAGCTTCTTTTATTCTGTTATTCGGAGATAACTTCCCCGGGTATTTTTATGTGTGAGGTATAGCAATGGTATTTTCGAGTCTGATTTTCGTATATGCGTTTTTGCCGCTGTCGCTTATATTTTATGTTCTTGCAAAGAACATTAAGGTAAAAAACGCGGTTCTTTTAATATTCTCGCTTCTTTTTTATGCCTGGGGCGAGCCTACCTATGTCCTCATACTTATTTTTATGACTTTTTCGGATTGGGTGTCGTCCCTTCTCATAGAAAAAAGCAAATCAAAAGGTGCCGCAAAATTTCATATGACCGTTGCGGTTATAATCAATATCGGACTTATCGGTTTTTTTAAATACACGGGCTTTGCTCTTACAAACATTCAAAGCATATTCGGCGTGCCCGAGGTCATTCCGAAAATCGCTTTGCCCATCGGTATTTCTTTTTATACCTTTCAGCTTTTATCATATGTTATCGACGTTTACAGAAAAGAAGTACCCGCGCAGAAAAACTTTTTCCTTTTGCTTCTTTATTCGAGCCTTTTTTATCAGTGCATCGCAGGCCCCATTGTTCGCTACAAGGACGTTAACGACGAAATTGAAGAGCGCTCTGTTGACTCTGCGCTTATCAGTGCCGGCATAACGCGCTTTACCGTGGGACTTGCAAAAAAAGCGCTCATAGCAAACCTTTGCGGCTCGCTTGCGGACTCGCTTCTTGTGCCTGATTCGCTTTTTGCCGCGGGCAGTGCCGCAGACGCTATAGCCCAGCTTTCGGGGCGCTCGGTGCTCGCTTTGTGGTTCGGCGTTATATTCTATATGCTTCAGATTTATCTTGATTTTTCGGCGTATTCCGATATGGCAATCGGTATGGGCTATATGGTAGGCTTTAAATTCAAAGAGAATTTCAACTACCCCTACATTGCAAATTCCGTCACGGACTTTTGGCGGCGCTGGCACATTTCTTTGAGCACGTTTTTCAGAGATTATGTTTACATTCCGCTCGGCGGCAACAGAAAAGGCAAGCTTAAAACATACCGCAACCTTTTGATTGTTTGGTTCCTTACGGGTCTTTGGCACGGCGCTTCGTGGAACTTTATTCTTTGGGGACTTTACTTTTTCGTGTTCCTTGCAATCGAAAAAGCGGGCTTTTTGAACATTCTTAAAAAGATACCCGCCGTGTTCGGTCACGTTTATCTGCTTCTTATCGTATTTTTCGGTTGGATTCTTTTCAAATTCAGCGATTTTTCGGCAATACCGATAGTTTTAAAAGGTCTTTTCGGACTGAACGGAAATGCTTTTTCGGACTTTGAAACGAATATGCTTCTTTTAAAGAACATCTTCTTTACAGTGGCGGCTGTTCTTTCTGTAACGCCGCTTGTTCACAAAATCAAAGAGTCTCTTGAAAAGCATTCGGAAACTTCAAAGGCCGCTGCCGTTGTTTATAAAACCGCTTCGGTTATTTCGCCCGTGGCGTTACTTTTCCTCTCGACGCTTACGCTTGTCGGCGACAGCTACAACCCGTTCCTTTACTTCCAATTCTAAGCTTTGAAAGGCAGAAACAAATGATTTATAACAACCCGAGGGATTTAACCCCCACAGCAGGGAAAGCGCCGAAAAGCGCCGCAAAAAACATTCCCGAAAAGCCGCAAAAACAAAAGAAGAACAAGGCGCGCGCCGTTAAAAACGTCGCTTTTTTCGTTACGCTTTATCTCGGCACGTTTGTCGCCTTTATTATTCCGTTAAGACCGACTTATTCCGAAACGGAAAAGCGCGAATTGAAAAAATTCCCGACGTTCAGCATTGAAACGCTCAAAAGCGGCAGCTATTTTGACGACATAACAACGTGGTTTTCGGATACCTTTCCCTTTAGAGAAGAGCTTACAAAGCTCAACACATCAATAAGCAAGCTTTACGGCATTACAAAGGTTGACATTCACGGCGACGTAAACACGGGCGACGATATTCCCGACGTTCCGCTTCCTCAAGAGGATACGACAGCGCCCGAATCCACTACCCTTCCCACCGAGCATTCTTCAACGGAAGAGCAAACGACTTTGCCGCCGACAACCGAAAAGTCAATCGAAAAGCCGACCGAAGGCACTACCAAAACGCCGCAGAAAACACAGACTATGGGCGCAATTCTTGTTGCGGGCAACAGCGGATATGAATATTACAATTTCTCGTCGTCGCTTGCGGCGCGCTTTATAAAGCCTGTTAACAACATCAAAAACTGCACAGACGGCAAAGCGAATATATACACCCTGCTTATTCCCACAAGCATAGACATTGTGCTTGACGACAACCTCAGAAAAGACGTTGCTTCGTCCGACCAAAAGAAAGCTATTGACTATTTCTATTCATCGTTTAAGGGCGTAACGCCCGTTACGGGTATTTACGAGTCGTTAAGAACGCACAGAGATGAATATATCTATTTCAGAACCGACCACCACTGGACGGCTCTCGGCGCGTATTATGCCTATGAGCAGTTTGCAAGTGCAAAGGGTATTTCGCCCGTTCCGCTTTCAAGCTATAAAACAAAGACGTTTGAGGGCTTCCTCGGTACGTTCTATTCAAGCTCGGGTCAAAGCAGTGCGCTTGCAAAAACACCCGATTCGGTTACAGCGTATCTTCCCATTAATGACGCTTCAATGAAGTTCACGCAAAGCGACGGTCAGGTTGTAAGCTGGCCCATAATCGCAAATGTTGACGATTATAACTCCGGCGGCAAATATCTCACTTTCACCGCAGGCGACCAGCCGTATGAGATAATTAAAAATAACGATTTGAGCGAGGGTCAGACCTGCCTTATAATTAAGGAGTCCTACGGCAACGCATTTATTCCGTTCCTTATCCCCCACTACAAAACTATTCACGTTATTGACCCGCGCCATTACAACGGAACACTTTCGGCGTTTTTAAAGGAAAATCACGTTGACGACATTATCTTCCTTGCGAATATGTCAACAACGAGAAACAGCGTTTATATTGACGCTATGACAGATTTCATAAAATGAGGTGAAACCCGTGTCCGAAATGAAAGATAAAATGCACACAGGCGAGCTGTACTTTCCGAATGACGATGAAATTTTAAATGAACAGCAGCAGTGCCTTGAAAAGCTTTATGATTTTAACGCAACGCGTCCGCATGAGCTTAAAAAGCGCGAAGCGATGCTTAAAGATATGTTTTTTGAAATCGGCGAAAACTGCTATATCGAGCCGCCGTTTCATGCAAATTGGGGCGGAAAACACATTCATTTCGGCAACAACGTGTATGTAAATTTTAACTTTACAGCCGTTGACGATTCGCACATTTACATCGGCGACAACACAATGCTCGGTCCTAACGTTACGCTGGCTTCGGCAGGGCACCCCGTTTGCCCGCCTTTAAGAGAAAGGGCGTATCAGTTCAACTGCCCCGTGAAAATCGGCAAAAACTGTTGGCTCGGCGCGGGCGTTATTGCAGTGCCGGGCGTGACAATCGGCGACAACACGGTTATCGGCGCGGGAAGCGTTGTTACAAAAGACATACCGTCCGGTGTTGTTGCAATCGGCAATCCATGCCGCGTTTTAAGAAAAATCGACGAACACGACTATGAATATTATTTCAAGAACAAAAAAATCCCAAAGGAGTTGTTGAAAGATGAACAGTAAATTGAAAAAAACGGTTATTGCCGCAATTATGGCGGCTTTAACAGCCGTAGTCGGCAGGCTTATTGTAATACCCCTTCCGGGCAACGGTTTTTTGAACATAGGCGACAGCTTCGTTTGCCTTTCGGGTCTTATTTTAGGGCCTGTCTGGGGCGGTGCGGCGGCAGGCATCGGCGCGCTTTTTACCGACCTTCTTGCGGGCTATCCGATATACGCCCCCGCAACATTTGTAATTAAGTTTGCTATGGGCGCAGTTTGCGGCCTTATTATGAAAAAAGCGGACGTGCTGTCTCACGGCAAGCGCATTCTTATGACCATTCTCGGCGGCGCGCTTTGCGAGCTTATTATGGTCGGCGGATATTTTGTTTTTGAAATATTCCTTTATGATTTCCACACGGCTGCGCTTGATATTGCCGGCAACCTTATTCAGGGCGGCGGTTCTCTTGTTGCGTTCGTCCTTCTTGCAGAAGTTGTTAAAAGACTTAATCTTAAAGCAAAACTTAAATGAGTTGAAGCAAAGCTTAAATGAGAATTAATAATACATAATAAAATCAGCTGTGTTATTTCGGTAAGAGCCGAAAACACAGCTGATTTTTGTTATTGAATTATTTAAATTATAAAACCGCCGTTCACCGAAATGACCTGACCCGTTATAAAATCGGCCTTGTCCGAAAGCAAAAAGCCGACGGCTTCGGCAACGTCAGACGGTGTGCCGAGTTTATTAAGCGGCGTTTCGTCCTTTAAGGCGTTTAAATCATCTTTTGAGAACGCCGACATCATATCGGTCATTATAACCCCCGGCGACACGGCGTTGACAGTTATCCCCGAAAGCCCGACTTCTTTCGCAAGCGCCTTTGTAAGCCCGATAACGCCCGCCTTAGCCGCAGAATAATGCACCTCAAGCGAAGCACCGACCTCGCCCCACATAGAAGCGATATTTACGATTTTGCCGCGCTTTTCGTGTATCATATCGGGCAAAACCTCGCGGCAAAAATAAAATGCGCCAGAAAGGTCGGTGTCAATCATTTTGCGCCACATTTCATCGGTAATGTCGGTAAAAAGACACTGCTGTGCCACGCCCGCACAATTGACAAGCGCAAACGGCTTGCCGCATTTACCGAGAATTTCGGCATACACGCGCTTTACGTCGCCCGAAACCGAAACATCGGCTTTGAATATTTCGCAAACGCCGCCGAAAAGCTGTATTTCGCTTTGCACGCGCTTAGCAGGCTCGACCGAAGAATTATAAATCAAGGCAACCGAAAAGCCCGCACGCGAAAGCACGCGAGCCGTTTGGGCCCCTATCCCGCGGCTTCCGCCGGTGATGATAACAAGCCTGTTCATTTATTGGTAGTCCTTTATATTATCAAGGGTTAATTCCTGCATTTTGTAGCCCTTAGGCGGCAGGAACAAAGATGCGGGCGCTTCGTTTACAACGCTGTCGTAATAAATGACGCTTCCGTCGGTGTTTTTGCTCATTACGATTGCGTTGCCGCTGTAATAAGCCACCGTGCCGTCGTCATACTTTTTATACGTTAGCTTTTTGCCCTCAACGGTTTCGCTGCCCTCGCTCACAACCGTTCTTGTCGAATCGCCGAGACTGCCGTCAAAAACAGACGAAAGCTTGCCCGTATCGTCGGCGGCTTCAAGCACTTTTTTGGGAACGATAAGATAAGTTTTGGTGTCGGCATTGACAATATAAACGCTTACGCTGTTAAGAATAAACCCGATGGGCTTGCCGTCGTAATAAGTCATAACCGAAAGCTTGTTGCCGTTCTGAGCCATTTTATACTGCGCCGTTTCGCCGTTTGAAACAATTCTGCCTGTTACGGTATATTTTTTTGAAGAAAAAATAGCTTCGTCGTTTTCGCTGCTTGATTTGCCCGCGTCAATGCGTGAATCGGAAATGCCGCCCGACTCGCCCGAGGGCTTTGTAACGCTGAAAAACTCGTTACCCTTTTTCACATCGTCATCAGAAAGGTTGTTGACTTGGTCTTCAATTTCTTTTTCGGAAGAAGGGTCGCTTACGTTATCGGACGAAACGCCGTCGGTATAGACGGAAGTGTCTGTCGTGTCGCTCTCTTTCGAGTCTTTTCCGAATTTAATTTTGAAATCACAGCCGCAAAAGGCAGTAAGAACAACTGCCGCGGCAAGAATTAAAGCTAAAGCTCTGAACTTTTTCATAAAACCGCTCCGATATGTTTAGTTTATACTTATATTATCACAATGCGCCGGAAAAAACAACGGTTGCAATAATCGTTTATAGAAAATTCAAAAATCGTTATTATTTATTCCCTCGCGAGGCTTTGACAAGCGCTTTCAAATACGCAAAAGTTTCGTCCTCGCCTTTTTCGCTTAACATAACAAGAAGCTCTTCAAGAAGGTCAGAGGTCTTTTGGTTAATTATTCTGTGGCTTTTGCCGCGCCTGAAATATTCAAGCGGAAAGCTGTCGTTATATGTGTCGGGATTATAAATCTTGCTTGCGGCAACCCTGTCGCAAAACATTTCGGCAACAAAGCGAACGGGCATCTCAACAGGCTCGTAACGCCGTTTTTCCATATTGTAATCCATCCAATATTCAAAATGATGGCGGTTTCTGCCCTTGTGGTGCATCCATGCAAGCGAGTACCCTTTGTCGCGGCGCTCGCCCTCATTTGGGCTTTTTGTGCCGCTGTAATATTTTGCCCCGGGAATAAACTCGGTCGGCGAATATTTTGACAAATCGTGCCGAAGTCCCTGCCACAATATGCCCGCTTTTTTGCAATGTTTTATTACGGCGTGGCGGTGCTTTGTTATTGTAATGAAATGTTTAACGGGATGTGCCAAGAATATACCCTCTTATTCGGTGATTTTATAGACGTAAACGTATTTTGAGTCAACGTCCGAAGGGTCGTCAATTGCGGTTTTAAGCGCAAGCGAGCCGTTTTCGTTAATAATCTCAACAGTTGAAGATGAGCCGAGAAGCTCCGCCTTGAGCGTATCTTTATACGCTATTTCGGGGAAAACGGTCTTTTTTGACGGAAAGCTTTCGGTCATGGCAAATACCGCACCGTCTTTTTTTGTATAATAAACGCCCTGCGGTGCTTTTGCGCTGTAAACGGACGTGCCGTAGATTGCGTCGCCGTTTGTGTTAAGCCACTCGCCTATTCCGAGAAGTCTTTCTTCCATAATCGGCGGAATTGTTCCGTCGGCGTCGGGACCGATATTAAGCTGGAAGTTTCCGCCCTTTGAAACGAGCGAAACAAGCGTTTTAATAAGCTCGTTTACGGTGAGATAATCCTCTGCGCCCTCTTCTTTGTTAATTCCGAAAGAAGCGCCGATTCCGCGGCACTCTTCAAACGGGCGGTCAAGCTCTACATCTTCGATTTTTCTGCCGTTGTCGATTATGCCGTATTCGGTTGTGAAGAAACCGCCGACTCTGCCGCGCGTCTCTTTGCCCCAACGGTCGTTAACGGCAATTGTGTCTTTAACTGAAGACTCGTTATAAAGCCACTGCAAAAAGTCCTCGGAATGCCAAACAGAGCTTTCATGCTCCCACTCGCCGTCGGTGAAAAGAGTCCACGGTCTGTATTTTTCGACAAGCTCTTTTAACATAGGCAAAAGATGCTCTACCGAATACTCTTCGGGATTTTTTAAATACAGCGGATGAAACCACTCGTAAACGGAATGATATACGCCGAATTTAACGCCTGTGCCATCCATAGCGTTTTTAAGCTCCATAAGAAAGTCGCGTTTCGGGAGGCATTCGACCGAATTGTGGTTAGGCGCATACTGCGTTTCATAAAGGCAATAGCCGTCGTGATGCTTTGAAACAAAGTTTATGTATTTTGCACCGCTTCTTTTAAAAAGCTCCGCCCATTTTTCGGCGTCAAAGCGGTCGCCTTTAAAATCGTTTTTAAATTCAAAATAATCTCTGCCGCCGTAGTGCTTTTTGTGAAAGCCACTGTAGCATTTTTCCGTTCCCGTAAGGTCGTCGCGGTTGCACCAATAGCCGTACCACTCGGCATAGCTGCCCTTAGGCGCATATGCGGGTACGCTGTAAAGCCCCCAATGAATAAATATGCCGAATTTAGCGTCGGCGAACCACTGCGGAACTTTTCGCGTATTAAGCGAAGCCCAATTATTCTCAAACATTATTTAACACCCTTTTTATAAATTTCGACGCCGAAATGGACTGTCGTTGTAAGTTTTTCAAGAGATAAAAGCTTTTGCGCGTCCTCGCGCGAGGTTTTGTAAAAATACGGAGTCATTGAAAAAAGCTCAAAAATCCGCTCTTTGCTGTCAAGCGTTATTTCGTATTTAAGCTCGGTGCGCTTAATTTCAAAAAAAGACGGGTCTGTTATTTCGGGCTTGTTTTTATAAGGCTCGTCATACAAAGCGCGCTTTAGCTCCCAAAGATGCATAGAAAGCGGCACAGCCTTTATAAGAACGCCGCCGTCTTTTAAAACGCGCGAAAACTCACTGTAGGCGCACGGCGCGAAAATATTTAAAATAATATCTGCCGACGCTTCAAAAAACGGCAAAAGAAATGCGCTTGCAACGGCAAAGGAAACGCCCTTACAGCGCTTTGCGGCATATTTAAGCGCGTCTTTTGAAATATCTATACCGAAAATCTCGGCACTCTTCGGGAGCGCGTCTTTAAGCCCATCGGTAAAATAGCCCTCGCCGCAGCCGACATCGCACACCGAAACGCCGTCAAAAGAAAACTCTTTACATGCGTTTAAAACGGCTGTTTTTAACGGCTCATAATAGCCGCCGTTTAAAAAGTCGCGGCGCGAGCGCACCATAAGCTTGTCGTCGCCGTGGCGCTTTAAAGAGGAGCTGTTTGACATAAGAAGATTGACATATCCTGCCGACGCTTTGTCAAAACAGTGGCGGTTAGAGCAGGCATATACGCCGTTTTCGCATTTTAAACTTTCCCCGCAAACGGGGCATTTGAAAAACGTCATATTACTCTCTCAAGAGCTTTTCAAGCTCGCTCATAAAGGTATTTATATCTTTAAACTGGCGGTAAACTGAGGCAAAGCGGACGTAAGCCACTTCGTCGATATTTTTGAGCTTTTCCATAACAAGCTCGCCTATTCTGACGGAAGTAACCTCGCGGTCGAGCGAGTTTTGAAGCTCCAGCTCAATTTCGTCAATTGCTTTGTCAATTACTTCAATCGGAACGGGGCGCTTTTCGCAGGCGCGAATCATACCGTTAAAAATCTTTTCGCGGTCAAACACCTGGCGCGACTTATCCTTTTTAACAACGACAAGCGGAACCTTTTCTATAATTTCATACGTTGTGAAGCGGTTGCCGCAGCTTATGCACTCGCGGCGGCGGCGTATGCGCTCGCCCTCGTCTGTCGGGCGCGAGTCGATAACCTTGCTTTCTTCATAACCGCAAAACGGACATCTCATACAGATACCTCCGAATAAGACTTATTAAGTAACCGTCTGTGAAGACGCACTCGGCGGCTACTCAAAAATTTACTAATAAATTATATCAAAAAAAGCGCCGCATTTCAAGAAGTTTTTAAGCACTGCCCGTTACCGCGTTTTTCCATTGAAAAATGAGTGCGGCGGCAATATAATTTAAACGGTGACGGATTTGAAAAAGATTTTTGAAAAAGCAAAAACGCATCTCGGAAAGTTTGCGAGAGCGGAAATAAAGGTCTCGGTAATTTTCGTGCTGACGCTTATCGCGGTTTCGGCGGCGCTTTACATAGAAAAAGACTTTTCGGAATATTATTATGATTTATATGAAATCTCGTTTGAGCTTTTAGGGGCGGCGCGCGCCAGCGCGGGCGTTGGCTTTTTGGGATTTATTTTTGTGAGCTGTGCCGAAAAGGAATACGGCGGATAAAAACCGTTATAAATTCAATAACCGCCGATTAATTAAGAATGAAAATTTTGACGGCGGCTGCAAAAATAAAATCGGCAAGCATCTTTCGATGTTTGCCGATTTTGGTGAGTTATCGGGGATTCGAACCCCGGACACCCTGCTTAAAAGGCAGGTGCTCTGCCTACTGAGCTAATAACTCATATATAATCCCGAAAAATCGGGATATTTTAAATTATTTAAGGAAGGCAAAAAGGATAACGGCGGCAAGCGAAACAACCATAAACACAATTGCGATTACCTTTGTGTATTTAGCAAGCTTTGCTTCCATTGTTCTGCCTTTGTTTTTGCCGAAGAATGTGTCGGCACCGCCGGCGATTGCGCCCGAAAGACCCGCCTGTTTGCTCTGCTGAAGCATAACAAGGACAACTATTATAATTGAAGCGATAAAAAGTACCGCGCCTAAAACGTAATGATACCAAGCCAATGCCATAAAGAACATTCCTTTCTTCGGGAATAGCGTCTCTCTGTAACGCCCGACTATATTAACACACAGAGAACAAAAAATCAAGTCTTTTTTTACATTTTTTTGAATTTTTAAAATATTTTTTGTTGCGCGTATTTTTTGCCGCCTTTTCGGGCAATATATAGACAGCGGATAAACAAAAAATATTTTTGCGTTTGACGCCGCAGGAAGTGCGGCGCACAGCTTCAAAAAGAAAAGCTACAGAAAAAGTTTTTGCTTTTTAAGCCTTTTCGTTATGAAGCAGTTTATTCGCCCGCCCGCCCTTTCGGACGGGCGTTTTTGTTTTTAAGTTACATAAACGAGAGCTGTTCTGCAGTGTCGTCGGCGCTGAGCGTTGCCCCCGCCGCCGGCAATGTTTTTGTTCTGTAGCGGTGCGGCTTTGCAAACTCGCCCTCTTTATAAAATCTTACCGATTGCAGCTTGTGATATTTTTTAAGCGTCATAACGTTTACGCCGGCGGTATCCTTTGTGGTTTTCGGCG
>ERZ808246.1348-NODE-1348-length-17785-cov-3.643034_pt1 | contig 17785 bp, 16 predicted proteins | sample MGYA00521083_ERZ808246 | MGnify/ENA primary metagenome ERZ808246 (study PRJEB31516, sample SAMN03275577) | gut metagenome | biome: mammalia-associated habitat; material: feces | host: Papio cynocephalus | place: Kenya | collected 2012-07-07 ... | reverse complement strand
CCGTTGCAGTTGCTGTAGCTGAGGCTGCAAAGGCTGGCAAGTTCTAAGGAATTTCAAGGCTTTTTAAAGAAAATAAGAGGGATTCGCAAGTTGCGAGTCCCTCTGTTTTTTCGTGTATGGAGCGAGCCTGGCCACATTTTGTCTGCCTTTTAAAAAACGGTACCGTCATCACTTCCGGTACTTTTCTGTGACTGTGCTACAATAGAACATATTTGTGAAGACGATAAGGAAGGAGCATTATGGCAAATTCAAAAACCGAAGAGGGAAAGGCCGCGAATAAAAATGGTATCCTGCGTGCATTCTTTGTGGCACTTGCGCTGGTTGTGCAGATTCTGCTCATCATCTCCTTCTTTACACGGCTCAGCCGCTATACAGCCTGGGTAAAGGATGCCATAGAGCTGCTTTCGGTCATCATGGTACTGGTCATCTATGGACAGCATAAGACGAGCTCGATGAAGATGCCTTGGATCATCCTCATCATGGCCTTTCCGGTGTTTGGCATTGTGCTGTACTTCCTGATCGGTCTCGACGTGTCGACACACAAGATGCGGGAGCGCTATCAGAAGATTGACCGCGTGCTTTTCCCGGCACTGAAGGATACAGCAGATCCCGCAGACCTGGAGACCCTGAAGGCACAGAATCCAAATGCCGCTGCGATTTCGCAGTATCTGCAGGATTATGCCTATTATCCTGTCTATCGAAACACGGATGTGACCTATTATGACGATGCCGCAAAGGGACTCGAGGCGCAGCTTCAGGATCTCCGAAAGGCTGAAAGGTTCATCTTTATGGAGTACCATGCCATCGAAGACAAGGAATCCTGGAAACGGATTGAAGACGTACTGGTGGAGCGCGTGCAGGCTGGTGTGCATGTTCGTGTATTCTATGATGACATGGGCTCGATTGGCTTCATTACGACGGATTTTGTGAAGAAGCTCGAGCATCTCGGCATTCATTGCCGCGTATTTAATCCCTTTGCACCGGGAGCGAATATTTTCCTGAATTATCGGGATCATCGTAAAATCACCGTGATTGATAATCATGTTGGCTTTACAGGCGGCTACAATCTGGCCAATGAATACTTCAATGTGACGCACCCGTATGGGCGGTGGAAGGACAGCGGTATCCGCATTGAGGGACCCGCGGTACAGAGTATGACACTGACCTTTCTCGAAATGTGGAATGCCGTTCGGGCCAGCGATTGGGATGATCCAGACGCGCTTCGCTTCCTGAAGACCTATCATTACACAGCGAAGGAGCCGGAAGGCTTTGTGCAGCCCTATGCAGACAGTCCGATGGATAACGAACAGGTCGGGGAAAATGTCTACATCAGTATGGCCAACAAGGCGGAAAAGTACTGCTACTTTATTACTCCATATCTCATCATTACCGATGAGATGAACCATGCCCTTGGCCTTGCGGCGAAGCGTGGCGTGGATGTACGCATCATCACGCCAGGGATTCCAGATAAGCGTATGGTCTATGGTGTGACACGCTCCTTCTATAATGGACTCGTGCGGAATGGCGTCCGGATCTTTGAGTGGACACCGGGCTTCTGCCATGCGAAGATGAGCGTTGCGGATGACCGCATGGCGACCTGTGGCACGATCAACCTCGACTATCGCTCGCTTTATCATCATTTCGAAAATGGCTGCTTTATGGCCGATTGCGCAGCAGTGCGCGATATCAAGGCGGACTTCGATCGAACCTTTTCGGAGTGCCGTGAGGTGACCGATGAATATCGTGTCGGCCGTCGTGGAAACATTAAGCGACTGTGGCAGCTGTTCCTTCGGCTGTTTGCTGAGCTTCTGTAGTCGATGCCATCGACATGCATATGGAAGACCGCAGAATTTGTAGGGGCATGACCACAGGATGGGCTCTGGTTCCCTATGCATTTTAGTGAGAGGGCTTTGCACTTTCGGGTGCAGGGCTCTTTTCGTAGATGGAAGAACGTGCTATCCTAGGAAAACGCTGTATTATCAGGAGCATAGAGGGGGATGGATATGGGGATTTCGTTTATCATCAATAGTGTATTATTGGGCGTTGGACTTGCGATGGATGCTTTTTCCGTATCCATGGCAGACGGCCTTGCAAATCCGAAAATGTGCCGTAGAGAGATGGGGAGAATTGCGGGTTGCTTTGCCTTCTTCCAGTGGCTGATGCCGATGCTTGGATGGGTACTGGTTCATACCATTGTCCTGTATTTTCAGGCCTTTCAGAAGCTGATCCCGTGGATCGCCCTGATTCTTCTGTGCTACATCGGCGGCACCATGCTGCTGGAGGGGCTTCGAAATCCGCAGGGAGAAGAAATCGATGTAGACGCGCTGGAGTCGAAGCTTCCGCCTCAGAAGCTCGCAATGCAGGGCATTGCGACCTCCATTGATGCGCTTTCCGTGGGCTTTACGATCGCAGAGTACCATGTAGAAGAAGCACTTATGGCGACCCTTATCATCGCAGCCGTTACGTTTGCGATTTGTATCACGGGCCTTCACATTGGACGTGCGGCAGGCACGAAGCTGAGTGGAAAAGCGGCGATCCTTGGCGGCGTTATTCTCATTGGCATCGGCATCGAAATCTTCGTCAGCAATCTGTTTTTTTAAGCTCTCGAGCACGCCTTGTCGGAAAGGAGAGCGCATAGGATATCTGAGAGGCATCCGCAGGAGCAGTCAGCTTCTGTGGACGCCTCTCTACGTTTACTCGCCCGAATTTTCCGGAAGAAGCTTCCGATAGGCAGAAAAGGCGGAAGGAATGGAGTAGGTGTCTGCGAGCGCCTGCATGGAAACGAGTAAAAGATGGTCACTCTCAAAAGGCGTGAGCTCATCCACCCTCACCTCATAGCCGATCATATGCCATTCAATGTGACTGAAGATATGCTTGGCAGGCGCCAGTCGGCGGATATGCAGAGGCATAAAGCCGAGGGAAGATACATACTGAAGGGCTTCCTTCTCTGTAAGGTGGCCTTCCGTATTTGGAAATTCATACAGGCTTGCGAGAAGCCCCTTTGGTGGCCGCTTCCCTATGACGATCTTTCCGGCATCATGGAGGAGGAAAACCGTCCGAGCCTCCATGCGCCGGGCCTTCTTCTCAGGAACGACCGGATAGGCTGTTTCCTCTCCACGTGCATGTGCCGTGCAGAAGCACTGAAGCGGACATTCCGCACAGAGAGGAGTACTGTTAGGAAGACAGATCGTGGCACCGAGGTCCATCAGTGCCTGATTGAAATTTCCCGGTGTAGAGAGCGGCCTGAACTGTGCAGCCCCTGTATCTTCCTGGACATGAGCGGAAGTGAAAACCATGCTGCGGTTCAGCACCCTGTCGCCCTTCACCTGGACGGAGGACGGAAGGCTCTGCGCGGGCGCTGCCGCAGGCATCCAGTTTATATAGTAAGCGGCTGCGGCTTTTCGTGCCTTCTCCGTTTTGATGTTCTCTTTATACGCAGTGAGTCGTGCAAAGACACGAAGAAGATTTCCGTCGACCGCGGGCACCCTTTCTCCGAAAGCAATGGAGGCAATCGCCGCCGCGGTATACGGCCCAATGCCGGTGATCTTCAGAAGCTCGTCATAGCTTTTCGGCATGATCCCATCATAGGCTTCCATGATTTCCTCCGCTGCCTTATGAAGGTTTCGCACACGTGAATAGTAGCCGAGGCCTTCCCATAGCTTCATATAAGTATCCTCGTCGGCCTCTGCGAGCGCACGAATATCCGGGCAGCGTGCAAGAAAACGTGCATAGTAGTCCTTCACCGTATCGACCCTTGTCTGCTGCAGCATGATTTCCGAAATCCATACATGATAGGGGGTTGGATCCTCCCGCCAGGGGAGAATTCGACGCTCCACACGATACCACTCCATTAAGCTTTCACACATCTGATTCCAAGTGTCCATGTTTACTCCTGTTTGATATGACCCATACGCTTTTGCTATACAGGCTGCCATCCCTTTCTCTGTAGGCATGAAACATCTGAGAGGGCCCTTCATCAGAAAGCCCTGAACACACAGTATATATGCTTCTTCAACACTATGCTATAATAAAATGACATCATGAGAAAGGAAGGAAACACATGGAAACAGGCCGACAGCCCGCCTATCTTCGCATCTACAGAAGCCTGCGGGAAAGCATTACCGATGGAAGCTATGCACTCGGAGAGCGGATTCCCTCGAAGCGAACCATGGCAGAAAATACTGGAACCTCGGTCATCACCGTCGAGCATGCCTATGATCTCCTGATGGATGAGGGCTACATCGAAGCGCGTGAGCGAAGCGGCTACTTCGTGTGCTACCAATCGGAGGACGCCTTTCCGGTCGGGGATGCCTTCCAGCGAGAAGGTGATTTCGCCCATGCAGGCGAGCCGAACCGCACGGCAGCGGACCTGCACAGACAGAACACCGAAGTGGAGATATGGAACACCGCCGAAGGAACGTCGGCAGCGGATCAGTACGAAGACGCCACGACCGGGCTGTCCTTTGCCGGCTTTGCACGTACCATGCGACGGGTACTGTCAGACTATGAAGAGGAGTGCATGAAGCGCTCCCCAAACGAGGGCACCCTTTACTTCCGGGAAAGCATCGCACGCTACCTGCAGCGAAGCCGCGGAATTCATGTGGCCCCAGACCAGATCCTCATTGGTGCGGGATCCGAGTATCTGTATGGCCTCATCGTGCAGATGCTCGGACGGGAGCAGGTATATGCACTCGAGAACCCCTCTTATGAAAAAATCCAGAAGGTGTATGAGGCGAATGGCGCACACTGTGAGCTTCTGAAGCTTGGAAAGCATGGAATTCATTCCAGCGAGCTTCGCCGTTCTACGGCCGGTGTCCTGCATGTGACGCCCTTTGATTCGTATCCAAGTGGCGTAACGGCAACGGCGGGCAAGCGACAGGAGTATCTTTCCTGGGCAAAAGCACGTGGAGCGACGATCATCGAGGACGATTATGCGTCTGAATTTTCCCCCTCCACGAAGTCGGAGGATACACTGTTTTCACTGTCTCCAGAGGATACCGTTATTTATATGAACACCTTTACGAAGACGATTTCTCCGGCCATCCGTACCGGCTATATGCTGCTTCCACAGAAGCACGCAGAGGAGCTGAAGGAAAAAATCCGTTTCTATTCCTGCACAGTGCCGACGTATGATCAGTATGTGCTGGCTGAATATTTGAACAGTGGAGCCTTCGAACGAGATATCAATCGTGTTCGGCGGAAGCGTCGGCAGGAGCGAAAAAATCTGATATAATAGTGAAAGAATGATTGTGAGAGCTAGAGCAGAGCCTGATGGGGACGCGCTAGACAGAACGAAAGCTTCGCTGCCAGAGAGTGAACCACTCGAAGCATGGGCGATCAAGGAGGTTTGCATGGGACTCGTAAAGAATATACAAAGAACACATTTTATCTGGAGCATCACGGGTGAGTTTCTGCACTTTGCGGCGATCTCCGGCCTCATCTGCTCCGTGGACCAGATGCTGAAGAACGCCATCGACACGGAGCCGGAGGAGAATTTTCCACGGGACCTGCCGGGAAGCCATGGCCTTGTGAAAATCATGCGGGCCCATAATCCGGGCTTTTCGAAGGGGCATCTCAAGGAGTACCCGGAATTTGTGAAGCTGAGTTCCATGGCGGCCGTCGGCTTCCTCGCGGGAGGACTCCAGTACCTGACGGGCTTCTTCCCGAAGCGTTACAGGATTCGGAAGCTCGGCATGTCCATCGTGATCGGCGGTGCCCTCAGTAACGTGCTCGACCGTGCACTCCACGGTGCGGTGACGGATTACCTGAACATCCGCATCGGGGGTCTTAAGAAAATCATCGTGAATATCGGCGACATCGCTATCTGCCTCGGAGGCGCACTGTACGCACTTGCGGCGCTTTTCGGAAAGGACGAGTAATGACGGTGCCGGGGATAGCGCAGTCCGTTCAGGTTATTTTTACATGAGCCTACGATACATGGCGGAATCTGGGGCGACGGGGGAGCAGTGAGAACCCATACGCCGAGGACGTGAAAAAACAGAATCGGGTCCTTTTAGAACCACTTGGAAAACTTTTCCTTGACACTCCTTCTAACGACGACGTTTTCATCAAGAAAACTCGTCGATTGGAAGGAGCCTAGTGGTTCTTAAGGACCCGATTCTAGTTTTTTCCGCCGCAGAGCGTCCTGGGTTCTCACTGCTCCCCCGTCGCCCCGGCACCGCAAAACCCGCGTCTTTTCGCATAAACCTTGCCACCCATACCGCGTTTTGTTATAATATCGTTTGCTATTGCCCTCGGGCGAAGTCTGCGTACGCGTCGGAGAGCTGGCAAATTTTAGAATGAAGGAAGATTTTCCAATGAACAAGAAGATGAAGGGTGCACTGGGGCTTCTCGCAGTGCTGGCGATTACCGTCGGCTTCTGCTTCCTCGGAGTTCATGGTGCCAATGACATTAAGCTGGGCCTGGATCTGAACGGCGGTGTTTCCATCACCTACCAGACCACGGAAGAGAATCCGACCTCCGAGCAGATGTCGGATACCATCTACAAGCTTCAGCTGAAGGCACAGGGCTATTCCACCGAAGCCCAGGTATACCAGGAGGGAAGCAATCGTATCAACATCGATATCCCGGGTGCGACCGATGCCAATGAAATCCTGGAGGAGCTGGGCGAGCCGGGTACACTCCAGTTTGCAGACTCGCAGGGACAGGTACTGCTGACCGGTGACGACGTCAAGAACGCAAGCGCCGGCATGACGGATCAGAACGGATCCCGTCAGTACATTATCCAGCTGCAGTTTAACGATGAAGGCGCAAAGAAGTTCGCAGATGCAACTGCAGCCAATGTCGGAAAGCCACTCTACATCATCTATAACGATGAGATCATTTCGGCTCCGAATGTGCAGGAAGCCATCACGGGCGGTCAGGCCTCCATCACCGGTATTACGGATTATGATGAAGCAACACGGATTGCTTCCACGATCCGTATCGGCGCACTGCCGGTACAGCTCACAGAGCTCCGTTCGAATGTAATCGGCGCAACCCTTGGACAGGAAGCCATTACGACCTCCATTAAGGCTGGCATCGTGGGTCTCGTCCTCGTCATGCTTTTCATGATGGCCGTTTACAGACTGCCGGGCTTTATCGCTTCTCTGGCCCTGATCCTGTATACAGGACTGGAGCTGGTTCTCCTGCAGGCCTTTGAGGTAACCCTGACTCTTCCGGGTATCGCCGGTATCATCCTTTCCGTCGGTATGGCGGTGGATGCCAATGTCATCATCTTTACACGTATGAAGGAAGAGCTCGGTGCAGGCCATACGGTAGAACAGGCTGTAAAGGCCGGCTACAGCAAGGCCCTTTCCGCCATCATCGATGGTAATGTCACCACGCTGATTGCCGCCGCTGTGCTGTATCTGAGAGGCTCTGGTACGGTCAAGGGCTTCGCAACCACCCTGGCCATCGGTATTGTGATCTCCCTGATCACGGCACTGTTTGTTACGAGAGCACTGCTTTCCTGCTTTATTGATTTCGGCTGCACGAAGCCTGCACTTTACGGCGTGCGTAAGGAAATCAAGGTACGGAACTTCATCGGCTTCCGTAAGATTGCATACAGCATTTCTCTTGTGGTAATCGTAGCCGGCTTCCTGTTCATGGGTATGAATAAGGCCAAGCTTGGAAATCTTTTTAACTATGACCTCGACTTCCAGGGCGGCTCTTCCACGAACGTGACCTTCAACGAGGACATGTCGCTTGCCGACATTGACGCCAAGGTTACCCCGATCTTTAAGAACATTACCGGTGGTACCGCTTCCGTTCAGGCCTCCAAGGTGGCCGGAACCAATGAGGTCATCATTAAGACAAGAACCCTGACCACCGAGGAGCGTACAGAGCTCTATCAGGATCTCGTGGATGAGTTCCAGGTGGATGAGGCGAAGATCACCACCGAGAACATTTCCGGTGCCGTTTCCAATGAGATGAAGGCCGATGCCGTATGGGCATTCCTCATCGCCATCGTCTGCATGCTGATCTATATCTGGGTACGCTTTAAGGACATCAAGTTCGCGTCGGCCGCTGTTCTGGCGCTGACCCACGACGTACTGATTACGGTTGCCTTCTATGCGGCACTTAAGTGGGCGGTTGGCTCCACCTTCATCGCCTGCATTCTGACCATCGTCGGCTATTCGATCAATGCAACCATCGTCGTATTTGATCGTATCCGTGAGAATCTGCAGGATCCGGCCAAGCGTGACAATCTGGAGAATGCTGTGAATGATGCCATTTCGCAGACCTTCACCCGTTCGATCAATACCTCGCTTACGACCTTCATCATGGTACTGGTACTCTTCATCATGGGTGTATCGTCCATCCGTGATTTCACCATGCCGCTGATGGTGGGTATCGTTTCCGGATGCTGGTCCTCTGTCACCATCGCCGGTCCGCTCTGGTATGACCTCAGCCGCTATGCCGAGAAGAGAAGAGCTCGGAAAAAGGCTGCGGAGAAGGCAGAAAAGGCCGAGAAAAAGGCACAGAAGATGCAGAAGAATCCGCAGGCGTAAAACGATCCTTCCAGTGGATCGAACGCTTGACGGAAGCAGAAATCTCCGTTACATTAGAGACCGATCCCCTGGGGATCGGTCTTTTCGTTCACGGATATCCTTAAGGAGAGCGAAACGTAAGAGGAAGTCCTCCTGGATCGAAGGAACAGAGCTGCTTTATGCGCTGGGCTGCTTTCCCGGTGGCATTGGATAGAATCAAGAAATTGAGGTTCAATATATGAAATATCAAATTGTTGCGACGAGTGGACGCGCGAAATCCGCTCATATGGAAACCGTACATGGCAGCATTGAAACGCCGGTCTTTATGAACGTCGGCACCGTCGGCGCCATCAAGGGCGCTGTATCCACCGATGACCTTCATACGATTGGCACCCAGGTGGAGCTCAGCAATACCTATCACCTGCATGTTCGTACGGGAGATGAGCTGATCAAGTGCTTCGGAGGTCTTCATAAGTTTATGAAGTGGGATCGTCCGATCCTGACGGATTCCGGCGGATTCCAGGTGTTCTCCCTGGCGGGGACCGGCCGGAAGATCAAGGAGGAGGGCGTGACCTTCCACAGTCATATTGATGGACGGCGCATTTTCATGGGCCCAGAGGAGTCCATGCAGATCCAGTCAAATCTCGGCTCCACCATTGCCATGGCGTTCGATGAGTGCCCACCGGCGCTGGAGGATCGAAAGTACATCGAGCCATCCGTGGCACGTACGACCCGTTGGCTGCAGCGCTGTAAGGATGAAATGGCCCGCTTAAACAGTCTGCCGGACACCGTGAATAAGGAGCAGCTCCTGTTCGGTATCAATCAGGGTGGCATCTTCGAGGACATCCGAACCGAGCATGCGGATACGATTTCTGCGATGAATCTCGACGGCTATGCAGTCGGCGGACTGGCTGTCGGCGAGACCCACGAGCAGATGTATCATATTCTGGATGTGGTCGTCCCACACCTTCCGAAGGAGAAGCCAACCTACCTCATGGGCGTCGGAACCCCGGCCAACATCATTGAAGCTGTGGATCGAGGCATTGACTTCTTTGACTGCGTTTATCCATCCAGAAACGGTCGTCATGGTCATGTGTACACCCATAAGGGAAAGATCAACCTCTTTAATCAGAAGTATGAGCTGGACCCACGACCGATCGAAGAGGGCTGCATGTGCCCGGTATGCGCTGGCCAGAAGCGCGCCGATGGCAGCTACAGTGGCGGGTACAGCCGCGCCTACATCCGTCATCTTCTGAAGGCCAAGGAAATGCTCGGCATGCGCCTTTGCGTGCTTCATAATCTTTACTTCTATAACCATCTGACGGAAGAAATTCGCGATGCAATTCGCGGCAATTACTGGGACAGCTGGAAGGTCGAAGCACTGGATCGGCTCGAGACCTACGACCGCGGGGAAGAGTAAAACAGGAGACAGGATGAACACGATACTGTATGAGTCCATCAACAGTGAAGAGGAGCGACTGAAGGTCGCCCTCGACTGGCGAGAGGACCCGGAGATCATCTATTTTAAAAATGGACATTACCGGCTTTCCCTCAATCTGAAGGAGTATGAGATTCAGGATGAGTGCCTGTGCCTCGTGAATGCAGGTGTACTCCGAAAGCTTGAATCGCTCGGACCGAAGGGCGTAGCCTATGCGCTCCCGATTCATCTGGAGAACCTTTATTTTCAGAAGGAAGACGATCCGGTCAATACAGCACTGCTCAGACCACTGCAGGATGGAAGGCTTGGATTTTCGGATTTTATCACGGTCTCCGACTTCGGCTTCCTGCAGGTCCTTCAGATCTTCAATGAGATGGTACGCCGCTACCGGAATTTCGGCACGAAAATGGAGAGCAGAGAGGGCGGCATCCGGACGTATGCCATGCAGGCCGTTGCGGAGCAGCTGATCATCAAGGCCGATCTCCTTCGCCTGATTGCTCTCCTCGATGCGAATGCGCTCGTGCATGAGAAGTCTGCCACGGATACAGACAAGCAGGTGATCGCCATCAAGGAGAGTATCCGCTACATCCGGGAGCATTATCAGGAAAAGATCTACGTGCGGAATCTTTCCGAGCTTACGGGCCTTAACGAGCAGTACTTTATCCGCTTCTTCGGAAGCGTGACGGGGGAGTCTCCGCTGGATTATGTCAATGCCTATCGCGTAGAGCAGGCGGCCCGCCTCCTTCGGGAATCGGATACGCATGTCTATGAAATTGCGGAGCAGTGCGGCTTCCATAACATCGGAAACTTCATCAAGATTTTCCGCTCCTTCATGGGGCAGACACCGCATAAATATCGGAAACAGTTTGGAAGAGAGGAAGATGCAACATGACTTTATATTATCCGGCGATTATTCGAAATAAAACGAGTGAGGGATACCGCGTGGATTTCCTGGATCTCGAGGACTGCTATGGTGTGGGACCAACCGAGGAGGAGGCCCTTGCCGACGCGCGTTATAACGCCATTAACTGGATTCAGCTTGAGCTCGAGGATACGAACGATCTTCCGACTCGTTCCGTGAAGGCAGACGTACAGCTCGCTCCGGGCGAACGGTTCATCGACATGATGATCATCATGCCGCGCGAGGGCTGGGACGAGTAGACTCTGCCCTCGGAGCGCAGCTGACAGCGACTGCAGAATAGAAGCCAGGGGCCCGGAGGGGCCGTCGGAAACCAGCACTCCAGAACCGGAAAATCCTGAAATCGGACCTTAAGAGGCACTAGGCCCTCTGCAATCGTCGCGTTTTCCTGATGAAAACGCTCCGTTGTCAGAGGGTGCTAAGGAAAAATTACTCCAAGTGCCTCTACAAGGTCCGATTTTGGATTTTCATCGTTTCTTGCGTATGGCTTCCGACGGCCCCTCCGGGCCCCTTGGCTTCTGATGCCGCAGCGGTCGGCTGCTGCTCCGGTGGGCTGCTCTGGGCGTCCAATCCGCCCCTTGCATTGGGCCCCCCGCTGTGCTATAGTATCTCGGAACTTAGGGTAGCACGTATAGGAGGACGCATGTCAACGCTTCTTAAAAATGCATCGATTTTCACGAGAGAAGGATTCCGAAAGCAGGATGTACTGATCGCCGATCACAGAGTGCTGTTTGTGGATTCCATGAATATGAATACTACCGCTGATGCCGTTTATGATCTAAACGGTCTGTTTATAATTCCGGGCTTCGTAGATGTACATGTACATTTACGTGAGCCCGGTTTTTCTTATAAGGAAACGATTCGTACTGGAACCGAAGCGGCCGCACATGGCGGATATACCGCCGTCTGTGCGATGCCAAATCTGAAGCCGGTGCCATCCAATCTTGCAGATCTGCAGGTGGAGCTCGACGCTATTCGAAAAGATGCACTGGTGCATGTGTATCCGTATGGCGCCATCACCGAGCATCAGACAGGGCGCGGCGCCATCGGAAGGATGGAGGAGATCGCACCTTTCGTCATCGCCTATTCGGATGATGGCAAGGGCATGCAGGAGGAAGCTACGATGCGAGAAGCCATGATGCGGGCGAAAAAGCTCGACCGTATGATTGTCGCGCATTGTGAGGATGAAACAGAGCTTCGACCAGGTGGCTGCATCCATGAGGGAGAGTATGCACGCCTCCATCATCATGTCGGCATTAACTCTGCATCGGAATGGAAGCAGGTGGAGCGCGACGTACGGCTTGCGGAAGAAACCGGAGCTCGTTATCATGTCTGCCATGTGTCGACGAAGGAATCCGTGGACATCATCCGTGAGGCTAAAAAAAGAGGTGTGCGGGTGACGGCCGAGACCGGACCGCATTATCTCATGTTTACGGACATGGATCTCCAGGAGTCCGGGAGCTGGAAGATGAATCCGCCGATTCGAAGTGCAGAGGACCGTCATGCGCTGCTCGAAGGCATCAAGGATGGGACGATTGACTGTATCATTACGGACCATGCACCGCATAGTGCGGAAGAAAAGTCGAGAGGCCTCGACAAATCGGCCTTTGGCATTGTCGGCCTCGAAACCTGCTTCCCGGCACTGTACCGGAACCTCGTGCTGCGGGATCCAGAGCATCCAGATTCTGGAAAGGGAGCCATCACGCTGGAAAAGCTGCTCGAGCTTATGTGCGTGAATCCGAGAAAGACCTTCGGCATTGCGGGCCCACAGTACATGGAAGAGGGCGTAGAAGCGGATCTTACGGTGCTGGACCTTGAGAAGGTCTGGACCGTGGACAGTACGAAGTTCTATTCGCAGGGACACAGCACCCTTTACGATGGCATGGAGGTACAGGGCGAGGTTGTAAAGACCTTCGTTGGTGGCCGCGAGGTCTATGACCGCACGAAGGGAATCGAGCGGTAAGGTCGGTGGCGCATAGGTCATGGCTGGAACCGTAGACGGAGATATGGATCGGCTTCGAACCAGCCGATAAAATAGAAGAGGAGGAACATCAGTAGAGCTATGAAGGACGTAGAATTTAAAGTGCTCAGTAACGAAATGATCGCCCAGGATATCTTTCGTATGACGCTGGACGGCGATACTTCCGATATTACGAAGCCGGGACAGTTTGTTGAAATTAAAATTCCTGGCCGCTATCTTCGCCGTCCGATCTCGGTGTGCGACTGGAGCGAGAATCAGCTCACCCTGATCTACAAGGTGGTAGGAGAGGGAACAGAGGACCTCAGCTTCATGGAGCCAGGGGAGTATCTGACGGCCCTCACTGGCCTTGGCAATGGATATACGCTGCGCGGCATTCCGAAAAATCCAGTGATTGCCGGTGGCGGTGTGGGTGTACCACCGATGTATGCCCTGGCGAAGGCCCTGAAGCAGGAGGGCATCACACCGTATGTAGCGCTTGGCTTCAATTCGGCAGCCGATGTCTTCTATGAGAAGGAGTTCCGGGCACTTGGGGTACCGGTCAATGTAGCCACCGTGGATGGCAGCTATGGCGCGAAGGGCTTTGTGACGGACCTCTTCGGGGATCATCATGACTATGCCTTCGCCTGCGGCCCGGAGCCGATGCTGAAGGCCGTCTACAACAGCGTGAAGGATGGACAGTTCAGCTTTGAGGCCCGCATGGGCTGCGGCTTCGGCGCCTGCATGGGCTGCAGTAAGAAGACGAAGCATGGCTTCAAACGCGTATGCAAGGATGGTCCGATTTTTACATGGGAGGAGATCGTATGGTAGATATTACGACAGAGCTTTCTGGCATCCAGCTGACAAACCCGGTGATCCCGGCTTCGGGCACCTTTGGTTATGGAAAGGAATACTGGGATCTCTATGATCTCGATCTGCTCGGCTCCATTTCCTTTAAGGGAACGACCGTGGAGGAGCGCTATGGCAATGAGCTCCCACGCATCGCGGAGTGTGCGTCCGGCCTCATCAATTCGGTCGGTCTGCAGAATCCGGGGATGCACGAGGTCATCGAAAAGGAGCTCCCGGAGCTTCGAAAGCATTTTCACAAGCCGCTGATCGCGAATATTTCCGGCTTCAGCATTCCAGAGTACGTGCAGCTCGCGGAGGCCATGAGTGAGGTGCCGGAGGTGGGCATCCTCGAGGTCAATGTCTCCTGCCCGAACGTACATGGCGGGGGCATGGCCTTCGGTACCAGCGCGGACAATGTAGCCGCCGTGACGCGGGCGGTGAAGCAGGTGGCGAAAAAACCGGTCTATATCAAGCTGAGTCCGAATGTGACGGACATTGTGTCGATGGCGAAGGCAGCAGAGAATGCGGGTGCGGATGGACTGGCACTCATCAATACGCTCCTCGGTATGCGCATTGATATCCGACGCCGTCAGCCGGTCATCAAAAACAAAATGGGTGGATTTTCCGGCCCGGCCATCTTCCCGGTTGCAGTCCGGATGGTCTATCAGGTAGCGCATGCGGTGAAGCTGCCGGTGATTGGCATGGGTGGCGTATCCACCGCAAAGGACGTCATTGAAATGATGATGGCAGGTGCCTGCGCCGTTGAGGTCGGTGCAGCCAACCTGGTGAATCCATATGCCTGCCGGGACATCATCGAGGATCTGCCGGAGGTCTGTGCGGAGCTTGGCATCGAGCGGCTCCAGGACATCATCGGCTGCGTGGAGTAAGCCGGAACAGAAGCATTGGAAAAAAGAGCCTTGCAGGGCTGCAGGACAGAGCATGTCCGGCTGATTTCAAGGAAAACGACCGGAGCAGCATGAAAGGCGATCAGGATAAAACAGGAGGAATTATGGGTAAGGACGTTATCATTGCACTGGACTTTCCGAATGCGGAGGAGACCTACCGCTTTCTGGATCAGTTCACCGGACGGAAGCCGTTCGTAAAAATCGGTATGGAGCTTTTTTATGCCGAGGGACCACAGATTGTGCGTGAGATCAAGAAGCGCGGACACAAGGTCTTTCTGGATCTCAAGCTCCATGATATTCCAAATACCGTGAAGGGTGGCATGCAGTCCCTTCGGGATCTGGGCGTCGATATGACGAATGTACATGCGAGTGGCGGCATTCGCATGATGAAGGCCGCAGTCGAGGGACTGACGAGAGCAGATGGCACTCGCCCGATGCTCATCGCGGTGACACAGCTCACCTCCACCTCGCAGGAAACGATGACCGAGGAGCTGCTGATTGACCGTCCGATTGCGGATGTGGTGGTGCAGTATGCAAAGAATGCGCAGGCCGCCGGTCTCGAGGGCGTGGTATGCTCCCCGCTGGAGGCAGGACGTATCCATGCGGAAGTCGGCGCAGACTTTAAGACCATCACTCCGGGCATCCGCTTTGCAGGGGATGCGGTCGGCGATCAGGCACGTGTGACGACACCGGCGAAGGCGAAGGAAATCGGTTCCGACTACATCGTGGTTGGGCGATCCATTACGGCAGCTGCTGATCCAGTGGCAGCCTATGAGCGTGCGCTGCAGGACTTCGTCGGCTGAGAAGAGCATGAACCTCCGAAGGGCAGCGAACGGAGACGAGGGATGCCCGCGAACGCCCTGTACAGCAGGCACACAGAAAGAAAACATTGAACAGCAAAAGAAAAGGAGCAAGCATTATGGCAACAAAGGAAGATATCGCAAGAGGCCTCTTATCTATTAAGGCAGTATTTTTAAAGCCGGACGATCCATTCACCTGGGCATCGGGCATCAAGTCCCCGATCTACTGTGACAACCGTCTCGTACTGAGCTACCCGGAGGTGCGTACCCTGGTTGAGCAGGCCATCGCCGAGAAGGTCCGGGAGCTGTATCCGGAGGCGGAAGCACTCGAGGGCACCAGCACGGCCGGCATTGCCCATGCTGCCATTGCGGCCGATATTCTCGGACTTCCAATGGGCTATGTGCGTGGATCTGCAAAGGATCACGGCCGGAAGAATCAGATCGAGGGACGCCTCGAAAAGGGCGAGAAGGTCGTCGTAATCGAGGATCTGATTTCCACAGGCGGCTCCGTACTCGACTGTGTAGAGCCGCTTCGTGAAGCAGGCGCAGAGGTACTCGGCATTGTGTCCATCTTCACCTATGGCATGCAGAAGGGCCTGGATCGTCTGAAGGCGGCCAATGTTGTCAATACCTCGCTCTGTGATCTCGATACCCTGGTGAAGGTAGCCGTTGAAGAGAACTACATTAAGCCAGAGGATGAGGCGAAGCTTCTCAAGTTCCGTGACAACCCTTCCGATGAGTCCTGGATGACCCACCAGGCATAAGACAGAGACACATCCATGAACCGCCCGCGCCGTGTGCTGGCAGAAGGCCGCACAGGACACGAGGCGGAGACATTGACCGAAAACATAGGACGATAGACAGAAGGCTGTAGGAGGTTATGTGATGGCAAGAAGTATCATTAATATTCTGGATCTTTCGGTGGATGAAATCCATCATCTTCTGGATCTCGCAGACGATATCGAGAAGAATCCGGAGAAGTATCAGGACCGATGTGCGCATAAGCAGCTGGCAACGCTGTTTTTTGAGCCGTCGACCCGTACGAGACTGAGCTTTGAATCGGCAATGCTGGCGCTTGGTGGCCAGACCCTCGGCTTCGCAGGGGCTGCGAACTCCAGTGCATCGAAGGGAGAGTCGGTGTCGGATACGATCGAAGTCATTTCGAACTATGCCGACATCATCGCCATGCGTCACCCGAAGGAGGGTGCACCCGTCGTGGCGGCCATGCATACAGAGGTACCACTGGTCAATGCAGGCGATGGCGGACATTTCCATCCAACCCAGACCCTTGCAGACCTTCTCACGATTCGTCGGACGAAGGGACGCGTGGATGGCCTGACGATCGGCCTCTGCGGTGACCTCAAGTTCGGCCGCACCGTACATTCACTCATCGATGCGATGCTCCGTTATCCGAATAACCGCTACATCCTGATCTCGCCGGAGGAGCTGCGCCTTCCAGAGTATGAAATCGACAAGCTGAAGGAAGCCGGAGCCGAGTTCGTCGAGACGAGATCGCTCGAGGATGCCATGCCGGAGCTCGACATTCTGTATATGACCCGTGTGCAGAAGGAGCGCTTCTTTAATGAGGAGGATTACCTCCGTCTGAAGGACATCTACATCCTGACACCGGAGAAGCTGAAGACCGCAAAGGCCGATATGGCCATCCTTCACCCGCTGCCACGTGTCAATGAGATCTCCGTTGCGGTGGATCAGGATCCACGTGCGAAGTATTTCTACCAGACACGCTGCGGCAAGCAGATGCGTATGGCGCTGATTCTGTATCTTTTAGGGCTTGATAAGTAAGGGAGGCATACGAAATGAAGGTAGATGGAATTGAAAATGGTATCGTGCTGGACCATATCACCGCAGGAAAGGCCATGCTGGTCTATAAGTATCTTCACCTGGATCGCCTGTCCTCACAGGTAGCGCTTATTCAGAACTGCAGCTCCCATAAGATGGGAAAGAAGGACATCGTAAAGATTTCCGAGGACCTGGACCTCGATCTGGATGTACTCGGGTACATCGACCCTGGCATCACGGTGAACTACATCAAGGGCGGCGCACGTGTCGAGAAAAAAACGCTGACCCTGCCGGAAACCCTGACGAACGTCCTTGTATGTAAGAACCCGCGCTGCATCAGCTCCACCGAGCAGGAGCTCCCACAGGTCTTCAAGATTGTGGATCGGAGCCGTGCACTCTATCGCTGCGCGTACTGCGACACCATTGTTCGAAACGAAGAGCTGAAGTGATGAAAGCGGCGCACCCCGTGCCCTGTTGAAGCCCCGCTGGACAGCCCCCAGAAGCCATACGAAGCGAGCGTATAAAAATCAAGATCGGACCTTTTAGAAGCACTTGGAGAATTTTTCCTTGGCACCCTCTGACAACGGAGCGTTTTCATCAGGAAAACGCGACGATTGCAGAGGGC
>ERZ808246.1346-NODE-1346-length-17803-cov-3.802795_pt1 | contig 17803 bp, 16 predicted proteins | sample MGYA00521083_ERZ808246 | MGnify/ENA primary metagenome ERZ808246 (study PRJEB31516, sample SAMN03275577) | gut metagenome | biome: mammalia-associated habitat; material: feces | host: Papio cynocephalus | place: Kenya | collected 2012-07-07 ... | reverse complement strand
AGGAAAAGGAGGAAATGATGACTAACGACGAAATCTTAAAGGCATACTTATGGCATATCAGCCTGTATGCCCACTTGCCCAGTGAGCAAGACATACATGATGAACTTGTGAGCAAGGCCAGAAAGTTTATCGGGCTTGATATCCGAATGTTACGAGATGGATTGCAATGCGGTGATATTCTTACCCTGATATTATACGACATCAATGGTGAAATCAACCGGTGCGATTGGTATGCAGTCGATAAAGATTTTAAGCTATTCGATGAAATCGCCCAAAATCAAAGAGTTCTATGCTCTCTATTGTTCGATAGATGGTATAAGGCTTCAGAAGCTTATCATCGTAGAGGACTGTTGGAAAAGGCAGTATCTTGTACGGTGCAAGCCGAGCAATATGCAACCGACCATTACATGAAGTTCTGTATCCTCATGCAACGTGGAGAAATAGAAAGTTTCATGCATAATCGGTATGAATTCTCTGTCAACTCTTTGTCTGAAGCTCTTTATGAGGCAGAACAATTGGGTGACATCTATGTTGCCCAAGTTTATAATAGATTGGCTCACATGTGTTCTTTACGTTATGCAGCTCTCGGCATGTATTATTTGCGTAAGGCACAAGTCATTTGTGAGCGTCTAGATGATGCTAATGAGATTTTGGAGAATAAGATGGCTATGGTTAATGGTTATTCCGTACTTGCCATGCGACACCCGCAAGATGAAAAGCTCTTTTTGGACGAAGCAAAAAGTATTTTGGAAACAATAGATTACGAAAAGCTACCTGTGCTCCAAAATAAGATGTACTATAAGGAACTCCAGGGTAAGATATACTTCGATGTCGATCCGTTGATAGAAGCATGCAACTTTTACGAAAGAGTCAATTCTATTGATGAAGTTTGCAGAATGTGCGATGCAATCATCGAGATAGGAGTCAATCACAATCAAGCATCAAAGGCCAAACCTTATATCGACCTTTATCGCAAAATGACAATCAAACGTAATCGTAAAGATTTGCCTGTAGTGTTGAATCATATAAAGCAAGCGGAGGAAATCATCAATGGGATATTGGCAAGACAAACGAAATGAGATGATAAGCAAGCTTCCTACCATCATGGACGTGCTGGACAGGTTGGCTTATGGTGAGGAGAAATGGGCTTTGGAAAAGTCACCTCTTCGCATGCTGATGCCATCTTATGAGCAGGAAGGAAAGTTTGAGATTGTGGAGGGACCTGATGGAATGGGTCGCCTTATTCCATGCAGCTTGTCGTTCAATTGCTATTATAGAGGAGAGAGTGGCTATCACAAGCCATGCAAACCATCTTTGTTTCGCAAGGGAATGACTGATGAACTTGTGTTTCACGAGCGCCTGAAGACATGTGAGCTAGAACTTCTCATAGAGGATTATCCGCTTACCGATATATTCAAAAGTGGACTTCAAGTCAGTCTCAGTAATGGGCAGGTTATTCCTTTGCACCTGAAAATAGATGCCGAAGCCTTGGCCCAGCATTATGGCATCAAGACTGATTTGCTTGATTTGACCATCGATAAGTTTGTTGCAGCTTTCTTTGCCACCACCACTTATCGTTATGGAAAATATTATCCGATAGAGCCAAAGGAACCAGAGTATGGTGTAATATACATGTATACTGATTTTCCGTTTAATATGGATGATATGTACAGCAAGCACATGAGAGCTGTAGGTTTGCAGCCTTTCTCTCGCCCAGGCGAACAAGCCGGTTTTGTATTAAGGCTAGGAAAGGATGAAGATTTTCGGAAGAAAGCCTGCCAAAAGATTAAGTTCCGTCAAGACAAGGACATGTCTTGGTTGATATTCAACTATACCAACCGAGCCGATAAGCTTTTTCCTACGAGTATATTGGAGGCAAAAGCTGATACTATCATCCATAGCAAATTCTATTCCTTCAAGGCATTGTCTCTTTGTAAGGAAAGATATTATCCTGGTGTAGATGATGTTGAGCTTCAAGGATATTTGAAGAAACTTCAACTGAAGATTAAGGATTTCCCGCCTGTTAGATTTTCAGATTCTGAGAAAGAGCTTGTGAAGAAAGAATGGGAAGAGAAGGGAATGGATGAATTCAGGGAGAAAGTTATTTTCCGCCCAGTAATGGAGTTTAAGGATTAGCTTATAACAAAATCGACATTTTATTTTTTGAATGAAGAGTGCTTGGGACATAAAACCTCCCAAGCATACCCAAATACAAAAACAATTTTATGATAGATATTAAACGAAAAGAGGAGTGTTGCGGATGCAACGCTTGTGGGGACGTGTGTGCCCATGAAGCCATCACGTTCAAGACGGATAACGAGGGATTCTGTTATCCTGAGGTAAATAAGGAGAAATGCGTGGACTGCGGATTGTGCGAGAAAGTCTGTCCTGTGATTCATGCAGAAGAACTGAAGAAGAATGACTTTGAGAAGCCAAAGGCAATAGTTGCAAATCATAAGAATATCGAGGTTAGATTTGATTCTACTTCTGGCGGAATGTTTACCGCCTATGCAGAATGGGGATTTAAAAATGGATATTATGTAGGTGGTGCAATATGGACAGATGATTTTGCCGCGACCAATTATTTATCCAAAAACAAGGAAGACTTATTGAAACTTCGTAATACGAAATACATTCAAGCAGACGCACAAGGCTTCTACAAACAGGTTAAGAGTTTGCTAAAGGCTGGCGAGAAAGTTATGGTATGTAACTTGCCTTGTCAAATAGCAGCTCTCAAGTCTTATCTCCGAAAGGATTACGATAATTTAATAACGATAGATTTATTCTGCAGAGGTATCAATTCGCCTAAGGTCTTCCGAAAATTTCTTGATTCCTTGGAAAAGCAATATAAGTCTAAGGTTGTCTATATCAAACCAAAATCTAAAGATTTAGGATGGCATAACCTTACATTAAAGATAGTTTTTGCTAATGGACAAACCTATTATGGTACAAAAGATACCGATTTCTTTACTCGTGCATTCCTTAACTCAAATTGTATTACAAGACCGGCCTGTTATGAATGTAAGTTTAAGGGATTTCCTAGAGTTGCAGATTTGTCTATAGGTGATTTTTGGAGAGCAGGTAATGTCAGTACAAAAGCGACAAAATTAGATGATAATCTTGGTACATCTGCGATACTAGTTAATTCATCAAAAGGTGAAACTTTGATGAAGGAGGTTACAAAGAAACTTAAAACTGAAGAGGAATCGTTAGATATAGTTGTTGCTGGTAACCCAGCTTTAGTTAGTAACATTGGAAAAGAAAAAGTTGATAGAAAACAATTTTATGATAAGATTAATCATGAAGATTTCATAGAGGTTCTTGATTATTTATTTCCAAAGCATTTAACTGCTAAACAGAAACTCAGGAATGTGGCTAAGGCTTTTTATCATCAAATAAAAATATGTGGCCAATATCGCCCTAAGCCTTTTTTCCAGTTTATTTACTATAATTTTCTTTGTAAGGATGTTAAGAATACATGTTTGCAAGAAAACAGATATTTGGTATTTACTCCACATTGTGACTTGGAAATCCAAAAGGGTGGTATTCTAGAAGTGAATGGTATCTGTAGTATCGGTACGTCTGTGTTCAGACATTCTGATAGGCAATCAAGGATACGAATTATGTCTGGTGGTAAGTTGATATTGGATGGTGATCGAGACTTTGGAGATGGTTTAAACATTGAAATCTTTGGTTCTGGAGTATTGACAATCAAGAAAGGTCCATGGACGAATGTAAACTTTACCGTTATCTGTATGGATAAGATCTTAATGGATGAATGGTCGATGATTGGTCGTGATGTAACGATAAGAGATAATAATGGTGGTCATCCTGTTGGTGTATATGGTTCCCGTATTCATTTACCTATTATAATAGGTAAGCATGCATGGCTAACATCAAATTGTACAATAATGATGGGAGTGCGTATTGGTGATGGTGCCATCATCGGAAGCGATACATTGGTTAATGCATCCGTCCCAGCAAATAGCATAGCTAACGGCATTCCTGCAAAAGTAACTCAAACAGGTATTTTATGGAGAATGTAAAAATGAGACTTCACCATGTTGGTGTTGCAGTATATAGCTTCGATGCATCTGTACCTTTTTATGAAGCCCAGGGTTATATAAAGCAAATTGAAATTTATGACCCAGAGCAGAATGTTGAGGTATGTGTACTTCGTCATCCTCAATCTCCTTGTATTGAATTGCTGGCTCCTCATGATGAAAAGTCTCCAATCAATAATATATTGAAAAAGTCAGGTGTTTCGCCTTATCACATTTGTTATGAGGTGGAGAATATAGAAACTGCATTTACGACATTAAAGAAAGAAAAGTTTATGCCGGTCTCAAAAATTAAGGTTTCTAATGCATTTGACAATCATAAGGTTTGTTTCTTCTTTAAGAAAGAAATTGGTTTAATAGAACTTATAGAAAAATAATCAGATGAAAAGATTTGAAAATAGAACAGTGGTTATAACTGGCTCTAATCGTGGATTAGGACTGGAGATATTGAAACAGTTCGCTGCAGAAGGCGCAAGTATTATTGCTTGTATGCGAACAGAGAATGAAGATACGAAGACTACTCTTCAGTCAATAGCAGAAGAGAATGGTATCTCCATTACTCCTATATACTTCGATATGTCTGATGAAACGGCTGTAAAAGCAGGATGTAAGGAAATTAAAGCTTTGAAACAGCCTATTGATGTGTTGGTTAACAATGCCGGAATACCGCATCTTGCTATTCTTCCTTTTACAAGAATGCAAGATGTGCATGAGGTATTCCAAGTAAATTACTTCTCCCAGTTGCTAGTAACTCAGTCATTATGTGGCTTGCTTGGTAAGTCATCCCATGGGGCTATCGTCAATATGGCTTCTATCGCTGGTATTGATGGCGAGGCAGGAAATGCAGTTTATGGCGCAACTAAAGCTAGCATGATTCTTATGACAAAAGTCCTTTCCAAGGAATTGGGAGGTAAGGTTAGAGTTAATGCAGTAGCTCCAGGTCTAACCGAGACAGATTTTGCTGAGAAGATGGGAGTTAAGGCAAAGGAATCGATGGAGCAGTCTTCTTTGATGCATCGTTTGGGAAATGCTGCAGAGATAGCTAAGACTGTTCTGTTCTTGGCTAGTGATGATGCCTCTTTCATCAATGGTCAAGTAATCCGTGTAGATGGTGGAATCAAGTAAATAAGAATCCTCAATATTAATTATAAAATTTAAAAAAGAAAGACAATGGAAACAAAAGACAAAGTTATCGAGATTATTGCTAATGTTCTCGAAGTAAAGCCTGAAGAGATTACATTAGAGTCTACAGTTGGTGATTTCCCTACTTGGGATTCTCTGGGACAGCTCAATATTCTCCAGAGCGTACAAGATGAGTTTGATGTAGAGTTTGAGCCTGAGGAGATGATGGACATCGAGGATGTAAATGACATCATCAAGGCAGTGGAATCAAAGCTTTAATCGTATTTCTTAACGGCAAAGAAATGAAAACTATTGAGGAACAGATATTTGAGCATGTACAGAAAACTCCTGACAAGGTGGCTCTTATCTCAGGTGATACAGAGATAACCTATGTTCAGTTGTGGAATGAGTGTTTACGAGCTGCTAGCAAGTTGCAAACAGAGTATCATCTCCAGAAAGGTGACCGTGTAATATTGTCGGCTGCAGGAAATATAGAATTTGTTTATGTATATTTCGGCGTGCATATAGCAGGTGGCATCTGTGTGCCTATTGATCCGGACACCAATCAGACAAGGTTTGAATACATTGAGAAGTCGACGACACCTGTATGTGTTATGGGTACACTTCATAATGTTAAACGTGATACCATTTCTTTTGAGTCTGTAGTTGATAGCGATACTAAGTCTGTGTATGCCATTCCTGATGTTGGTCAAGTAGCTGATGTCCTCTTTACAACTGGTACGACAGGCGCTCCTAAGGGGGTTGCCTTGTCGTATTCAAATCTTTCGGCAGCTGCTCGCAATATCAATACTTTCATAGGTAATACGCATGATGATATAGAACTTTTAGCTTTACCTGTGAGCCATTCTTTTGGCTTGGGGCGTTTGAGATGTTCTCTTTCTTTAGGAGCTACAGTGGTAATGCTTGGAACTTTTGCCAATGTGAAGAAATTCTTCAAGGAGATGACTCGCTGCCACGTTACAATGTTTGCGATGGTACCTGCTAGTTGGGGATACATCAAGAAGATGAGTGGTAAGTATATAGGTAGATTTGCTGAGCAACTGAAATTTATAGAAATCGGAAGTTCCTTTATGCCAAAGGAGGACAAGGAACTGTTGATGTCCATGCTACCAAACACTCGAATCTGTATGCATTATGGCTCAACCGAGGCTTCACGCAGTGCCTTCATGGAATTTCATGCTTATAAGGACAACCTGCTTTCTATCGGAAAGGCTTCTCCATATGTAGAAATTAAAATTTTTAAATCTACAGGACTACCTGCAGCCATTGGTGAAGAAGGTGAGATTTGTGTAAAGGGAGAGCATGTTACATGCAGTTACTGGAAGGAAACTCCTGAACGATTTGCATCCGATTTCTATGATGGCTATTTCCGTACAGGTGATTGTGGAACCATGGATGCCGATGGAAATATTTATCTAAAAAGCAGAATAAAGGAAATGATCAACGTAGGAGGAAAGAAAGTTTCACCTATGGAGGTCGAAGATATTTTAAACAAGATACCTGGTATCAAAGAGAGTGCTTGTATTGGCATCCCAGACCCAGGTGTAGTGTTAGGTGAGGTCGTCAAGGCATTTATTGTTGCCGATACTGGACTTACCGATGAAGAGATTATGGCACAGTTACGACCACAGTTGGAGGTCTATAAATTGCCTGTAGAGATAGAGCGAATAAATGAAATCCCCAAAACTACCTCTGGTAAAATCCAACGTCTTAAATTAAAATAAATATAATGATATGAATGAAACATCATATATGGATCAGTTGTTTGCTGAACCAGTTTATTCCAATAGTCCTCAGACTGATGCAATTTACTTGAAAGCATTGCAAGAGGAACTGGTATTCCATTACGAACACAATGACATGTATCGTCAGTTTTGTAATCGTAAGGGATTTGATCCACATAAAGAACTTACAGACATCCGCCAAATACCGCCTGTGGCTGTTAGTGTTTTCAAAAATCTAGGTTTCGGATTAGCCTCAGTACCAAAGGAAGATATCAAACTTCGCCTTCAGTCTTCTGCAACTTCCGGTACACCTTCTACCATAGTGGTGGATAAGTTGACTAGTCGTCGTCAGGCAAAGGCTATGGTCAAGGTGATGCAGGAATTTATCGGCAAGGATAGAAAACCTTTCTTAGTCATGGATATTGATCCACGTTCAGAGTTCCGCAGTCTGTTGGGTGCTCGTTTTGCAGCTATCACAGGTTACTTAAATTTTGCATCCAAGTCTGGTTTCTTCCTAAAGGCGAAGAATGGAGTCTCTTATTTTGATATAGAAGCAATCAAGGAATATTTGACAACTATACCTGCTGATCAGCCTGTCGTAGTTTTTGGCTTCACCTATATCATGTATTCCAATGTATTGAAGGCAATCTTGGAAAAGGGGGAGAAAATCCAGTTGCCTAAAGGCTCTAAGATTATACACATTGGTGGATGGAAGAAGTTGGAGGCAGAGAAGGTTGAGAAAAGTTTGTTTAATAAGCAACTTGCCGATGGATTTGGTATTGAGCCAACTGATGTTATAGATATCTATGGTTTTACCGAGCAAATGGGACTTAACTATCCGGATTGCCCATGTGGTTGCAAGCACACTTCTTCCTATGTCAAGGTGTTGGCACGTGATGTCGTTACTCGTGAAGTGTTGCCAGCAGGTAAGGAGGGTATGATGGAATTTGTTACTCCTATCCCTCATTCTTATCCTGGTAATGTGGTACTTACAGATGATATGGGTATTATCGAGAGAGAGCCATGTCCATATGGTCGTCCTGGTACAAGATTCCGCATTACGGGGCGTATGAAGAAGGCAGAGGTTCGTGGCTGTGGAGATATTCTTTCAGCAAAACTGACCTTCCATGCCAATACACAGGTCAAAGGTGAGGAGGATAAGCATCTAGAGATACAATATTTTAAAGGTGAAGTCTTGGAAGGTAATGGTATTCAGCAGTTACAGGCCATTATAGATGGACTAAATGAACAGAATGAATGGATTCATCAACAACCTGTAGAAGCTATCATTGGTTTGATAGGATTGGCAGCCAAGACTTGGCTTAATGACCCTAAGTTCAGATTCTTGAAAGACAAAGGTTTGCTCTTCTTGTCACAATGGTGTGACGAGCGCCATCTTAAGCAAGTGGCTCTTGACGGATTACGTGGTAATTTGAAATATGCAGATACATTCTTACCTTGCCGTGATAGCGATAAGCATTTTATGAAGGCAAATGCCCGTGGACTCTGTTGTCATTGGATGGCAGGTAATGTCCAAATATTGGGTATGTTTGCTCTTGTACAGTGTATGTTGACCAAAAACACCAATCTTATTAAAGTTGCAGCAAAGGACGGAGGTGTTTTCGCTTCGTTGATGTCAGCCTTTGAGGGCTTGGAATACACGACCCCTGATGGATATACCATAAAGGGAGATGATTTGGTAAAGACCGTAGGTGTCGTTTATTTCTCTCGTCATGCAATAAAGTTGGGGGAACTGATGTCAAAGTCTGCCAAGGTACGCATTGCATGGGGAGGTAAGGAAGCTGTAGAAACAGTTGCAGGTTATCCATCTTCTATAGATTGCGAAACTGTTATCTTTGGTCCTAAGCTTTCTTATGCTGTGATTGCAAAAGAGTCCCTTTCATCAGAGCAAGATGCCAAGAAATTGGCTCGCAGAGTTTCCGTCGATGTATCTGTGTTCGACCAAGCTGGCTGTGCATCTCCCCATAATCTCTACATTGAAAGAGGGGGTGTAGTTTCGCCAGAGCGTTTCTGCGAAATTCTAGCCGATACTTTCCCTAAGACTGAGATACAGATACCAAAGCCAACGGTATCTCCTGAACAGATAAGTGCCATTCATTCTATCCGTGGTGTGTATGATTTCAAGGGAAAGGTTTGGGGAAGTAACACGATGAGCTGGACTATCCTCTTGTCTGATGAGGAAAAACCTGAGCTTGGAAAGCCTGTCTATTCAAGAGCTTTGATGGTACACGAGGTAGATGACATAAATCAGTCATTAGACTTGATAGAGGATTACATTCAGACTATCGGCATTGAAGCTCCTTACGACAAGGCGATAGCCTTTGCCAACAAAGCTACAGAAAGAGGAGTGGCTCGACTACCTAAGATTGGTAGAATGCTCAATTTCGAGATGCCATGGGATGGCGTATTCTTAATTGATAGATTGGTAAGATGGAATACTTTGTTTGGACCATTAGTATAGTGAGTAACTTATGTCAGACAATAAGCGTATAGCCAAGAACACAGCCTTCCTTTACCTGCGCCAGCTCATCATCATGGTGGTGGCTATCTACACATCGAGAGTCATTCTCGATGTGCTGGGTGCTTCCGACTATGGTATCTACAATGTAGTAGGTGGCATCGTGACGATGATGAGCTTTCTCAATGGTGCATTAGGTTCGTCATCAAGCCGATTCCTAACTTATGAGCTTGGACGAGGCGATCAAGACAAGCTTAACCGCACCTTTTCTGCATCTCTCAATCTTCACATCTGCGTGGCATTGATTGTGCTGGTGCTGGGAGAGACTTTGGGCTTGTGGTTCTTCTACGAGAAGTTGGTGATTCCTGATGAGCGAATGACGGCTGCCTTTTGGGTCTATCAGTTCTCCATCATCACTACGATGATTAGCTTTACCCAGGTTCCTTATAATGCCTCGCTCATAGCCCATGAGAATATGAGCATTTATGCTTATGTAGGTCTGTATGAGGCTATATCTAAGTTGGCAATCGTCTATCTCCTGACGATTTCTCCGATGGATAAGCTGATATTCTATGGTTTGCTCTTGATGCTCAATTCGGCAGGCATTCAGCTTTTTTATAGATTCTATACCACTAAGAGATATGAGGAATGTCATTTCCGACTCGTAAAGGAGAAGCCTTTATATAAGACTTTACTAGGCTATAGTGGTTGGGACTTGTTTGGGGGCGTTGCTGTAATCTGTCAGGGTGAGGGTATCAATGTGTTGCTCAATATGTTCTTTGGACCAGTTGTTAACGCTGCTCGTGCCATTGCCTTTCAAATACAGAATGCAGTGAGTCTGTTTGTGGGCAACTTCTTGACGGCTGTTCGCCCACAGGTTGTGAAGAACTTTGCTGAGGAACATACGGACGAAATGTATCGCTTGACATTCAATGCTGCCAAGTTTGCCTATCTTTTGATGCTTGCCTTGGTTTTGCCTGTTTGTTTTGAGATTAATTTCATCCTCAATCTTTGGCTGGGCAAGAATATGCCTCCCGATACCCCGATATTTGCAGTATTAGTGTTGTGTACCTATCTGATGGAAACTTATCATCAGGCATCATTGATGTCTTATCACGCCATCGGAAAGATAAAGCTCGGCAATATCGTTGGCGGAACGTTGATGATATGCGCCTTGCCATTGAGTTATGTAGCTTTAAGGTTGGGTGCGCCAGCTTATTCTGTTTTCATCGTGATATTCTGTGTTAATTTCACACAGATGTTTTGGGGATGGATGATAGTTCATCGCTATGTAACATTTCCTTATTCCCAATTGGTGAGAAAAGTATATGTACCTACTGTTAGCATAACGCTGATTTCTATTATAGCTCCTCTTTTGATTAGTCATTTTATGACGCAAGGCTGGATAAGGTTATTTGTTCTAGGAATAGTGACAGAGATAATACTTTTGGTAGCTGTATATTTGATAGCACTTGGGAAAGAGGAGAAAGCTTTAGTACACAATTTTGTACAACACAAGATTTTTAAGAAATGATTCAATTAAAAAACAAGTTGGGTGAAACGATACCTTCTATAGGTCTGGGCACTTTCCCTTTTGAGGGTAGGGTGATGGCCGATATGGTAAAGGCTGCTGTTAAAGTAGGCTATCGTCTCTTTGATACAGCCGATGATTACCGAGGCGAGCCTGGCATCGGTATCGCTGTAAAAGAATTGGAAGAGCAGGGCTTGAAACGAGAGAATTTGTTCCTCCAAACGAAAATCTCCGATAACAACGCTCATGAAGATGAACCTTTAAAAGGCATCTTTTTTAATCCAACAAGCAAGTTCATGCAGCGTCATACCGTTGATGAGATTGTCAGAGAAAAGGTGGCAATTTCTTTGAGGGATATGAATACCGATTATATTGATTCGTTGCTCATTCATTATCCTTTTCCTGATTATATCGTTGATATTTGGAAAAGCATGATAGCTCTCAAGCAAGAGGGCCTTGTAAGATATATAGGTGTTTCTAATTTCCATGAGCGCCATATTGAGAAGTTGATTGCTGAGACAGGAGTTGTTCCTGAAATCAATGAGGTTTATGTGAGTCCTATCGGAATAAAACAGGATTTGGTGGAATATTGCCATAAGCATCAGATTTTGGTGATGCCTTATTCACCTCTGATGGATGTAGCCCATGGTATGATACCTACTGATAAGTTGCAGCCTATAATGACAAAGTATAAGAAAACTTTGGCTCAGGTAGTGTTGCGATGGAATGTAGAGCGAGGATGTCTTCCTCTTCCTAAAACAAAAAATCCGATGAGATTGGCAGAGAATTTTGACATATTCGATTTCTCGCTCACCGATGAGGAAATGCAAGTTGTTTCCTCTCTCAATTATGACAATCAATATTTAGTGGAATCTAAAATTTGTCCAGGACTATGAGCATAAAGCATAAAATAGCATCTAAACTGAATGGGGCTATACGTAGAACCCACTGGTTTAACGACGAGTTCTTTCCTGACTGCCGTAAGTTTTGGAACTACAATACGTTCAATACGGATGTAATTAATCTTGGTTCAACCTCAGGATATTATGCCTTTGATTATCAAGGGCTAGAGATATGGGGGGGGCAATTTTGCACTTCGACACAATCCGTTGTCAGGTGACCAAGCCATACTAAAGAATTATTTTGGTTATCTTAATCCGAAAGAAAGCCATGTGATTATCACACTATGTATCTTTAGTTCTTTGGCTGGTAGCTATGACTTCATGGAGGATAGGTTTTATACCTTGTTATCTCCAGTCTCTATACCTCATTTCTCTTACCGACGACAGCAGCAAGTTAAGTCATGGGCAGATAGTCCAATCAGACAGATGCCTCTTTGGAGTTTCTACACTGAATTGAAGAAAGTTCTCAGAGTCAAGAAGCAGCGTCTTCTTACTGAGCAACAGATGGAACAAGATGCTGAGAGATGGATAAAAGGATGGAAACATGAGTTTTCTATTTCTGATTTCTCGCAACCTTTGTCTCTTATCAACAAGGATGGGATGCAAGATGCCTCTGCCATTCTCAACGAGTTGATTACTTTCTGCAATGAGCGTAATATGAAACCAGTACTTGTTTTGCCACCAATGTATCATACATTGGCAGAGAAATTTGACAATACGGCAAGAAAAGTTTTGCTCAACGACTTAGTTGATAAAGTGGAGGATAAATCTGTGAAGTTCTTGAATTATATGGATGATTCAAGATTTTCCCATGATACTACGTTGTTCCAAGACAGTTTCTTGCTGAATGGAGAGGGAGCGAAGAAGTTTACTAAGATAGTACTTAAAGACATCGGAGTGCTAAAGTAATCATAGTGTTAATCACAGATATATTATCGACCTACGGATTTAGATAACTTACATAATTCTGATTTTCAATAGACTATAAAATCAGAACAAAATGAATAATAAGTTATCAACCATCAAATTAAATAATGGAGTAGAGATTCCTTGTATAGGAATAGGTCCTGGTATCATAGGCGAAGTTTTTAAGCCTTCCCTCCCATCCAACACTTTCCTCGCAAAGGTGGAGCGAAAGCTCACCTCTCGCATTAAGTATCGCTTTGCACGACGCGACTACATCAAGAGCCTGTCGCATGCCTTAAGCTTGGGTTATCGTCTCATCGACTATAGTTTCGCTTACGGCGATGGCTCCGAAATATTGGAAGCTATCAAGAGGGCAGGACTCAAACGTGAGGATGTGTTCCTGACATCTCGTGTCAGCAATAATCAGCAGTATAATGGGACGGTGCGTGAGGATTTCTTGCGTGGTTTGGAGAAAATAGGATTGGATTACATAGACATGTTTATGTTCCATTGGCCTGTTACCGACTATTTCGTGGATACATACAAGGAGATGGAAAAGCTCTATAAGGAGGGATATGTGAAGGTTTTGGGTGTGGCTAATTGCCATCAGCATCATTTGCAAGACATCATGGACAATTGTGAGATAGTTCCGGCTATCGACCAGTTTGAGATTCATCCGCTTTTCACCCAAAAGCCTCTGGTGGAGTTTTGTCATCAGCATGGCATTGCCGTTCAGGCTTACACGCCTTTGGCCCGCAATGACGATCGCCTTACCAAGAATCTTATTCTTCAAGGGCTCGCAAAGAAGTATCACAAGAGCATTCAGCAAATCATACTCCGTTGGGACATCCAGTTGGAACAGATACCGATACCTCGTTCTTTCAATCCAGTTCGTCAAAAGCAGAACATCGACATCTTCGATTTCTCCCTGACGGCTGAGGAGATGAAAGCCATAGACTCTATCAATATCAATTCCCGATTGCGTTTCGACCCAGACAATCTTGATTTCCATTCCGTAGGCTGATATATATGCAAGAAAATACAAATAACAAGACAATAGCCAAAAACACGCTCTTCCTCTATTTCCGAATGATGTTTACGATGGTGATCTCACTCTTCACCTCTCGTATCATCTTGCAGAAATTGGGAGTGGATGATTATGGTATCTACCAGGCAGTAGGTGGCGTGGTAGGATTTTTGTCCTTCATCAATGGAGCATTGGCTACAGGTTCCTCACGATTCCTAACCTATGCTTTGGGTGAGGGGAATGTTGAGAAACTGAAACGTACCTTTTCAACCACACTCAATATACATATATTGATAGCAATATTGGTGGTGATTGTGGCAGAAACAATAGGCATTTGGTTTCTTTACCATAAGATGGTGATTGCGCCAGAGCGTATCACTGCTGCGGTATATACTTATCATCTATCTATACTGACAGCCGTGTTCACATTGACACAGGTCCCTTATAATGCCACCATCGTCGCTCATGAGCGGATGTCTATATATGCCTATATGAGCATCTTTGAGGTATCTGCGAAACTTTTAATCTGTTACCTTCTTTCTGTAGGTAATTTTGACAGGTTGATGATGTATGCCACCTTGCTCCTTGCTGTGCAGATTGGCATCATGTGCTTTTATCGCTTCTATTGCTCACGCAATTTTTCCGAGGCAAGGTTTTCATTCACATTCGACAAGAAGATATTCAAGGAGATTGCTGGCTTCTCGGGTTGGAGTATGTTTGCCAGCACATCTATTGCTTTGAATAGCCAAGGTGTATTGATATTGCTAAATATGTTTTTTGCACCAGCGGTGGTTGCAGCACGTGCCATTTCGCTACAGGTGAACATGGCGGCAAACCAATTTGTCTCAAACTTTCGACAGGCAGCTAATCCGCAGATTGTGAAGAAATTCGCTGCTGGTGATTATGAGGGGGCGAAGCATCTGTTGCTGGAGAGTACCAAGTATTCCTACTATATGATGTACTTGATAGCATTGCCCGTGTGCTTGTTGGCCTATCCTTTGCTGAAGTTGTGGTTGGGGATAGTTCCTGAATATACGGTTCCGTTCTTGCAGATTGTGATAGTGCAGAGTTTGTTTCAAGTGTTCGACACCTCTTTCTATACAGCTCTCTATGCCAAGGGCAGGTTGCGAGAGAATGCCTTGACATCACCTACGTTGGGATTGATGATATTCCCAATCACGTATGTGTTCTTCAAGTTGGGGTATTCGCCATTGGTGCTATCTTGGACGAGTCTAGCTGTCTATGCCATCTTGGGTATGGTGCAGAAACCATGGCTCATCATGAAGATGGTAGATTATAAATGGTCTGAGATTTGGGGTGTTTATCGCTCTTGTTTGGTAGTGACGTTAGTGAGTCTTCCTATACCTATTATTATATATAGGTTATTGGATGCTACAGAGATATTGAATTTTATTATCATCGGCTGCGTTTGCTTTCTGTCGGTTGCCTTAGCTGTATTTGCCTTGGGTATCACCCCATCAGTACGCCAAAAGGTGTTGGCTGTTGTTCTAAAGAGATGATATAATCTAACAAAAAATGAATTCAAACCGAATTAGGGGGGGGTACTCAGAGAGTATCAATATGTTGCGATTCCCTCTCGCCCTGTTGGTAGTGTTCGTGCATAGTTTTGGCGCCGACATTGATGTCGCCCAGCTCCATGCGAGTGGTTTATCGGGTGCAGCCATATACGATTACGTTAGGCTGTTTTGCTCCGTCGTGATAGCGAGGAGCGCTGTGCCCATCTTTTTCATCATTTCGGGCTACCTCCTCTTCTTGAAGGTGGAGGAGTATAGCAAGCAGGTATATGTCGGCAAGATGAGGAAGCGATGGCATAGTCTCGTTATCCCATACCTGACTTGGAACGTACTCATCGTGCTATGGACGTTGGCTTTCAAGATAGGTGGCATCCTGCTTCACGGCAAGCCATGGGACGGTATCGGCGATTATTTCATACAGAATGGATGCCTCCACATGCTCTGGGACAGTAGCGTCTGGGATGAGCGAACTACTTGGCTTGGTGTAGCTACCCACAACAGCGGACCTGTACTCCTGCCTTTCTGGTATATGAGAGACCTCATCGTGATGGTTGTTCTGTCGCCCGTATTCTACTGGCTCATCCGGAAGTTGCGCTTCCTCTTCATCCTCCTTATGATGGCTATCTATGCCTTCGACATCAGGGTGACGTGGATGAGCGGTACTTTTACGGCTGCGGGATTGTTCTTTGGCTGTGGAGCTTACTTCGCCATCATGAAGCAAGACTTCACCGATGTGATTTGGAGGTGGAGATATGCGATAGTTCCGCTGGCAGTGATGCTGATGGCGATGCAGACCTATTCGGGCTCTGCGATGGGTGATGGTGTTTCGAGGATGATACATTCTTGGCTTGTCATCATCCAGAGTGCGGCCCTCATCATCCTGGCTTCGGCTATGTGCAGGCATCGGAGGCTGTATGAGGCGAGCAAGCGATTGGCAAGTACTTCCTTCTTCGTCTATGCCCTCCATCCCTTCGTCTTGGGCCATGTGACAGCTGTTATTAATAAGGTGGCGCCGATGGGGGATGCGTGGTATATGCAGATCTTCTGCTATCTCGTGGCGCCATTGGCATGCGTGGCGGTATGCGTGGGCGTGTATGTGGCGATGAGAAAGTATCTGCCTGGCGTGATGAGCGTGCTGATGGGAGAGAGGAGAAGGTGATGAGTTATAAAATGCTAAGTTTTTTTATAAACAAGCGAAAAATATAACCTGAAAATTTGCAAGTTATTAATATTATTATTAACTTTGCAGCGGAATTATATAGAATCAAAAGAAGCAAGACTAACAAGCAAACAATTATGGCAACAACGGACAAGAAATCCATCTTGAGGCAACTACGCGAGAAGTTTAGTTATACTCAAGGTGAGGTTAGTAAGTATCTTGGTATCACTCAACCTGCATACCAAAAATACGAAACAGGTGAAACTGAGGTCTCTATGGAGGGCTTGGCTAAATTGGCACGACTCTATGGCATCGACGAATATGATATTCTTACAGGCAATGTCCAACGTGCTGATTTTGCCTTCGCTTTCAGAAGAGATGGAGAGGCTAACCTAGAAGAGGTGGCTCATTTCCAGCAGATAGTAACTAATTATATGATGATGTGTGATGAGCTTGAAAAAGATTGACAGAATTCGTTTGGCAAACAAAGCCAACGAATTGAGAAGTAAGCATGGCATCCAACCGACACAACCTGTCAGTATCCATCAGTTGCTGAGAGCGAATGGTATAATCGCTAGCTTTCAACCTTTATCTAAAGGATTTGAAGGAATGGCGGTAAAGATAATGGATAAGGCAAACAATGTAAAGCGTTTTATGCTTATCAATACGAATAGCATATATTGTCGCCAAAGATTTACAGCTTGTCATGAGCTATACCATCTTCTCTTTCAAGAGAATTTTACCGTCTCTTATGATGTCGAAGATGCCAACAATCAAGATAGAGATAACGAAGAGCATTTTGCTGATTACTTTGCTCGTTGTCTTTTGCTCCCAATAGATGGTATCTGGCAACTCATTCCAGAGACAGAATATAGGCAAGATACAATCTCATTGGCAACCATCCTAAAAATAGAGCAGAATTATCGGTGCTCCCGTTTGTGCCTCTTGTTGAGGTTGAAGGAGATGGGGGTGATTTCTGAATCCGTAGTTGAAAGCTTCAGCCATAATGTGGTTCGTGGTGCGGCAGAGTATGGTTATCCTACTGATCTTTATTTTCCTAATGGCAGTAAAGAACTGATTGGCGATTACAATGTGAAGGCTCGCCAATTGTATGACCGTGGGTTGATCTCACAGGCTAAATATTTCAGCTTGTTGAAGGATATGGGCATCGAATTAAGAAAGGAAATGTAACCAATTTATACATGATGCGTTAATCATCAATCAGGCTCGTTTTCCAGTAGATAACATAGAAGATTATCAACCAAGCATAGACCTCAGCGATTTTTAAAGCTGAGGTCTATCAATGGTATGTTTCTAGCAATCCCCGAATATCTTC
>ERZ808246.1344-NODE-1344-length-17832-cov-3.305113_pt1 | contig 17832 bp, 16 predicted proteins | sample MGYA00521083_ERZ808246 | MGnify/ENA primary metagenome ERZ808246 (study PRJEB31516, sample SAMN03275577) | gut metagenome | biome: mammalia-associated habitat; material: feces | host: Papio cynocephalus | place: Kenya | collected 2012-07-07 ... | reverse complement strand
TACTAATTATTATGTTCAAATTTATGATTCAAATAAAATTGATCTTGTAATTAAAATGGACATAACTGTTAATGAAAATACAAGAACACTATATAATAATTTAGATGGTGCTTCTTATATTACACTTCTTAATGATTCATCTTTTCCAGTTGTTAAAGGAGATATCTTATACGGGTCTGTGTACCTTAATAATGTTCTAACAACTAAAATTATATATAATTTCTAGGTTTATTTATTGTAGTGATTATAATTTTTAAATCTTATATTAAATAGTTGATATTTAATGATTAATCTTAAATTTATCGGAGTTATAGGGTTACTTACAACTCCGATTTTTTTTGGTGTGTTTAATGAAAACACAACCCCATCTAAAATAATTTTTGAAAGTAAAAATTTACAAAAACTTACTCTTGATAATAAAGCTAACGAATCGCTTACTGATATTTCGACTGAAGATATCAATGTTTCGGTGAAGTTTAACTATGATAATTTTGATATTAAGGAGCAAATGAATGTAAGTGGAAATTTTGAAGATTATCGCGATGAGTTTTATGAAAGAAGTAAAAAATATTTTTCTACTAAAAATAATGAATTAATGAAAAAAATTGATACAACAAATATGGAAAATATTTATGTATCAAAATATACTCCTTTTTTTAATTTCACACTTAAAACAAAAGATTTAAGCATATCTAGTGTGTCGCCGATTGAGACATTAGCAAAAAAAGATTATATTGATGAAATAAATATCAAATATCCTGCTAATCGTACAACAAAAGAAAAACTTTATGGTGTCAAAGATACTTTAGGTATTAATTATATTACTGATGATCTTGGCTACACTGGTAAAGGCGTCAAAGTTGGTGTTTTAGATGTAGGTGTTATTGATGAAAATAATGAAGTTTTTGAAGGAAAAAACATCACAATTAAATCAGAATTATTAGGAATAAAAAATGTTCAAGACCATGCTACTCAAATGGGCTCAATTATAGGAGGAAATGAAGGTATTGCTCCTGATTGTAGCTTATATAGTTTACAAGCAATTCTTGGTTTCGAGGAAGAATTTGATTGGCTATTAGACAATAGAGTAGATATTGTTAATGCTAGCATTGGCTCAGGAACTGTAAATGGAAAATATAATTCTGATTCAGCATATTTTGATTATATTATTAGGCAATATAAATTAATAGTTTTTGCTGCAGCTGGCAATGAAGGTGGCGATGATGGTAGTGGAAATGGTTATGTGGCTAATCCAGGGTTGGGTTATAATGTTTTTACTGTCGGAGATTGTAATGATATGTTTAATCCAACAGGAGAATCTTCATGGGTAACAGTAGAAGGACCTACTAAACCAAATATTACAGCTATTGGAATAGATGTCGATATTCCAGGATTTAGTGGTTCATACACAGGAACATCAATTTCTACTGCTGTTGTTTCTGGTTGTACTGCTTTATTACTTGAAAAATATCCTGAATTAAAAGGTAATCCAGCAGCTATATATGCTTTACTTGGAGCAAATACGAGTAATTTGGTAGGATATTATGGAAAGCATAACGAACCAAGAATTTATGAAGGAACAGGTTGCATTAATATTGATAAAGCTTTTGTTAATCAATATTTATTGAGATATGGGCATAGTACTAGTAGTGATTATTATATTATGACTCCATGTTCTCCTGGTGATGGTGATATTTTAAAAGCATATGGTTTTTGGTTAGCGTATTCTGATGGAACGGTTAAATCTTTAAAGTTTCATGATTATGATATTATTTTAGTGGATATTAATAATGCAACAAAACTGAGAACAAGAGGAGTAAAGAATAATTTTGAATATATTGAGTATCCACTTTATACAGGTGGATATTATCAAGCAAAATTTGCTCTTATGGAATGTAATGATGAATTGAGTTCAGTAGATGATGATTGTGGTTTTGCAATAGGTCTTATTGAGCCATAAAGGATATTAATGAGAAAAAATAATAGAATTCATTATATTTCTAAACCAATAGATATTCCTGATGATTTGAAAAAACAATTTTATAATTATCTATGTGGAAATTTATCGATAGTTAATAGAATTAAAAATTTTATTAGAAATTATTTTGATGTTGATTAATGTTATAAAACTTAAAGAAATGCAAATTTGAGCAAAGTATTTAAGTTTTTTTTATTTTTATGTGGTTTATTATTTAAAAGTGCTATGATAAAATGGTTTTTTCTAGTAAAATAAGAGCATAACGAGGTGATTTTTAATGGAGTCTAGAGAAGAAAAATTTAAAGCTTATCGTGAAGAGATTGCTTCTCAAGTTAAAGAAGAAGCTCCTAAAGAAGAAAAAGAGGTAGTGGTTGAGACTACTGATAAGCCAGTTATTAAGAATACTTTAACAATGACTATGGACGAAATTATTGAAGCTCATGATGAATACACGATGATTATTGAGCAAAAAGAATTAAAAGATAAGATTAAGTTAGAAAAGAAAGAAAAATCAAAAGCTATGTGGAAAAAAATAGGTAAATATAGTATTTTTGCTTTGGTTGTTTTAGCTTTAATTTTTTTATTAGTTGTAGTTTTAGTTAGAGTTTTATAGAGGTTTTTTATGAGAAATGTAAGTATTGCTATTGATGGCCCAGCTGCTGCGGGAAAGTCAACTATTGCTCAAATGGTAGCTAAAAGAATTAATTTTACATATATTGATACAGGTGCAATGTATAGAGCGGTAACATATTATTGTTTAAATAATAAAATTGATTGTAAAGATGAAAAAGAAGTAGAAAAAATTTTAGATAATATTGAAGTAGATTTAGGTAAAAATCATATTGTTTTTTTGAATAAAGAAAATGTTACAGATTTAATTAGAAGTCCATTAGTAAACGATAATGTTTCTTATATTGCTTCTTATAAAAATGTAAGATTATTTTTAGTTGAGCAACAAAGAAAAATGGCTAATAATACATCAGTTGTTATGGATGGAAGAGATATTGGTTCTTATGTTTTACCTAATGCTGATGTAAAAATTTTTCAAATTGCTAATGTAGAAACTAGAGCTAAAAGAAGATATTTAGAAAATATAGAGAAAAAGATAGATTGTTCTTATGAATCTGTTTTAGCAGAATTAAAGAAAAGAGATTATATTGATTCTCATCGTGATTTTGCTCCTTTAAAAAAAGCTAGTGATGCGATAGAATTAGATACTTCAAATATGACTATTGAAGAAGTGGTAAATGAAGTTTTAAATATTATTAATAAGAAAGTTGGTAAAATTAATGAGTAGAGGAATAGTTGCTATTGTTGGTTCACCTAATGTTGGTAAATCAACTATTTTTAATCGTATAATTGGTTCAAGAAAAGCTATTGTTAATGATGAAGCTGGAGTTACTAGAGATAGATTATATGGTAAAGGTGAATGGTTAACTAAAGAATTTACTGTAATTGATACTGGTGGAGTGGAAATTAATAATGCTCCATTTCAAGTGCAAATTAGAGCGCAAGTGGAAATAGCTATTGATGAAGCTGATGTTGTTTTATTTGTTACTGATGGATTATTAGGAGTTACTAATGATGATTTATTAGTGGCTAAAATGTTAAGAAAAGCTAAAAAGAAAGTTGTCTTAGCAGTTAATAAAATTGATGATATTTCTCGAATTGATTTAATTAATGATTTTTATTCTTTAGGTTTAGGTGATCCTATTGCTTTATCTTCTACTCATGGTATTGGTGTTGGTGATGTTTTAGACAAAATAATTCATTTATTACCAGAAAAAGAAGGTGTTGAATATCAAAATGCAATTAGTTTTTCTATTATTGGACGACCTAATGTAGGTAAATCTTCTTTAACTAATGCTTTGCTAAATCAAGATAGAGTTATTGTTTCTAATATAGAAGGTACTACTAGAGATGCTATTGATACACCTTTTAGTAAAGATGAACAAGATTTCGTTGTTATTGATACAGCAGGTTTAAAGAAAAGAGGGAAAATTTTTGAAGCTGTGGATAAATATGCTGCAATTAGAGCTTTAGCTGCTATTGAAAGAAGTGATGTTGTTGTTAGTGTTATTGATGCTGAAGAAGGTATTCAACAACAAGATAAACATGTTGCAGGTTTTGCTTATGAAGCTAATAAAGCTATGGTAATTGTGGTTAATAAATGGGATTTAGTAAAGAAAAGTGAAACAGCAATGGTGGAATTTACTAAAAAAATAAGAGATGAATTTAAATTTTTAGATTTTGCTAGTATTGTTTTTCTTTCTGCTAAAAATAAATCAAGAATTAATACTTTATTACCAGAAATTGTTAAAGCTTACGATTCTTATCAAAGAAGAGTATCCACTTCAGTATTAAATGATATTATTGAAGATGCACAAATTATAAATCCTACACCTTCATTTAATGGTGGAAGATTAAAAATATATTTTGCTAATCAAGTAGCAATTAAACCACCAACATTTGTATTGTTTTGTAATGATCCTTCATATATGCATTTTTCTTATCAAAGATATTTAGAAAATAGATTAAGATCTTCATTTGATTTTGAAGGAACACCAATAAAGATTATTTGTAGGGAGAGAAAATAAAATGAAATGTACAGTCCTTGGTTCAGGAACTTGGGGTACTGCTTTAGGTCAAGTTCTTGCTGATAATGGTAATAACGTTACTATATATGGTATTGATAATAATGAAGTTAATGATATAAATATTAATCATAAAAATAGTAAATATTTTGGTGATGAAGTAATTTTACCTAATTTAATAACCGCTACTACTGATTTAAAAGAAGCATTAAAAGAAACTGAATTAGTTATTGTTGCAGTGCCAAGTAATGCTTATAGAAATGTTTTAAATTTAGTTTTACCTTTGTTAAATAAAAAAATACATATTGTTTCAGTGGCAAAAGGTTTTGATCCAGTTACATTAAAAAGAATGTCTGAAGTTGTTAGAGATGTTATACCTAGTGAATATAGATATGAAGTTGTTTCTTTAATTGGTCCTGGACATGCTGAAGAAGTAATTTTAAGAATGTTAACTTGTATAACTTCAACATGTTTAGATGAAGAAGAAGCAAAATTTATTCAAAAAATTTTCTCTAATAAATATTTTAGAGTGTATGTTCAAACTGATGAAATTGGAGCGGAACTTGGTGTTGCAATTAAAAATGCAATTGCGATTGCTTCAGGAATGTTAATTGGTATTGGTATGGGTGATAATGCTAAAGCTGCTTTAGTTACTAGAGGCTTAGTAGAAATGATTAGATATGGTGTAAGTGAAGGTGGTAAAGAAGCTACATTTATGGGTTTAACTGGTGTAGGTGATTTAATTGTTACATGTAATTCTATTCATTCAAGAAATTTTCAAGCTGGACTTGAAATAGGAAAAGATGATAGTAGTAAACATTTTTTACAAACTAATACTAAAACAGTTGAAGGAGTAAGAACTGCAAAAATTATTCACGAATTAGCTAAAGAAAAAAATATTGAAATGCCAATCATAGAAGCGGTTTATCAAGTTTTATATGAAGATAAAAAACCAAGTGAAATTGCTTATAAATTAATGACAAGAGAATTAAAAAAAGAATAACATTTTGTTTCTAGGCTCATATACTATCTTGGTGATAGTTATGGATGAAAAAATATTTGATAAAGTCGAAGAAAAAACCAATGTTAAAAGAGAAGACATTATTAATTTAGCAAAATCTATACAAGGTAAAGACATGAATAACGAAAGAAATCTTAGAAAATTAATTCAAGATGTTGCTAAATTAGCAGGTAAAACTGTTTCAAAAGAAAAAGAAGAAAAAATTATCAAAGCTGTAAAAAAAGACCAAGTTAAAGATGGTTTAAATAAGATGTTATAATTTTCACTTTCTTAGTATTATTTTTATAAATTTTATTATATTATATATATAATAGAATTTTGGGTGAGAACATGGCTAAGAAAGAAAATGATAAAGAAAAATATTCAAAAATAAATTTAGAAGATGATGATGAAGAAATTGAAGAAAAATCAATTTTTTCTAAAACAATAGAAATTCCAAAGCTTATTTTAGCAAAAAAAGGGAAAAGAAATAAAAAAGTTGATTTATTTGATAAAGCAATTAGATATAATCCAACTTATCAAGAAGGATTAAATTCTTTACAAGTTGAAGAAAGACAAATTAACAATTTATTTAATAAACAAGCAAAGACATTATCTAAGACTTATTTACAAATTTTCTTAGAAAATGTTTTTACTTTTTTTAATATTTTATTATTTTCTATTGGAATTGTTTTATTATCAATTGGTTCATATAAAAATTGTTTTTTCTTATTAATTGTTTTGGCTAATACAATTATTGGTATAACTCAAGAAATAAGAGCAAAGAAAGTTATTGATAAACTATCTTTAATTAATGTTAGTCAAGTAAAAGTTATTAGAGATGGCAATCCATATCGTATACCTAATGATAAAATGGTACTTGATGATGTTTATTGCCTTAAAGCAGGTAATGAAATACCAGCAGATAGTTACATTATTAAAGGTAGTGTGGAAGTTAATGAAGCTTTATTAACAGGTGAATCTTTACCAATAAAAAAAGAAATAGATGATTATTTACTTGCAGGTTCTTATATTGTTTCTGGAGCATGTATTTGTAGATGTGATAGAATTGGTGAACATAATTATATTGCTCAATTACAAAATAAAGCTCGTAAAGTAAAAAAAGCTAGATCTATTTTATTAACTTCATTAAATAGAATTATTAAGTTAATTTCGGCAATTATTTTACCTATTGGGATAGCTTCATTTATCAAAAATTATTTTACTATTGATTCAATTATTAGAGTGTTAGAAGTTACATTTGGTTCTTTAGTAGCAATGATTCCATCAGGATTATTTTTATTAATTTCTACAACTTTAACAGTTTCAGTAATTAATTTAGCTAAGAAAAAAACTTTAGTTAATGATTCTTATGCGATTGAATCTTTAGCAAGATGTGATACTTTGTGTTTAGATAAAACAGGTACTATTACTGATGGGGAAATGATTTTAGAAAAAGTAATTTCTTTAAAAGAAACTAAATATAATATTGAAGAAATAATGGGTGATTTTTTAGCTTGTTTTGAAGATCAAAATGTTACTTCTATTGCATTAAGTAAAAAATATAAAGCAGTTAATAAATATAAAGTAATAAATAAATTACCATTTTCTAGTACTAGAAAATTATCAGCAGTAGAGTTTGAAAATGTTGGAACATTAATTTTAGGAGCACCAGAATTTATTATTGAAGATAAGAATATTCTTGATCAAGTTGAAGAATACACTAAAAGTGGTTGTAGAGTGCTTTTACTTGCTAAAAGTAAAACACCATTAAGTGAATTTAAAAAACATGAACCTGTTGAAGCGGTTTGCTTATTTGTTTTAATTGATCATATTAGAGACGAAGCTTATGATACCATTAAATGGTTTAATGATAATGATGTTGATATAAAAATTATTTCTGGAGATAATCCTCTTACAGTTTCTCAAATTGCAAAAAAAGTAGGAGTAAAGAATGCAGATAATTATGTTTCTTTAGATAATTTAAGTGATGAAGAAGTACAAAAAATATGTACTAAATATACTGTTTTTGGTCGAGTTTCTCCTGAACAAAAAGCTATTTTAATTAAATCATTAAAGCAAAGTGGAAAAACAGTAGCCATGACTGGAGATGGAGTTAATGATATTTTAGCTATGAAACAAGCTAATTGTTCTATTGCTATTGCTTCTGGATCAGAAGCTGCAAGAAATTCTGCACATTTAGTTTTAATGGATTCTAATTTTGCTTCAATGCCAAAAGTGGTAGAAGAAGGTAGAAGAGTTATTAATAACATTCAACAATCCGCTACATTATTTTTAATGAAAACGATATATGCAATTGTAATGGCTTTAGTTTGTCTTGTTACTTGGAGACCTGATCCATTTGCTCCAAGTAGCTTTTATGTTTTAGAATTTGCTGTTATTGGTATTCCTTCTTTTGCTTTAGCTTTACAACCAAATAAAAATTTAGTTAAAGGTAATTTTTTAGAAAATGTTTTGACAAAATCAATTCCTGGTGGTATGGCTTTAATTTTTTCAGTCAGTATAATGTTAGTTTTACAAAGACATTTTGCTTATTTTGAAATAAGTACTACTCCAATTATGGTTACAATGGCTTCTTTAGCTTTATCAATTACTGGATTATTAGTTTTATTTGATAAATGCTTACCTTTTAATTGGTATAGAGTAGGTGTGTATATATTAATGATTATTTTCTCTAGTGTTTATTTTGCTTTATTTGGAGAAAGTATTTCTGGACTTCATTTTAGTGAATTAAATATTAAGAATTGGATAACACTTGTAGTAGTGGTGGTTATTTCAATGATTATATATAAAGTAAGTGATATTGTTATTAATCGCATTTTGAAAAAACATGAAAAAACAAAGTAATTATTTAAAAATCATTTATTTTATTAAATTTTTTGCTGATGCTCTTTTCAGTGGATATTTAAGCATGTTTTTTGCTTCTAAAATAGATAGATTTTCTTTTGAATATGGCGTTTTATTAGGCGTAATTCCTTTTTGTGCTTTAATTGGTAATTTTATTTGGGGGTTATTTTCTAAGAACTTAAAGAAAAATTTATTATTAGTAAAAATCATTATTTCTTTAGAAAGTATAGCAATGCTATTGTTTATTACTATTGGTAATGATTTTATTACCTTGTTAATATCAACAATTTTATTTAGCTTATTTAATTCACCATGTTTTAGTATGCAAGATGGAATTGGCTCAACTTATTCTAAAGAAGAAAATGAGCCATATCAATCAATTAGATATATGGGCTCATGTGGATATTTATTTGCTTTAATTGTAGGAGCAGGCTTAATTTCGTTATTTAAAAATAATTATGTTTATATTTTTTTAATTGCGTTAATTTTAAATCTTATTTGTTTAATTTTATGGTTTTTTATTAAACCTTTTGAAAATGTTACAAATGAAGAAAAGAAAAAAGTTACTTTTTTAGAAACTATTTCTAATAAAACATTTATTTTATATTTTATCGCATATGTTTTAATTATTGGGTGTAGTAATGTAGCAGATTCATATTTATTTAGTCGTTTATTAGAAGCAAATATTCAAGAATATCAATATTCTTTAGTATTCGCTAGTGAAGTCTTATTAGAAATTATTATTTTAATATTGTCTACTAAATTTTTAAAAGAAAAATATTATGTTGTGCTTTTAAAAATATCAGTTAGTATTTTATGTTTAAGATCATTATTATTAGGTTTAGATTTACCTTTGCCATTTTTAATTAGTTTTGCTTGTTTAAGAGGAATTGGTTGGGGTGGATTTTTATCAGTTCATATATTAATTTTAAGAAAAATTGTTTCAAATAAATTAATTACTAAAGCAATTACTTTATTAACAATAGCCTTATCATTAGTTAATGGATTAATGACTTTATTTGGTACAAAACTTTATTCTTTATTGGGTATTAATAATTTTTATTTGTTATTAGGAGGAATTCAATTAATAGGAATTATCATTATTTTTGTTATGAAATTTGAATTTAAAGAAGATTGTATTAATAAATAGTATTTAAAAGATAATAAAAATAGTGTATATTATTAATACGTAAGTAGTAAATTAGATGCATGGGTCACATAATTTACTTAATTGTTGACTCTTTGGAGGATTACTTATGGAAGAAGAAAAGAAAAATGTTAATAAATATCATAATCAATCTATATATGTTTGGGTTGTAGTGTTGATATTATCATATTTTTTAGGTCAAGCAATATTTTCTGATGCAGGAAATGCTTTTGGAACTCAACCTTATGGATATGCAATTTTAGCTATAATTTGTGGATATATTTTGAGTACAATTCTTTATGAATTAGGAAAATTGATTTTTGGTAAAATAGCAGGATATAATTTGATTTATATTAATTTATTTGGCTTTACTTTTATTAAAAATAAAGATAATAAGACTTCTTTTAGATTTACTAAATTTGAAAATTATGGTGGTAAAACACTTATGGCTCCTAAAAGTAATAAATCATGTTTAAGTTTATATTTATTAGGAGGAAGTATTTTTTCTAGTATTATTACTGCTTTAATGATTGTTGGTTCTCATTTGCTAGTTAAAGAAATTGGTTTAAGAATGTTAATTTATATTGAATATATAATGGCCACAGTTATGTTAATTATCTTAATTTTTAATTTGGCGCCTTTCTTAAATGATGATTTGTTTGATGGATTTGTTTTAAGATTAGTTCATCATTATAAATTTAAAGAACAATATCATAAAATTTTATTAGAAGAAAATGCTTTAATTACTGGTAGAGGTGAACTTTTATATTTTGAAGATGTTGATTATTCTAATCCTTTAATCAGTAAAGCAAGTTTATATAATTATTATTATTTATTAGATAAAGATGAAGAAAAAGCTAAAGAAATGATTCAAATTGGTTTAGATAATAGTAATTATTTACCTGATGAAGTTGTGGGTATTTTATTATCAAATAAATATTATTTTAAATTAATGAATGATAATTATGAAAAAGTTGGTGAAGAATTTTATAAAGAAGAAAAAGGATATAGAAAAATATCAGTTAGTTATAATAATTATGAAACAATTAAAACTGCGTTATTAGTTTCTAGCTTAGTGGATTCTAGTTATGATTTATATGAACATATTTTAAATGTCATGGATAAAAAGAAAAATAATATTTCAAGTATTAGATTAGAAAAAGAAAATCAATTAATTGATAGAGCTCTTGAATTTATCAAGATAAAAAAAGAAGATTGGTTTAAAGAAGATGATTCAGCAAAATAAGCTGAATCTTTATTTTTATGTGTGTTGTTATTAGTGTTATTACTTGCATATTAATGATTTTATCAATAATATTTTATCCTTCGATAAAGATAAAGAATATTAAGATAAGTTTATATTGGATAATTTGTTTAATTGGTGCGATTGTTTTAATTTGCTTTCAACAAGTTGATTTTAATGATATAAAAAATGAATTTATTAATAATTCTTTGATTAATCCATTAAAAATTTTAATCTTATTTTTCTCAATGACATTTATTTCTATTTTTCTTGATGAAGTAGGATTTTTTAAATTGGTTGCTACAAAAATATTATCGAAAGTAAATAATAAACAAATTACTTTGTTTATATGTTTATATTTTTTAGTTGCTATTTTAACTATTTTTACTTCTAATGATATTATTGTTTTAACTTTTACACCATTTATTTGTTATTTTTGTAAAAATGCTGGAATTAATCCATTACCTTATTTAATAGGTATATTTATTTCTAGCAATACTTATTCAATGATGTTTATAATTGGAAACCCGACTAATATTTATTTAGCAACTTCTCAAGGTGTTGATTTTGTTTCATATTTTAAAGTTATGTTTATTCCTACTATATTAAGTGGATTAATAGAATTTATTATTTTGATTTTATTATTTAGAAAAAAATTAAATGATAAGATCTTATCTCGAGAAATTGAAAAACAAGAATATAATAAATTTTTAATAATTATTGGCTTAATACATTTATTTATATGTTTAATATTTTTAATAATATCTTCTTATTTAAATATTGAAATGTATTTAATAAGCTTAGTTAGTGCATTAAGTTTATTAATAATATCTTTTGTTTATTTTATTGTTAAAAAAATCAAATTAAGTAAATATTTAGATATTTTAAAAAGGTTACCTTTTGAATTAATACCATTTATGTTATCAATGTTTATTATTGTTTTAGCTTTAAATAAACAAAATATACCATCAATGATTTCTAATTATCTTAATAATGGAAATGAAATTATTAATTATGGAATTAGTTCATTTTTAATGTGCAATGTTATGAATAATATTCCAATGAGTGTATTTTATGCTTCTATTATTAATATTGGAGATTTAAAAGCAACATATTCTACAATAATTGGTTCTAATTTAGGAGCGTTTTTAACTCCTATTGGTGCTTTAGCGGGTATTATGTTTACTTCTTTAATAAAAAAATATGATGTTAAATTTACATTTATTGATTTTATAAAATATGGAGCAATTATATCTATTCCTACTTTATTAATTGCTTTATTTTTGTTAATGTTATTTGTATAAATTAAAAGTATTGATTTTAGATTGTTGAAAATTATAAATTGTTTGGTAAACTTATTTATGAGAGGTTCATAAGGAGATTTTATGGAAAAATATTTATTATCATGCGAATCACCTGTTGATTTGTCTTATGATTATGTCACTAAAAGAGGCATAAGTATTATTAATTATTATTATTTAATTGATGGAGAATCTCATATTGATGATATGGGCAAAGATCCAAATTCATTAAATAAATTTTACAAATTTTTAGAAGAAGGAAAATTACCAAGCACTTCACAAGTTAATGAATTTCAATATGAAGAATATTTTAGAAATTTATTAAAACAAGGTCATAATGTTTTACATATTGCTTTTGGCTCTGGTATGACTCAATCTGTTAATCAAGCAAATTTAGCAGCAGAAATTGTAAGAAAAGAATTTCCTAATCAGGATTTAATTGTTATTGATTCGGTTTGTTCTTCTTCTGGATATGGAATGTTAGTTGATGATGCTTATGATTTAATGCAAGAAGGAAAAGATATTAAAGAAATTGTTAAATGGCTTGAAGAAAATAAGACTAAAATTCAACATCAATTTTATTCTACTGATTTAAAATATTTAAAAAGAGGTGGAAGAGTTTCTGGCCCTGCTGCAACGGTTGGCTCAATATTACGTTTATGTCCATTAATGAGATTAAATTATGCTGGTAGAATTATTGCTTATAGCAAAGTTATAGGTAAAAAGAAAGCTATTAAGAGTATTGTTGATGAAATGGAAGTTCATGCAGAAAATGGCTTAAATTATAATGGTAAAGTCTTTATTAGTAATTCAAATTGTTTAGCTGATGCTGAAATGTGTAAACAAGAAATTTTAAAAAGATTTCCAAATGTTAAAGATGTTAAAATTTTTGATATTGGTACTGTTATTGCTTCTCATACTGGCCCTGGAACAGTTGCTTTGTTCTTCCATGGTGATGAAAGAATTAAATAATTTATTAAGGTGCTGAAAAAAGCACCTTTTATTAATTTTGAAAATTAAATTTTTTGATGTATAAAAAATGTTGTTTTGCAAATAATAAAAAATGTAAAATTTTTCTTGCAATCATTATTTTTATGATGTTAGAATAATAGAGCGTGTGGTTACAGCACCAAGCGTTTCATGTTGCATTGCAACTTATTTTTTAAAAAAATTATGAAACACCCGGTGTTGTGATTAACAAAATTTATTATTAAGAGAGGAGAATTTTCTATGCCAACCATTAACCAATTAGTTCGTCAAGGACGTTCTAAATCTGTAGAAAAATCTAAAGCACCTGCATTGAATTTCCGTTGGAATTCACTTGCTAAGAAAGAAACTAGCCAAGCAGCTAGCCAAAAAAGAGGAGTTTGTACCCGTGTAGGAACAATGACTCCTAAAAAACCTAACTCAGCAATGCGTAAATATGCTCGTGTACGTTTATCTAACGGATATGAAGTTACCGCTTATATCGGCGGAGAAGGTCACAACCTTCAAGAACACTCAACTGTCTTTATTAGAGGCGGAAGAGTTAAAGATTTACCAGGTGTTCGTTATCACATTATTCGTGGTGTTAAAGACTGTGCTGGTGTTGCAGACAGAAAACAAGGTAGATCACTTTATGGTGCTAAAAAACCAAAAGCTGCTAAGTAATTAGAGCTATTATTTAGAAAGGAGAAATTATCATATGCCACGTAAAGGATATGTTGCAAAACGCGATGTGTTACCAGATCCAATTTACAATTCAAAACTCGTAACACGTTTAATTAATAAACTCATGCTTGATGGTAAAAAAGGCACTGCTCAAACTATCTTGTATGAAGCTTTCAAAAAAGTGGAAGCAAAAACAGGTAAACCTGCAATGGAAGTTTTCGAAGTTGCTATCGGAAACATTATGCCATCTCTTGAATTAAAAGTAAGAAGAGTTGGTGCTGCTAACTACCAAGTTCCAGTAGAAGTATCTGCTGAAAGAAGAGTCACATTAGGCTTAAGATGGTTAGTTAATTATTCACGTTTAAGACATGAAAAAACAATGGAAGATCGTTTAGCTGGCGAAATCATTGATGCTGCTAACGGAACAGGCGCTTCAGTTAAGAAAAGAGAAGATGTCCATAAAATGGCTGATGCTAATAAAGCATATGCTCATTACCGTTGGTAATTTAATATAGAGGAGAAAGAATATGGCCCGTCAATATCCAATTCAAAATACAAGAAATATTGGTATCATGGCTCACATCGATGCTGGTAAAACAACTGTTTCAGAAAGAATTCTTTTTTACACAGGTAAAGTTTACAAAATCGGTGAAACTCATGATGGATCCGCTACAATGGACTGGATGAAACAAGAGCAAGATAGAGGTATTACAATTACTTCTGCTGCTACAACTTGTTATTGGAAAGAACATCGTATTAACTTAATCGACACTCCAGGTCACGTCGACTTTACAGCTGAAGTTGAAAGATCTCTTCGTGTTCTTGATGGTGCAGTTACTGTTCTTGATGGAAAGAATGGTGTTGAACCTCAAACTGAAACAGTTTGGAGACAAGGTACAAAATACAATGTTCCAAGAATTGTTTTCGTTAATAAACTTGATGCTACTGGTGCTGATTTTGAAATGTCAGTTGATTCTATTGGCAAAAAATTAGGTGCTAATGCAGCAGCTATTCAATATCCAATCGGTATTGAATCATCTCTTAAAGGTGTTATTGATATTATCTCTCAAAAAGGTTATATCTATGCTGATGCTAAAGGTTCTGATGAAGAAGTTGTTGATATTCCAGAAGAATATTTAGAAAAAGTACATGAATTAAGAGAAAAATTATTTGAAAATTTAGCTAATTTTGATGATGATATTATGATGAAAGTTCTTGATGGACAAGAACCAACAGAAGAAGAAGTTAAAACAGCTATTAGAAAAGGTGTTTTAACATGCCAATTCTTCCCTGTATTATGTGGTTCAGCTTATAAGAACAAAGGTATTCAAAGATTACTCGATGCAGTTGTTGAATACTTACCTTCACCAGTTGATATCCCACCTGCAGTTGGTCATACTCCTTATGGAGAAGAATATGTTTGTGAACCTAGAGATGATGCTCCACTTGCAGCATTAGCTTTCAAGATTATGACAGACCCATTCATTGGAAAATTAGCTTTCTTCCGTGTTTATGCTGGTACTGCTAAATCTGGTACATACGTATTAAATGCAACTAAAGATGTTAAAGAAAGATTTGCACGTTTAGTTTTAATGCATTCTAACCATAGAGCTGAAGTTGAAGAAGTTTTAGCTGGTGATATCGGTGCTGCAGTTGGCCTTAAATCAACTACTACTGGTGATACATTATGTGATGAAAACCACCCAGTTATTCTTGAATCAATTCAATTCTCAGATCCAGTTATTTCTGAATCTATTGAACCTAAATCAAAAGGTGATCAAGAAAAAATGACAGCTGGTTTAATTAAATTATCAGAAGAAGATCCTACATTTAGATTCTATACAAACCATGAAACAGGCCAAAACATTATTGCTGGTGTTGGTGAACTTCACCTTGATGTTATGGTTACTCGTTTAAAAGATGAATTCGGTGTTCAAGTTAATGTTGGTGCTCCTGAAGTTGCTTATCGTGAAACAATCCGTAAGACAGCTGAATGTGAAGGTAGATACATTAAACAATCTGGTGGTCATGGTCAATATGGTCACGTATGGATTAGATTTGAACCTAACCCAGGAAAAGGATTTGAATTCGTTGATGCTATCGTTGGTGGTGTTGTTCCAAGAGAATATATCAAACCAACTCAAGATGGTTTAAAAGAATCATTAGATAGAGGTTTAGTTGCTGGTTATCCAATTATTGATATTAAAGCAACATTATTCGATGGATCTTACCATGATGTTGACTCATCTGAAGCTGCTTATAAAGTAGCTGCTTCCTTAGCTTTAAAAGAAGCTGCAAGAAAGTGTGATCCAGTTATTCTTGAACCTATTATGAAAGTTGAAGTTACAGTACCTAATGAATATTTAGGTGATGTAATGGGTGATATTGCTTCAAGAAGAGGTACTGTTAATGGTTACTTCTCAAGAGGTAATGCAGAAGTTATTGATGCTTCAGTCCCACTTGCTAATATGTTCGGTTATGTTACAGATCTCCGTTCTTTAACAAAAGGTCGTGCTAACTATACAATGGAACTCGATCGTTATGAAGAGTGTCCAAAATTCGTTGCTGACGAAATTATTAAGAAAAATTCAGCTAAATAAGTTTAAAATCATCACTACTTAAGTAATTTTTACTTGAGTAGTTGATTTTATAAAAAATTTGCTATAACATTTAAATGTTAAATCATAATTAATAGGAGGAATTTTAACAATGGCAAAAGAAAAGTTTGACAGAAGTAAACCACATGTTAATATTGGTACTATTGGACACGTTGACCATGGTAAAACAACTTTAACAGCAGCTATTACAACTGTCTTAGCAAAAAAAGGCTTATCTGAAAAGAAAGCATATGATCAAATCGATGCTGCTCCAGAAGAAAAAGCACGTGGTATTACAATTAATACAGCTCACATTGAATACCAAACAGAAAAGAGACACTACGCACACGTTGACTGCCCAGGCCATGCTGACTATGTCAAGAACATGATTACTGGTGCTGCTCAAATGGATGGAGCAATCTTAGTTGTTGCTGCAACAGATGGTGTTATGCCTCAAACTCGTGAACACATTTTACTTGCTAGACAAGTTGGTGTTAAATACATCGTTGTCTTCTTAAATAAATGTGATCAAGTAGACGATCCAGAATTAATCGATATCGTTGAAATGGAAATCCGTGATATCTTAAATGAATATGGTTTCCCAGGAGACGATACACCAATTATCCGTGGTTCAGCTTTAAAAGCTCTCCAAGGAGATCCAGATGCAGAAAATGCAATTATGGAATTAATGGATGCTGTTGATACATATATCCCAGATCCAGTTCGTGATTTAGATAAACCATTCTTACTCGCTATCGAAGACGTTGTTACAATTACAGGTCGTGGTACAGTTGTTACTGGTAGAGTTGAACGTGGTGTTGCTAAATTAGGTGATGAAGTTGAATTAGTTGGTATCAAACCTACAAAGAAAACAGTCATTACTGGTATCGAAATGTTCCGTAAAACACTTGATGAAGCTAAATCAGGTGATAATGTTGGTATCTTATTAAGAGGTATTAACCGTGATGAAGTTGTTCGTGGTCAAGTATTAGCAAAACCAGGAACAGTTACTCCACATACAAAATTTGAAGCTTCTGTTTACGTATTAACAAAAGAAGAAGGTGGCCGTCATACAGCTTTCTTAACAAACTACAGACCACAATTCTACTTCCGTACAACAGATATTACAGGTGTAATTACATTACCTGCTGACGTACAAATGGTTATGCCAGGTGATAACGTTACATTAACTGTTGAATTAATTCACCCAGTTGCAATTGAACAAGGTACAAAATTCTCTATTCGTGAAGGTGGCCGTACAGTTGGTTCTGGAACAGTTAACTCAATTATTAAATAATTTAGGTAACAAAATTAAAGGAAACGCTTACAAAAAGTGCTTCCTTTTTTTATGGTATTGATTAAAATTGAATTTTATATTAGCATATAATTAAAAGAGGTAAAAAAATGAAAAAACATATTTTAAAACTAAGTTTAATTGCATTATTAGGCTTTGG
>ERZ808246.1343-NODE-1343-length-17844-cov-2.731576_pt1 | contig 17844 bp, 18 predicted proteins | sample MGYA00521083_ERZ808246 | MGnify/ENA primary metagenome ERZ808246 (study PRJEB31516, sample SAMN03275577) | gut metagenome | biome: mammalia-associated habitat; material: feces | host: Papio cynocephalus | place: Kenya | collected 2012-07-07 ... | reverse complement strand
ATTGCAGACGACGAGAGCAAGCTCCGCAGACTTGTCTGCGATTTTCTCAGACGTTCGGGACACACCCCGGTTGAAGCAAGCACCGGTCGTGAGGTTCTCGATATATTTAATTCGGATGAAAAAATCGACCTATACCTCCTTGACATAATGATTCCCGAGGTTGACGGTTGGGAGCTTTGCCGCCAGATACGCAAGACCTCCTCTGTTCCAATCATTCTCCTTACGGCAAGAAGTGCCGAATATGACCAGATCATGGGCTTCGACGCAGGTGCAGACGACTATGTTACAAAGCCGTTCAGTCTCGCCGTCCTCATGAAAAGAATTGATGTTCTTCTCAAGCGTTCGGCTTCCGGTAAGGTCAGAACAGATAAGGATATTATTTCTCTTGACGGTCTGCTTATCAACAACGATGCTCATCAGGTTACCATTGACGGACAGCCGATCGAGCTTACACTTAAGGAATACAACATCCTCGAGAAGCTTATTTCAAGCCGAGGAAGAGTTTACACAAGAGAGCAGCTCCTTGATGATATTTGGGGCTATGACTACGTCGGCGATACAAGAAACGTTGACTCCCACGTTGCTCGTTTGCGTGGAAAGCTCGGCGTATGGGGTTCAAATCACCTTAAGACAATCTACGGCATCGGTTACAAAATTGAGGTGAACTGATTTGAGTCCGCATAAAAATGCAGAGGGCAAAACGCTTATCCGCAATATGAAAGCACAGGTTTTCCTGCAATTTGTGCTGATATTCATGGTCATTCTCTGCGTTATTCTGCTGACTTCAACCTCGCTCTACACTAATATTATCACGGGTATGACGCTTTCAAATCTTCGAGATGCAGTTGACGAAATCAAATTCGTTGACGTTTCCCAAGGTGATATGGTTACCGGCAACGTTGAAAATATAGAACGCAAGCTTTCTGTTTTCGTTGAGGTTTACGGAAAGAATCCCGGTGACAAAAAAGGCGAATATTCCCAGGTCATTTATACAAAATCGGCTTATGACAGCTTTTATGACCGTAACGGTGAAAAAAACTACAGTCAAAAGCCAACCTCCTTTGTGGGATTTAAGGACGGCGATTTTGTTGTTGACAGAAGCTATGCCGACGGCAGCTTTGTCGGGAAATTGAAAAACCCCAATAATTCATATGAGTTCTATGTTCTCGCTGCTCCGGGACTTACCGGCGCATATCAAATAATTGCTGCCGTTCCGTATTCCACGATCGAGCAGCAAGCAAGAACAGTCAGCATAACCATGGGTCTGATTATTCTCCTTGTTTTCATAGCGGTAAGCATCGTTGTTTACTTTTATGTTACGCAGATCACAAGTCCGATTAAAAAAATCACCGAGATCACGCAGCGAATGGCTGTCGAGGATGATCCCAATCTGAGAATACCCTCCGGCGGAAAAAGTATAAACACTGAGGTCGACGCTTCCATTGAAAGCATTAATGCCATGTACTCATCATGGATGATAACCAAGGAAAAGCTTGCCGAAAGATCGGAATTCCTTCTTGAACAGCTACACGAAAAAGATCTTGAGAAGAAATACCGTGAGGAGTTTATTGCGGGAACATCTCATGAGCTTAAAACGCCGATAGCCATTATTCAGGGATATGCCGAGGGAGCTAAATATTCTCTTGATGACAAGGAAACAATCAGTGAATACTGTGACACGATAATTGACGAATGCACACGAATGAATGACCTTGTCGTTAACATGATGAGCCTTTCAAGTATTCAGCAAAATTCTGATTCGCTCAATTATGAGGATTTTTCGATTACAGATTTCATTGCCGACAACCTGGCTTCACATTCGATTGTGTTCAAAAAGCACGGCATCAAGGTTGAAAACCTTATCCATGAGCAAATAATCGGAAAAGCGGATTTAAAGAAGCTTCCGTTTGTAATAAACAACCTTATTTCAAACGCAATATCTTATATCGGCGGTGACCCGAAGATTATCCGTGTCCGCTATGAGGACGTCGGACTATCCTACAGAATTTTCGTTTTCAATTCCGGCGATAATATTCCCGAGGATGTTCTCGAAAAGCTTTGGTTCAGCTTCTACCGCCACGACGCGGCAAGAATGAGAAACGAAGGGCATTTCGGCCTCGGACTTTCGATTGTCAAAGGAATACAAGACGCTCATTCCGAGCAGTGCGGCGTCAACAATGCCGAGGGTGGCGTCGAATTCTGGTTTGATATCGGAAAAGGCTCGTTTGACAGCAATAATAAAGATGAATAAAAAGCAACAGACTGTATCGTGTTTTGATACAGTCTGTTTTGTCGTTTTATGGATTTACTCGCTTTCCCACTGCATGGCAATGTCGTTAACTTAATGTTTTTGTCAAAAAATCCCGGGTCGATGTGGGCATCGACACCTACGAACTGTACCTTTACCATAGCCACCGCTATAAAGTTGCTTTTCTCACTCATCGCCCCTGCTTGATGATAAAAAAACAAGCTGTATCGGATTTTGTCAATACAGCCTGCTATATTTTAGTCTATCTTTTGCAGATGATTATTTTGCAAAATGCTCGACAATTCTCTTTGCCGCTTCCTTTGTATCGTCGGGATCGCCGAAAGCGGAAAGTCTGAGGAATCCCTCGCCGCATGAACCGAAGCCGACGCCCGGTGTGCCAACGATTTGAAGCTCATTAAGAAGATAATCAAAGAACTCCCAGCTACCCATATCATTCGGACACTTCATCCAAACATATGGTGAATTCTTACCGCCGACGTACCAGAATCCGCACTTGTCAAGAGCGTCCATGATAACCTTTGCGTTCTTCTTGTAGACCGAGATGCTCTCATGAATCTGTTCCTGTCCCTCCGGGGTAAATACCGCCGAAGCGCCCTTTTGCAGGATATATGAAATGCCGTTTGTTCTCGTTTCACGGTTTCTCGACCAGAGCGCATTGAGGTTAACACCCATGCGTTCAAGCTTGGACGGAACGATCGTGTAGCCCACTCTTGTGCCCGTGAAGCCCGCTGTCTTTGAGAATGAGCAAACCTCTATGGCACAGGTATCTGCACCCTCAATTTCATAAATGCTGTGGGGAACATCGTCCTCCTCGATAAATATTTCATATGCGGCGTCGTAGAGAATTACGGCGTCCTTTTTGTTTGCATAATCAACCCACTTCTTAAGCTTTTCACGTGTATAAGCCGAACCGGTCGGGTTATTCGGAGAGCAGATGTAAATTATGTCTGCATCAATGCTCTCATCGGGAAGCGGAAGGAATCCGTCCCCCTCGCCTGCCGGCAAGTGAATCACCTTTCTGCCATAAAGCAGGTTCGTATCAACATACTCCGGATAAGCCGGCTCAATAACAAGAACCGTGTTATCACGGTCAAACATCTCAAGCAAATCGCCGAGATCGTCACAGGCACCGCTTGAAACAAAAACCTCGTCCGTTGTCATGTCGACTTTCCAACTCGAATAATACTTTGCAATCGCTTCACGGAGAAACATTGCCCCGTGCTCCGGCATGTAGCCGTGGAAAGTTTCTATTCTTGACTGGTCATCAACAGCCTCATGCAGGGCTTCTATGACCTTTTTACAAAGCGGATAGGAAACATCACCTACTCCGAGCTTCAGAACCCGCTCGCCCGGGTGAGCAGCAAGATATTCATCCGTTTTTCTGTAAATCGTGTTAAAAAGATATGTGTCCTTTAGCTCCGTATAATGCATATTCGGTTTCATTATATATTTACCTCGCCTTCAAAAGATATCCTTGCCGGGCCGGTCATCGTGACCGTATTGTCCGGTGCTATGTTTATTATAAGCGTTCCGCCGTCAAGCTCAACAGCAACATCTGTATTGCAGCGGCAAAGTCCGATCGAGACAGCCGCCATGACCGTTGCGCACGAGCCTGTGCCGCATGCCATTGTTATGCCGCTGCCACGCTCCCAAACCCTCATTCTCAGTCTGCTGTCCGAGAGCACCTGAACAAACTCAACGTTCACTCCGTCCGGGAATCTGTCGCTGTGCTCCATTGCAGGGCCGACTGTGGTAATCTCGGCCTTTTTGATATCGTCAACAAAAACTACGGCATGGGGATTACCTACGGAGACGGGAATATACTCAACATCCTTGTTGCATACCTCAATCCTGTTTACAAGGCCTGCATCGGCTTTGCCCATGTTTACCGAAACGGAATCTACCTTTCCTCTTTCAAGCTTAAGATCAAGAGTTTTGATTCCCGAAAGTGTCTCAACCGTAATTTTCGTCTTTTTCGTCAATCCTTTATCGTAAACATATTTTCCGACACATCTTATTCCGTTGCCGCACATCATTGCCTCGCTGCCGTCGGCATTGAAAATTCTCATCTTAAAATCAGCAATTTTGGACGGCAAAATCCAAATCATACCGTCCGAACCGATGCCGAAATGACGGTCGGAGAGCTTAATTGAAAGCTCATCAGGATTTTCAGGTTCTTTTTTTGAATAAACATAAATATAATCGTTGCCGAGTCCCTGCATTTTTGTGAATTTCATCATTGACGCCTCCCTCAGAAATAAGAAACGTCTTTAAGGGTACAAAATACCCTTAAAGACGTCATTGCCTTTTATTATCATATTATAAGTCGTAAAACCTTTTTCGCAAATATTTTACCCTCGGTTTGATGATTTGTCAAGTGTTTTATTTATCTTACATAATCGCCGAAATAAAGGAAAACATATTGACGGATAATTCCTGTTCTGTTATAATTTTTATGTACAAAACAAACAGTACAAAACCAAACATGGAGGTACAATATGAAAACTCGTGTCGCAGTTATGGCAATCATTCTCGAATCAAAGGAAAATGCCGAGCAGCTCAATGCCGTCCTTCACGATTACCGTGAATATATCCTCGGCAGAATGGGTCTTCCCTACACAAAGCATGATATCAACATCATCAGCGTTGCGCTTGACGCTCCGCAGGACATAATCAACTCCCTTGCCGGCAAGATTGGCAGGATCGAAGGAGTAAATGTAAAAACAGCATACTCAAATAACGAATACAGCGTTTAACCAAAAATAAGCTTTTCCCATCAAAAAGGCCCTCCGCAAAGGAGAGCCTTTTATTATTTTACTCTGTATAAGCAACCGAATCGTCATAAAGCTTTTCGATATCTTTGCTTGGCTTCTTTGTGAGAAGCGTTGCAACAACAGCAGCAATCATGCTTGCAATAAATCCCGGGATGATCTCGTAAATTCCGATATCCGAAAGGAATACAAGCCAGCAGATGTCAACGACAGCACCGACAACGATTCCGGCAACTGCGCCGCTGAAATTGAAACGTTTCCAGAAAAGACTGAGCATAATAGCCGGTCCGAATGCTGCACCGAATACGCCCCATGCGTTTGAAACGAGCGACATGATTGAGCCTGAACCCGGATTTGATGCAATAAGAAGAGCACAAACGGCGATTACAAGAACAACGATTCTGCCCGACCAAAGCATCTCCTTGTCGCCTGCCTTATTCTTTCTGATAACAGGCTGATAAACGTCGGCGGAGAATGACGAAGCGGCGGCAAGAAGCTGGCTGTCAGCCGTGCTCATCGAAGCAGCAAGAACCGCCGAAAGAAGAATGCCGGAAATAACGCCCGGGAAGATCTTACGAACCATTGTAATGAATACAAGCGAGCCTTCATTGATCTCCTCGTTGAAGCCGAATGCAAGGCGGCCGATGATGCCGATAAGAGCGGCAAAAATAACGATAAGAACCGTCCATGAAATACCGATTTTAGCCGACTTCTTAAGATCCTTCTGAGACTTAAGAGACATAAATCTGATTATGATATGCGGCATACCGAAGTAACCGAGGCCCCAGCCGAGACCTGAAGCAATGTCCTTCCAGTTTGCAAAAGCGTTCCAGAAGCCCGGAGTCTGCTGAGCAACAACAGCTGTGTCCGAAAGAGTAAGAACCGATGTTGCGGCAATCGGAGCAATAAGCATAGCCGCAAGGATGAGCATACCCTGGAAGAAGTCCGTCCAGCAAACGGCGTTAAAGCCGCCGAGGAAGGTATAGCCGACGATGATAACCGTTGCTATATACATAGCCGTACTTTCCTTAATTCCGATAACCGTGTGGAAAAGAGTTCCGCAAGCCTTAACACTCGATGCGGCATAAACCGTGTAAGCAACAAGGAAAACAATGGCACAGATAACCTGCAAAGCCTTTGACTTTGAAAGGAATCTGTTTGTGAGATACTGCGGAATCGTGATTGAATCGTTCGCGACGATAGAGAAACGTCGCAGTCTCGGAGCTTCAACAATCCAGCTTATTGTATAGCCGATTGCAAGTCCGACGGGAATCCAAACCTGGCCGAGACCGAGAGCGTAAATGGAAGTCGGGAGACCCATAAGTACCCATGCACTCATGTCCGATGCGCCTGCCGAAAGAGCCGTTACCCAAGCGCCCATCTGACGACCGCCGAGGAAATAGGTCTTTTCGGAGCCATCCTTACTCTTGAAGAAGAAATAGAAGCCTATTCCGAGCATAAACAAGAGATAGATGACAAAAACTACAATTTCTGAAATCTTCATATAAATACCCCTTTATGTACATTATTCTGCAATTATATCACAATGGCATTTGATTGTAAACAAATTTTTACTTTTTTTGAGATTTTTTCGTTGTGAATAAAATCATTCCTTATATTTGATTTGTTGCGTTTTATATGATATGATTATCATATAAAAATGTAAAAGGGTGAACTGTATGGCAAAAATAATTGGTCGTGAAATTAACAATATACCATGGCAGGACAAGCCGGATGGATATCAATACCCCGTGTGGAGATATGACGGCAACCCGATAATCACGAGAGATAATCTTTTCTTTGCGAACAGTATTTTCAACTCAGCCGTTGTTCCGTTCGGCGACGGCTTTGCAGGCGTATTCAGGGTGGACACAAGAACCCGTGACCAGGTGCTTGTAACAGGATTCAGCGATGATGCTATCAGCTGGAACCTCACCGATAAACATATCTTTGAGGGCTACGATCCACGTCTTTGTGAAATTGAGGGTAAATACTATCTTAGCTGGGTCAAGCTCACGCCACACGGCACGGTTATCGGAATTGCACACACAACAGACTTTGAGAGCTGGACAGAGCTTGAGGAAGCGAGCTATCCAGTTTCGAGAAACGGAGTTCTTTTCCCGAAGAAAATCAACGGCGAATACATGCTACTGATACGACCCTGCGACAGAGGACACACGCCCTATGGCGATATTTTCCTCATGAGAAGCCGTGACCTCGAATATTGGGGCAAAAGCCGTTTTGTCATGTGTCCTGTAAAGAATTGGGAAATGACAAAGGTCGGTGCAGGGCCGACTCCCATTGAAACCGATGAGGGTTGGCTGATGTTTTACCACGGCGTGCTGACAAGCTGCAACGGCTTCACCTACAGCATGGGTGCGGCAATTCTCGATAAAAACGAGCCTTGGAAGGTTCTTTACAGAGCCGACAGCTTTCTGCTCGCTCCGCATGAAATATACGAATGTGTCGGAGACGTTCCGAACGTTGTATTCCCCTGCGCAGCCCTTGCCGACAGCAAAAGCGGAAAAATTGCGATTTATTACGGTGCTGCCGACACCTCCGTCGCACTCGCATTTACAACCGTTGATGACGTAATTGACTATATCAAGGCACATAATTTGAAAAAATGATTGATAATATATGTAAAAGGACTGTTCCACTTGGAGCAGTCCTTCGCTTATTTCAAATTCTTTCTTTTAAAAGCAACCATTCCACAGGTGGTGGCGGCAATCAAGATAATGCCGTCGTACACGGCGAGGATCGTCGGATTTTCAACCTCCATATCGGCGAGCTGAAGCATCTGGCCGCCCGGCATGAAATCCTGCAAGACCTCATAAATTTCACGCTTTGTTCCGCTGACGTAGTTAGGGTTCTTCGTCTCCGGCTCTTCAACGGTCACTCCGTTTTCGATATATGTATATGCAGGTAAATATTCCGGTTCGTTCAATGCCGACGTGATATATACACCGAAAAGCAAAAGGACAAATGCAAGCAAAATGCAGCCGGCTGCCGTGTGAGCCTTGTTTTGACAAAGCAGTGCAATAAGCACGAAAAGTGCGGCAACGGCAACAACAAGGGCGACGCCGAGTGCGATATAGATTAAAATTGTTTTGAAATCAGAATTGAATCTGCCGTTCAGCAAAAGTCCGAGACCGAGGTGAGGAACCATGTATGCGAGAGAAAGAATGAATCCGCCGATGATGCAAACTATCAGATTTGCAAGATAAATGCTTTCGCGCCGATGACCGGCAATTATCTTGTTGCGAAGCGTACCGTTGCTGTATTCACTGCCGACAAAGAGTGAAGTCAGCACGGCGAGCAAAATCGGTGCAAGAAAAGCATATGTAAAAAAGCTGAAATCTAATGCCCACGGAACACCGCTGTGTATAGTATCCATATAGTGAGCGAACGGAAGCAATGCACCGATTGCCAGCATAATAACGGTTAATAACAAAAAGGTTTTGTCCTTTAAAAGTCGTATAAAATTTGCCTTCATCAACTTAACCATTTTGCTCACCTCCAACCAGATTCATGTAGAAGCTTTCAAGATTTTCGTCATGCTCCCTCATGCCGTAAACAATACAGTCTTTTTTAAGAAGCTCGGTCACAAGTAAAGTTACCTGAATATCCGAATAAATATTCGCCCGTGTTCTGTCAAGTATTTCATATTCTGCTCTCATTCCGTCAAGCACATCTGCAAGCGGCCTTGTATCGCTGACATCAACGCAAATGCACTTCCTGCAACGTTTTTCAAGCTCCTCAGCACTCATCTCTTTTATCATTCTTCCTCCGTCGATAAATCCGTAATGCGTTGCAAGACGTGACAGCTCATCGAGAATATGACTTGAAATCAGCACAGTTATTCCACGTTCACGGTTGAGCTTTAAAATCAGCTCCCTCATCTCGATAATGCCCTGTGGGTCAAGTCCGTTTATCGGCTCGTCAAGCACTAAAAACTCGGGATTTCCGGCCAAGGCTATTGCTATACCGAGCCGCTGACGCATGCCGAGCGAAAAATTCTTTACCTTTTTCTTTCCTGCGTCCCCCAATCCGACAAGCGTCAGCAGTTCCGATATATCCCCTTCATTCGTTGCTTTCAGTATGTAATTCTGCTGTCTGAGATTTTCTTCAGCGGTCATTTCGGTATAAATCGCCGGAGATTCAACGACAGCTCCCATTTTTTTGCGGCATGAGATTATCTTTTTGTCCGTATTTTTCACTCCGCAGAGCTTATATTCTCCGCCGCTCGGCTCCTGCAATCCGCAAATCAAGCGAATCAGCGTTGTTTTACCTGCACCGTTTCGTCCGACAAAGCCATAAATAGAGCCTTTAGGAATGTGCATTGTCAAGCCGTTCAATGCGCTGAAATTGCGATATCGCTTTGCAAGTGCATTTGCTTCAAGTATGTATTCCATATGTGCCTCCTTAATTCAAATATAAAATCTTATGATCCTTGCAAATTCCATTGTCAATATTTTTAAAAGAATACCTCCCGACATAATATTGAACCAAATTTCTCTCATATGCTGCGATTTGGCAATCGGAGTAGCTATGGCGGCAACTATTATAAGCAATGCGCCGATACAGCCGACAATCGTCGGTATACTGATAAGGCCGAATATGCCGGGATCACAGCTCCCGTCAATAGCATGCTGAATTGTCTTATCCAAGCCGTCACGAGCCGCCGCAAAGCAGCAGACAACAAGCCCGAAAGCGAGCAGAATAAGGCTTCTGCGTCCCCAATATTGAATACTGCCGCTGTTCAGGAAAGAATATCCCATGTAAAAAAGAAGTATCAAAATCATTAAGGTTGTCGCCGTCGTCACGGCATTGCCAAAATAAAGTCTTACCATATCTATCCCCTCCATAAGTCAATTACCGCTTTTCATGCAAAATAAATGTATTCCGAGTGCCGCATTGAAGCCCGTCGCAGCAAAAACGCTGAAGCGTTCCACAATTCCGAAATATTCAGCCGGAACAAACTTCATTCCGAGCGCACCGACGAGCATCATGCCGAGTGCAATTCCGGCACAGATTCCATAAGAACGGCAGCTTTTATCCCTTGCCCCGGCAATTATAATTACTGTCAGCGAAGCAATCGAAAGAGTCACAACCAGTGCGGTTATAATCAAATGCATTTTATCCTGAAATGCACCTGCATAGCCGCTGTCACTCAATGGGAACATACGAAATCCGACAGCGGACACCCACTCCATGACGACAAATGTATATATACCGACACGCAGAAGCTTTGATTTTTTACCCTGAATTCCGACACAAACAAGCGTTGCACACAGCACCTCACAGACATTATATAGACTGCTGAGCCGATTCCACAGCGCAAGTGACGGTGCATTTGCCGCACTTAGGTCACTGACAGCCTGCGACATCCAGTCATATCCCGGATATGCAAGCGGAGAAAACACAACCGCCGCAGTGTAAGACAGTAGACTTACGACACCCAACAGCCCTAACTTTTGTAATAAGCTTTTCTTCATAAAAAAAGACCTCCATTATAAATAAAAACGCAGTGCATTAACCACATTGAGCGGTCAGCACTGCGTCTTTGCGTCCGGTTGACTTGAAATAATTTCTACCTTATAATTTTGTGCATTTATTATTGTTTCACGTTTGCATTTCGGGCAGAACAGTGGAAACTCTCTAAGCTCTGTTCTTTGAAGCAATCGTAGCCTTGTTTTTGCACCGCAAAGCGGGCACAAAACCCATTTTTCTTCCGATATATTCATTGACTTTCTCCCTCATTTTCATATGAGACATTAAAGCTGCGAAAAAAGAGCCGTACATGTGCATCCAGCTTTTCAAGGCACTCCGATTCCTTTTCGGGCTGACGATCGCAAACGGCAATCAGAGTTATGACCGGCGAAACGTACATCAGCGCAAGCGTATCCGGGTTCTCGTTTCTAAGCTCACCGGCGGCAATCAAGCTTCTGAAAATACCTGCATGATAGTTAAGTATGCGATTAACATATCTCTCGGTATAAAGTCGAGCAAGCTCGGGTGAACGGAACTGTTCAATCGTCATCATACGGCGGAAACGCGCGATTTTTTCATCATGAAGCGAATAGCAAAAAAGCTGACGAACCCTTCTGACAAGCTCATCCTCGGATATCTCCGAAAAAACGGGAACATCCTGCTGAGAATTCTGAACATGAATATCAATTTTGTCCGTGTCCTTTTCATATTTTTTGGCGGTATCCTCGACTATTGCATCAAAAATAGCCTGCTTGCTCGGATAATGATTGTATAAGGACGGTGCTTTAATACCGACCGCCTTGGCGATCTCACCGACGCTGACCGAATCATAGCCCTTATCTGAAAAAAGCTCCAATGCCTTATTTAATATTTTGTTTTTTGTGTCCTCTTGCTTCATATTTCCCTCCGCTAACTAACGTTCGTTAGTATGATTATAACTCTTTTTTTCCTTTTGTCAATAGTTAATTTATATTTTTTGCAAACCTGTCAAACATATCTTTATCAGACGAATCAAAAACCTTGAAAATGAAATATATTGACTTTTGCAATAAAAGTGATATAATAGCACCGATATTTGCGGATATGGCGGAATTGGCAGACGCGTTGGATTTAGGATCCAATATCTTCTGATGTGCAGGTTCAAGTCCTGTTATCCGCACCAGATATCAGGTACAGCCTTTCTGTGCCTGATTTTTTTGAGATTATACTTCTGATTACTACATTTTCTCAAAAATTCTAACTATGTTATTGTATAAAAAGTCTATTGACAATCTCATTAAACAAATATAGAATTGTCTTGGATTTAGCTCCTCATTGATAAAAGGAGGTTGTGAAACAACCGCTATAGGGTTTCACTTAAAGTAAAATGTTTCATAATATACGTTTTAAAAAACATATTACAACATTTCAAAGTATTTTCTTAGGATTCTTTTCAATAATTCTTGTCGGTACTCTGTTGCTAATGCTTCCTATATCATCGGTTTCCGGAAAGGTGACTCCTTTCAATGAGTCTCTTTTTACCGCAACTTCCGCAGTATGTGTTACCGGGCTTGTAGTTCATGATACCGGAAGCTATTGGTCAATCTTTGGTCAGGCAATTATTCTGCTTCTTATCCAAATCGGAGGTCTTGGCGTCGTTACGGTTGCTGCTTCTTTTGCACTTCTTTCCGGACGCAAAATTTCTCTCATGCAAAGATGTACGATGCAGGAAGCTATTGCAGCACCAAAGGTCGGCGGAATAGTTCGCCTTACGGGATTCATTTTAAAAGCAACACTTATTTTTGAATTAAGCGGTGCAGTAATAATGATGCCGGCATTCTGCAAAAATTTCGGTGCAAAAGGAATCTGGTTTGCTGTTTTCCATTCAATCTCTGCTTTCTGCAACGCAGGATTCGATATTCTCGGAACAGAGAGTTTACAATATGTTTCACTGACGCAATTCGAAAACAGCATTTCCATAAACCTTGCCGTTATTCTTCTTATAATAATCGGAGGAATAGGCTTCCTAACCTGGGAGGATATTTATACAAACAAGCTACACTTTAAGCAATATCGTATGCAGAGCAAGGTTATTCTTATTACATCCGCTGTGCTTGTAATTATTCCCGCTTTATACTTTTTCTTTTTTGATTTTACTAATCTTCCGATAAAGCAAAGAATCCTTCCCTCTCTGTTTCAATCTGTAACAACGAGAACCGCAGGATTTAATACAGTAGATCTGACAGCCTTACGGGAACCGTCTATAGCAATAATGATAGTACTTATGATTATCGGCGGTTCTCCCGGTTCGACGGCCGGCGGAATTAAAACAACCACTGCTGCCGTGCTTATTGCCAATGCCTTGGCAACCTTCAGCCGCAAGGATTCCGCCCATTTCTTTAAGCGAAGAATTGACAATCAAGTCGTAAAAAATGCAGCGACAATATTAATCATGTATTTAATTCTTTCATTTACAGGTGCCATAGCTATAAGCACGGTCGAAAAAATGCCTTTTTTAAATTGTCTTTTTGAAACTTCTTCCGCTATAGGAACCGTAGGATTAACGCTTGGTCTAACTCCGGAATTGAGCTTATTCTCTCAGCTTATATTGATAGTTTTGATGTTCTGCGGCAGAGTCGGTGGGCTGACTCTAATATATGCTGCAATATCAAACACAAAGAAAAACATGTCAAAATTTCCTTTGGAACGTATTACCGTAGGATAAAGGAGGATAACCTTTGAAAAACGTTTTACTTATCGGTCTCGGCCGTTTTGGAAAGCATATGGCCATGGATCTCAATCGTCTCGGTCATCAGGTTATGGCAGTTGACTTAAATGAGGATAGAATCAATGATATTCTTCCTTTTGTTACCAATGCTCAAATCGGTGACAGCACAAATGAAGATTTTATAAGATCGCTCGGTGTAAATAATTATGATCTTTGCATTGTAGCTATAGGCAACAATTTTCAAAGTTCACTTGAAACTACATCATTGCTCAAAGAACTCGGTGCAAAAAAAGTCATTTCACGTGCCGAGCGAGATGTTCAGGCAAAGTTCCTTCTCAGGAACGGTGCCGACAACGTAGTATATCCCGAAAAGCAAGTAGCCGAATGGGCCGCCATACGTTTTACGGCGGATCACATTTTGGACTTCATTGAGGTTGACGATTCACACGCGATTTGTGAGGTTGAAGTTCCCAAATCATGGGATGGAAAAACCGTTGGCCAAATTGACGTTCGACGCAAGTACAATCTTAATATTATCGGCATCAAAAGAGGTCACAATATCGACATGGCAATTTCATCCGAAACTTTACTCAGTCATGATATAACACTTCTTGTTCTCGGCGACTATAAAGCATTGCAAAAATGTTTTCAATTATAATCAGCAAATGTTATAAACGAAAGGCGGCAAATTAGTGAAAATTATTGTTGTCGGCATCGGCAAAGTTGGCTATACCGTTGCGGAGCAGCTTTCGAACGAAATGCACGACGTAACCCTTATCGATACCAACGAAAAGGTTCTTAATGCAGTACTGAATACTCTTGATGTAATCGCCGTGCACGGTAACGGAGCTTCCCGTAAGGTTCTTTCCGAGGCAGGCGTTGAGGAAAGCGATCTTGTTATCGCTCTTACCGGCAGTGATGAGATCAATCTCCTTTGCTGCCTGCTTGCAACAAAGCTCGGAGCAAACGGAACTATTGCACGTGTCAGAAATCACGAATATTATGAAGATGTTCGTCTTATAAAAGACAGTCTCGGTCTTTCAATGGTAATCAATCCCGAAAAAGAGGCCGCCGAAGAAATTCTTCGTATTCTCAAATACCCGTCGGCAAAGAACATTGATACATTTGCAAAGGGCAAAATCAATATTGTAAGCTTTGCGGCCACAAAGAATTGTACTCTTTGCGGCAAGGCGGTCAAGGATTCGTTCTCAGGTCTTAAAGCGAGAGCACTTGCCTGCGCCGTTGAGCGCGGAAACAAGATTTTTATCCCGTTCGGTGATTCCGTAATCGAAGAAAACGACGTTGTTGCCGTGCTCGTCGCACCCGACGAGACCCCGACATTTTTCAAGGAGATCGGCTTACCTGTTAACTCGGTGAAAAAGACAATGATTATCGGCGGCGGCAGAATCGGACATTATCTTGCAACAGAAATGTGCCGTCTTAATATGGACACAACAATAGTTGAAAGTAATCCAAAAACCGCTGAAGAACTCAGCTATCTCCTCCCCAAGGCAAACATCATCTGCGGTGACGGTACAAACCGTGCGCTTTTGATGGAGGAGGGTCTGCGTGATGCGAGCGCAATATGCTGCCTGACAGGCTTCGATGAAGAAAATCTCATTCTTTCGCTTTTTGCAAAGAACGTTGTACCTAATATAAAAACAATCGCAAAAATCAACAGAACGGCCTTCAACGAGGTTGTGCGTTCGCTTGATATCGGCAGCGTTATTTATCCTAAATTCATAACTGCAAGCCAGATACTTCAGCACGTCCGTGCAAAGAAAAACAACATCGGCAGCAACGTTGAAACGCTTTACAAAATAATCGACAATAAGGTTGAAGCTTTGGAATTCCACGTCAGCGAAGAAAGCGACATTGTCAATACTTCTCTTGAGGAGCTGCTACTTCACAAAAACGTTATTATCGGCTCAATTAACCGAAAAGGAAATGTTTTTATCCCCCGAGGTAAGGATACTCTTCAGGTCGGCGATTCCGTCGTTGTCGTAACCACGATTCAGGGTCTTTCCGATCTTGATGACATCATTAAGGACTGACGCCATGAACAAGAAAATGATAACCTATGTTTTAGGTATTTTGCTTATTACCGAGGGTGCTCTTCTCCTCTTGCCGACGCTAATCGGCCTTTACTACAAGGAAGATGTAGTCCCCTTTCTTATAACAATAGCGGCAACGGTTGTTTCCGGCTTTGTTATGACTCGATTCAAGCCTCATGATAAAACAATCGTGTCAATGGACGGCTTTGCAATCGTTTCACTCGGCTGGATTCTTATCAGTCTCTTCGGAGCACTCCCTTTTTTCATCAGCAAGGAAATCCCGAATTATCTTGACGCCGTTTTTGAGGTTGTATCAGGCTTCACAACAACAGGTTCAAGCATTCTTACAGACGTTGAAGCGTTGAGCAAAGAGATGCTTTTCTGGCGCAGCTTTACACATTGGATCGGCGGTATGGGAGCACTGGCGTTTATTATGGCAATTCTTCCGCTCGCAAAGGGCGGCGGAAATCTTCAGCTTATGAGGGCTGAAAGCCCCGGTCCTGACGTTGAAAAACTTGTACCCAAGTCAAAAAGTACCGCGAGAATCCTTTACGGAATTTATGTCATCATGACGATAGTACAAATTCTTTTGTTGCGCTGCGGTGGACTTCCGTTCTTTGAAAGCGTTACATTGAGCTTCGGCACAGCCGGTACAGGAGGCTTCGGCATTGTTAACTCAAGCATTGCCGACTACAGCCTTTACACTCAGATTATCATCGGCATTTTTATGATGCTTTTCGGCATCAACTTTAACTTCTATTTTCTTCTGTTCTGCGGAAAATTGAAAACAGCCTTCAGAAATGTTGAAGTCAAGTCATATCTCGGAATTATGGCAACGTCTATAATCCTGATTGCTTTAAATATTCGTCACATGTTCGGCTCTTTCTTTGAAGCCCTTCACCAATCGGCATTCCAGGTCAGCTCGGTCATGACGACAACAGGCTATGCCACTACGGACTTCGATAAATGGCCCGTTTTCAGCAAAACCGTCATGCTCATTGTCATGTGCGTGGGCGCATGCGCAGGCAGCACCGGCGGCGGCTTCAAGGTTTCGAGAATTATCATTCTTGCCAAGTCGGCCAAACGAGAACTTAAACGCCTTGCTCACCCCAGAAGCGTAAGCGTAATCACAATGGACGGCAAGCGTGTCAGCGACGAGGTTGTTACGGGAACTAATGTTTTCTTCTTCATCTATATTGTTATTTTTGTTGTTTCCCTGCTGATTGTCTCAACGGACGGTCAGGACATGGTCACAAATATCTCTGGCGTTATCGCAACACTCAACAACATCGGTCCGGGTCTCGGAAAGGTTGGACCGACGGGCAATTTCTCCGATTTCAGCTGGTATTCCAAGGTTGTTTTTATTCTCAACATGCTGCTCGGCAGACTGGAGATATTCCCGTTCCTCATGCTTTTCACTCCCAAGCTTAAAAGGAGTAAAAAAATCAAATAATGCAGAAGGATAAAAAGCACAGGTTTAGCGTGTATTTATTTGTTCTTGTGTGGCAGAAAGGGCATGGCATTGACCATGTCCTTTCTTTTTTGATGCAATCTGACAAACAGAAAAATCCGCCGCACCGCATAACACGGCACGACGGATCGGTGATTACCTGAATTGAATTTTAAACATTAACGCTGATTAAATATAATATGAATATACAATTTTCACTTAAGCAACATAGCGATAGATTTTTGCACGTCTCTGCTCTTCAAGCTCACGCTCACGCTGACGGCGAGCCTGCTGAGCGGCACGCTTTCTTGCAATCGCCTTCTTGCGCTTGCGAAGATAAATCCTCTTTGCTATGAAACGAATAACCTTATCCTCAAAGTCAATAAACTTCTGCTCGTGCAGAACTCCGAATATTACAAATAAAACTGCCGCTATCTCGATTAAAGTCCTTATTGCAAATGCTGTTGTCATAATTAAAACCTCCTGAATATAACCGAACGTTTTCCGAACGTTTGTTCTTTACAAGTCATATTATAGCAGATTTTTTGCATTTGTCAACACATTTGTTCGATTATTTTCGCTTTTACAGTCCTGTTTAGCGGACTTTATATAAGTTTTTTTGAATTTTCAAGTAAAATTTGGTTATCCAAAGACCCATCTGCGAAAAATTCGCTGATATTTTCAAGCGTTGTTGCCGCAATGTTCGTCAACGCTTCCCCTGTCAGGAAACCCTGATGAGAGGTCACTATCACATTCGGCAGACAAATTAGTCTTGTCAGGATATCGTCCTTGACAATCGCAGTTGAGTTGTCCTCGTAGAACAGCTCTGATTCCTCCTCGTAAACATCAAGGCATGCACCGCCGATTTTCTCATTGAGCAAGCCATAGAGCAGAGCTTCGCTATTAATCAGCGCACCTCTCGACGTGTTCACGATAAACACACCCTTTTTCATCTTGTCAATGCTTTTTGCGTTTATCATGTGCCTTGTTGACGGATTGAGCGGACAATGCAGCGAAATCACATCGGACTCCTTTAGCAATGTATCAAGGTCAACGTATTCAACCCATTCGTTATTCCTGAACACGTCATATGCAAGAAT
>ERZ808246.1338-NODE-1338-length-17871-cov-4.123260_pt1 | contig 17871 bp, 14 predicted proteins | sample MGYA00521083_ERZ808246 | MGnify/ENA primary metagenome ERZ808246 (study PRJEB31516, sample SAMN03275577) | gut metagenome | biome: mammalia-associated habitat; material: feces | host: Papio cynocephalus | place: Kenya | collected 2012-07-07 ... | reverse complement strand
GAAAAATGGGTAAAAGGGATATATTCCCTCGGGACGTTGACTCTCTTTTTCGGCGGCACGAAAAAGAATGAATATTCGAGGGTGTCGGGAACTGTCCTTGGTATACGACATATAATATATTCATATTATAATCAAAATAATGAATATGTGATGAGCATATTATCACTATATCATTGTTATTTGTGATATAATAACAGCAAGCAACCTTATACATTAGGAGGAATATATATGGGAAACATACATATCATCGCTGATTTGCACACGCATACGATTGCCTGCGGTCACGGCTTCAGTACAGTTACGGAAGTGATGCAGGAAGCAGCCGATAAAGGGTTGTCAGCTGTAGGGCTGACGGAACACGGCATTGGTTATCCCGGCAGTGTCAGCTGGAGTTATTTTAATACGTATCGGGATATTCCGCGGGAATTTAAAGGCGTCAAAGTATACTGCGGGACAGAAGCCAATTATATGAAGCTGGACGGCACCTTGGACTTTACGCAGGAACAATTATCCAAACTCGATATTGTTATTGCCAGCTGCCATACAGACTGTTCGCCGACAGGCAGTCGTGACGAAGTAACGAATATGTTGATTCAAGGACTAAAAAATCCCTATGTAGATATCTTGGGCCATCCGGACAGTCCCAAGTATCCGATCGATGTGGAGGCTGTCGTGCAGGCTGCTGTTCAGTATCATAAAGCAATTGAAATCAACGACAGTTCTCCGCAGGCTCGTCCAGGCAGTGAACCCATTTGCAGAGAACTGCTGCAGGCAGTAAAGAAGTACGGTGCGTTGATCAGCATCAATTCCGATGCCCATTACCATAAACGATTGGGAATTTTTGAGTATGCCTTGCCTTTGGTAGAAGAAGCGGGCATTCCGGAAACCCAGATTATCAATACGTCGATGGAACGGCTGCAGGCGTTTTTGGATAGTCATCATAAAGCATAAATAAAAAACGAAACGGCCATAGTATACGACAAAAACGCTGCAGCATCCAGATAAATAAACGGTATGCAGCAGCGTTTTCGTATTGATTTACATGTTTTTCTTTGCTAAGATTGATTCTATTTGGGATAATGTTTCAACAAAATGAACGGTACTGCGTCCTTGTGCAGTGAGAAACCCTTCAGCAGTCATGGTGTCCAATTGATTTTTTAAATGCGCGTATATATTATTGATGTTATAGATGATGCAGGGGTTGTCGTGCAAACCTAGACGCGCTGCGGACATTGCTTCTGCAATTTCCTCTAATGTACCCAGCCCGCCTGGCAGGGCTATATAGGCATTGCCTAAAGAAAGCATGCGGGATTTGCGTTCAGCCATGGTTTTGACGGTAATCAGCTGTGTTAAAGCGGTATGCGCTTCTTCCGGCGTTTTTAGAAACGTAGGGATGATGCCGATGACGCTGCCGCCGGCCTGAAGAACTGCGTCAGCAATCGTTCCCATGAGACCGGTACGGCCGCCGCCGTACACCAGCGTGTGATGATGGGTACCTATCCACGTACCCAATTCGCTGGCTTTTTTTCTGTAAATATCCGTATTTCCTAAACTGGCACCGCAATAGACTGTAATATTCATGTGATTTGAGTCCTCCTAATGTAGATGTTTTTATTATACACGATATGTGAGAAGAAAAGTGAATGAGATAGCGTCAATTCTCTGGGGGGAGCAGTTGTTTTCCGCTTTAGAGGAGCGTATAATATTCTTTTGCAAACAGGATTATTCATTTATCATAAGGGAGCGACATATTGTGAAACGTTTAGTGAAAGGCATGATGATTGGCGCAATGATGGCATTGAGCGTGTCTATGATTTGCGCGGCAGAAGATGCAAATGAAACGGCTGATGCCACAGCGGCAACTGTAACCATTCAAACCGTTACGCCGGAAGCATCTGATTCCCAGGCAGCTGCCTGGCTGGAACCGGCAGAAGGAGAATGGTACAGTATTAAAGGCAATTTGGTCATGACGGTACAGGGCAGTACGATTAATGGCTGTGCTGTAACAGCTGATAAAGGCTGTACATATGATTATCCGCGGACCGGTCATTTTCAAGTAACCGAATCGGAAGGACAACGGTCGATGAAACTAGATTTGTTGGGACATAAATCCCACCAGTATCTGATTGTCGATGACAACATGCCGCTGCGCCGGTCGGTACAGCCGGAATATAATGAATCCATAGGGGGCATATATATTGGCATGCCTAAGGCAGATTTGGAAGCGGCATATCAGCAGCCGGATAGTGTCAAGGAAGATCAGGGCATGGAACGCTGGGCGTATGGTGCGCATCATATGGACGTATACCTGCAGGGCGGCATTGTTATGGCCATCCGCATGTATAAAGGCAGCGACTTAAAATTTGATAAATCCGGCTTAACTGCCGAAAGCACTGCTGAAACCTATGCACAGGCTTACGGCTTGGAATCCACTCCGAGTATTCCGTCTGAAGCGGGCATCGTATCTACAGCATATAAATTACCGCAGGGCGAATATTTGCGCTTTGGCGAAAATTTTGTACAGTTAGACGTTATGTAGTGATATAAAAGAATGGTTTCAAGCACCCCTCCGCAGCCACAAAAACTGGACGGAGGGGCTTGTTTATAAGTGGTTATACTATAACACTGCAGTATAATAAGGGTTGGATATGTAAGACACACAAGAACTGCTTGACGTTGCGCAGGATACTAGGCTATAATAAGCATAGAAAAAGACACTGCAACGATAAACGGTTCTAGTGTCCCATATAGCAATTTAAATAAACCGCCGTCATAGTTGGGGAACTAGAGTGGGCGGTTTATTTGCGTTTTAAAACAACAATTAGCACAATCAGTAACATCATAAAAATATATAACATGATGAACAAATTATACATAATCATCCCCCCCCCCATTCTATACAGAATGAGGGACACAAGAACCGCCTACCGTTGATTGCAGTGCCTTGGATATTTATTTTACATGGATGTAGGTGTACATGTCAATGGATACGAGAGAATGAAAAAGATATCCGTAAAGATAAATTAAAAGTTGTAAATGAAATGATTTGGACATAAAAAAACTTCCATCCATTCATCATGGATAGAAGTTTTTTTCATTTGGAGCCACTAATAGGATTTGAACCTACGACCCTCTCATTACGAATGAGATGCTCTGCCAGCTGAGCTATAGTGGCAAGTACTCTATTATTATATGGATTTTATGTGAATTTGTCAATTGTTTTTTTTTCTAAATTTATGATTTATAAGAATGTTTTTTGTACACTGACTATTATGTAGATAAACTGGTAAAACTGCAGTACCAACTGCATAATGATTTTTATATTTAGCCTTGACTATATTATATTTTTATTGTTTGCATGCGGCTTTGTATGATAGTATACATAGTATAAGTTTAGATAGGGGTGAACTATATGCAGGATATAAAGAAAACATGCAAAATAGCTGTTGTACAGGCTGCGCCTGTCATGTTTGACAAAAAGAAAAGTCTTGAAAAAGTGATTTCTTTGATTGAAACTTGTCAACAGCAGCAGGCAGAATGTATCGTATTTCCGGAATTGTGTATTCCCGGTTACCCGTATGGAATGTCTTTTGGCTTTTCTGTCGGTGCGCGGGATGCAGGCGGCCGCAGGGATTGGAAGCTGTATTATGATAATTCTGTTGTCGTACCGGGACCGGAAACGAAGCAATTAGGAGAAGCGGCACGCCGTGCCAAGGCATGGCTTAGTGTGGGCATATCAGAACGGGATGCCGTGACAGCTACATTGTACAACTCGAATCTGCTTTTTTCACCAGAAGGAGAACTTGTTTTTTGCCATCGCAAATTGAAACCGACAGGCTCGGAACGGGTCGTATGGGGCGATGCTGATCGGGGATATTTCCCTGTAGGTCAGACGCCGTGGGGACCGGTCGGCAGTTTAATTTGCTGGGAAAGCTATATGCCGCTGGCGCGCGCCGCATTGTATCAAAAAGGCATTACCATATATATTGCGCCGAATACCAATGACAATAAAGAATGGCAGGATACGGTTCGGCATATTGCTATTGAAGGGCATTGCTACGTCATTAATTGTGATATGTTTTTTACCAAAGCCATGTATCCCGACACGCTTGCCTATCCTGAAGAAATAGAAAAATTACCGGATACAGTATGCCGCGGCGGCAGTTCGATTATTGATCCGTATGGTCATGAAGTGGCAGGCCCTGTATGGGATACGGAAGATATTTTGTATGCAGAGCTGGACATGGACGCAGTAGCTGCCAGCCGGATGGAATTTGATGCATGCGGGCATTATGCACGACCGGATGTACTGCAGCTGCATGTAGAGGATAAATAGGATTTGCGGTTGTTTCAAACAGCTTTTAGCAGAAAATAATTTATTTTTTTGTTGTTATTCTAAAATAAATGTAACCGATAGAAGGCAACTATTGACAGGTGTGCGTGAATCGTCTATGATATAGCTAAATTCATAGTACGTACGGCAAGGGCGCTGTTAAAGCTTAGGCTTTAGCAGCGTCTTTTTGTATATAGAATCTTGAAAAAGGTTTGAAATACTATGAAGAAAGAGTTAGATAAAATGGTTTTTTCGTGTACATTGCATACTGTATACAAAATTGAGTTTGCTGCAACATGTGGGAGGATATTATGAGAACAGAACATGACTTTTTAGGTGAAATGAATGTACCGGACAACGCGTATTATGGTGTACAAACAATGCGTGCGATGGAAAATTTCCATATTACAGGAGACCATCTAGATCCGGATTTCATAAAAGCCATGGCAATGGTCAAAAAAGCTTCTGCCTTGGCGAATATGTCAACAGGCCGTCTGGATGCAACGATTGGCAATGCATTGGTACAGGCTGCCAGTGAAATTATTGCTGGTCAGTGGCTTGACCAGTTCCCTGTAGATCCTATCCAAGGCGGTGCAGGTACTTCTGTCAATATGAACATGAACGAAGTACTGTGCAATCGGGCACTGGAAATTCTTGGCAAACCTAAAGGACGGTATGATATTGTATCTCCGAACAACCATGCCAATATGGCACAGTCTACGAATGACGTATTTCCTACCAGCATTAAAGTATGCTTGATTATGAAAGGTAAAAAATTGGCGGATGCCCTGCGGGAACTGGAAGACGGATTGGACGAAAAAGCCGATGAATTTCATGATGTGTTAAAAATGGGACGTACGCATTTGCAGGATGCCGTGCCGATTACACTGGGACAGGAAATGGGAGCCTATGCATCGGCAGTACATCGCGGCAGAAAACGGATTGAAAAATCATTGGAAGGCGTGCATGTTATCAACATGGGCGGCACGGCTGTCGGTACGGGTTTGAATGCAGAACCGGAATATATTAAATCGGTAGCTGCTAAATTGTCTGCATTGACAGGAGAAATTTTTGTTACAGCTCGCAACTTGATTGATATGACAAACAACACAGATATTTTTGCCGAAGTATCAGGCAGTATGAAAGCGACAGCTTTGATGCTTATCAAAATGGCCAACGATTTCCGCCTCATGGCATCCGGCCCGCGCTGCGGCTTAAATGAATTGAAACTGCCGGCACGGCAGCCTGGCTCTTCTATTATGCCCGGCAAGGTCAATCCCGTCATGGCTGAAGTGTTAGATCAGACTTGCTACCAGGTTATTGGCAATGATTTGGCTATTAGCATGGGCGTAGAAAACGGCCAGTTTGAACTCAATGTCATGGAACCGGTTATGGCATTCAATTTATTCCATTCCATGCAGTACTTAACGAATGCTGTTCATGCATTTAATATGTATCTATTGCAAGGGTTGCAAGCCAATCGGGAAGCCTGCAAACATTGGATTGACCACAGTGTGGGTATCGTGACAGCATTGCTTCCTCATATTGGCTACGAACGGTCATCGTTGCTTGCGAAAGAAGCCTATGCCACAGGACGGCCGATTCGGGATATTATTTTGGAACATGGCTATTTGACGAAAGAACAGATGGATATTATTTTATCGCCGGAAGAAATGACAAAACCGGGGATTGCCGGAAAATCGGTGTTGGAACAGACGTACGCCTATCAGCAAAAAATTTCTGGATAAATAAAATATATACGATATGTAAACAAAGAGCAGCAACAAAATGAGAAGGGGGAATTCATTTTGTTGCTGCTCTTTTACTGTACTGTTTTGAGAGTATCGTTTGCCGTATTATGATTTATTTTCTTCAAACTTCAAACAAAAAACTAAAAACTTTTATCATACACAATAGGGAAGATATGCAGACATGGCAGCTTTTCGTTCTTTCCAGTCCGGCATAATCATTGTCATGACGTTATAAAAATGCTTGGAATGGTTGGGGTGAATGAGATGGCACAATTCGTGAAGCATGACATGGTCAATAATGGATTCCGGCATAATTGCCAGATATGTATTCATGGTAATAATGCCCTTGAGGGGCATGCAGGAACCCCAGCGGGAACGCATAATACGCTGACGGAGAGCCGGCATTTCAATGGGATAGTCGGATAGCTGGGGAAATACGCGTGCTGCACTGGCAGGAAAAAGCCGTTTTCCCTCTTGCTGCAACAGTTTATGGTATAATTGCTGGCGTATAGCCGGTGTATTTTCGGTAATTTCCATATATACGGTTTTGCCGCTGCGGCGGACTGTATTGTGAAGACCGAACCGGACGTCCAGTGTATAGGCAGTCCCTGCCAAATACAGTGTACTGCCGTCGCATAACGTCAAAAATGGCATTGTCTCCCGCAGTTTTTTCATTTCGTCTATTGCATGAATAATAAAAGCACTGTTCTTTTGCAAAAACGTTTCTATTTGAGCTAAAGGAACCCGCGGCGCGGCAGATACATGGACAGAGCCGTCACTGCGGATGCGGAGATTGATGTTTTTTACCGCTTTGCGGGTCAGTTCATATGTCAGCGTATGGGTATGCAGTTGAATGGTATAAGAAGCAGGTGTATTCATAGCGCCCTCGGTGTAGTATAAGATAATGATGCAGAAAGGTAAAAAGACAGGTTAAACAGAAGGTTTAGCATCCGTCCTCGTTGTGGCTAATCGTTTGCGCAGAGATGTCATGCGGCGGTAGTTGTTCTTGTTTTTCGTATAGTACAACATAAAATATATCGCCATAATACGGATTGTGAACGCGTCTGCCTATGTCATATATTTGGCGGATTTTGCCGGTTTTAGTTATGATGCGGTACGCCGCATAATCGATTTGATTGCTGTTTTTCTGAATCTGCTGTGCAATTGATTTTTCCACTTCCTCTATATCGTCTGGGTGAACCATATTTCGAAATGTCCCGCCGGTATAATCCATAAACTCTTCCATATTCGCACAGTCAAAGAGACGAAAGAGCGGTGCTGTGCCAAATAAAATTTCTTCTTCTGCATTGTCCCGATAAATAAGAACAGCAACGGGCAATCCGGCAGAAAGATCTAACATGTTAAATCCATACCGGTATCGACTTTCATTGCCCATGCGGGAATGATAGGCAGCTATCCCATTCTTCCCGTTTTCTTTGATGTGATACAGAGCAATATCTGCTTTTCGACACAGTTCAGCAACAGAAGACGCTTGTTCCGGCGCTATGGCGTAGCCGATGGAAACGTGATATGTTAAATTTAAATCATTGTAAACAATTCGAAAATCTTTTTGAATGAAGGACTCCAGCTGAGACTGTACCATGTCTCGTTTGCAGTCAGGAAAAAACAGTTGGAATTCATCACCGCCGTTGCGGATAGGAATGATTCCCGGGCTAAAATGACTCTTTATTCGATTGCTCAAATCTTGTAACACCATGTCGCCCACTTCATGACCAAACATATCGTTAAAATGTTTGAAATTATCAATATCCATTTCTGCCAATGCTGCCGGTTTGCCTGCATAGTTAGCAAAATATATTTCCATTCGGTTGTCGCCGCCCCAGCGGTTATACAAGCCTGTCAGCGGATCTTGCTCAGCCTGTTTTCGCCATTTCCGGCTTATTTTTTGGAGATGCCGCCTTTTTATTTCCTGCAGCTGTTGAACCGTTTGCTGTCTTTGCCGCAGCACGCTGGCCAGTACAAAATTTAAAAGTAACGAAACCAATATGACGACCATGTTTATTTTATTTTGATAGGTGTATTGGATGAGATTTTGGTAATATGTAGAAAAGAAAAAACAGGAATACCCTGCAGACAAGGCGCCGCAAACCGCACCTTCTGCTTTACCTGCTAGGACTGTCAGAAAGAGCATTACAGAAACCAGTACCATCATGGGAACCGTAATGTTTAATTGGAAGAGCAGTATACATAGGATTAAAGTACCTGCTGCGGTCAGTCCCAGACGTACAAAGAGGTTTCTTTCTTTCCAGTGTTTCAATATGGGTCTCTTCCTTTCTCATGGGTTTTATGTTTAGTATACCGTATAATACCTGTTTTGTGTCAAATTTTGTCTAATAAATTTAATCTTTTAGGTTTATTATTGGATGTAACGAAAATATGGGATGTATAGGAACAGATGCGTCCTGAGCATATAATATTGATATATATGCACATTTACTATATAATAAACAGCGATTTGAGTATACCGAAAACATAGAATATATTGTCAAAACGATAAGGAGATAAATGATGTTAAATTTTACGGCTATTGATTTCGAAACAGCTAATAAATATGCTAATAGTGCATGTTCGCTGGCAGCAGTTACGATTCATGACCATGCATGCGTCAACGAAGCCTATACCCTCATCAAACCGCCGTTTATGGTCTTTTCGCCGGACAATGTGCGGATTCACGGCATTACGCCGGACCAAGTCGCGGATAAACCCAAATTTGATGCGTTGTGGAATGACATACGGCCTCGTTTGGAGGGACAGATTTTACTGGCCCACTATGCTGTATTTGATACGCGCGTGCTGCGCAGTTTGATTAAGACCTACCAGTTGGATACGCCTGCGGCGAAATATGCCTGCACCGTAGAAATTTCCCGTAAGGTTTGGCCTGATTTGCGCAATCATAAGTTAGATACCGTAGCTGGTTTCCTGGGATTTCAGTTTCATCATCACCAAGCATTGGATGATGCGCGGGCGTGCGCCGTCATTGCCTGCAAGGCCGCTGAAAAAGTAGGGGCATCGTCTATTGAAGAATTGGTGGATATACTGGGGCTGTCATTGAAAATATTATAATCATGTAAATATAAAAATACTTTTTGTGCATACAGAGTAGGTATCTATATCCCTTTAAGATAAGACCTTACATATTTCTCAAATATGCGTATAATGAAAGAAGCAGAATTTCCATTATGAAAGGGGATTGAAATGATGAAAATTGTATTATTGGAATCACTGGGGATTAGTCAGGAACTGTTGGATTCGTATGTCAAACCGCTGCAGACAAAAGGCTATGAATTTGCAGCGTATGAACGCAATGACGATGTATCGGTACAGATCGAAGAAGCAAAAGACGCTGATATTCTTATTATTGCCAATATGCCGCTGAAAGCAGAAGTTATCAATGCCTGCCTGAACTTGAAATACATTGATGTTGCTTTTACCGGTGTAGACCATGTTGCGTTGGATGCAGCTAAGGCAAAAGGCATCAAAGTCAGCAATGCTTCCGGCTATTCCACAGTAGCCGTTGCAGAATTGACGATTGCCATGATGCTGGATTTGCTGCGCTATGTGCCGCAAGTAGACGCTGCCTGCCGTGCCGGTGGTACGAAAGCCGGATTTATTGGCAACGAATTGGAAGGAAAAACAGTTGCGCTTGTAGGAACAGGGGCTATTGGCCATCGCGTTGCAGAACTCGTTCATGCATTTGGGGCAAAAGTTATTGCGTACAACGGCTTCTCTCATAAAGCCAATACGGATTTGATCACCTATCTGCCCATGAAAGAAATGATGGAACAGGCAGATATCGTATCACTGCATTGCCCGGTTACAGATAAATCCCGCGGCTTGATTAATGCAGAAACGATTTCCTATATGAAACCGACAGCATTCCTTGTCAACGAAGCCCGCGGCCCTGTAGTAGATTCCCAAGCATTGGCTGATGCGCTCAACAGCGGTAAAATTGCCGGTGCCGGCATTGACGTATTTGAAAATGAACCGCCGCTGGATACCAATCATCCGCTCCTTCATTCCAAGAATACGATTGTCACGCCGCACGTTGCTTTTGCGACACAAGAATCTATGGAAAAACGTGCTGTCATTGTCTTTGACAATATTGACGCATATTTAGCAGGAAATCAGAAAAACATTATTTTATAATCTGTCTTTCTACGACAAAGTGAATCAAGAACTGCTTTATAGATATATCTATGAGGCAGTTCTTTTTTTGATGGCAGAAAGGCATTCGAAAAAAGCATTATTCAATTATTGACTATGCTACTTACTCAAGAATAAAGAAATAGTATTGCTCAAAGGATACTAGTATGGTAGTATGTAAACAACAAAACAATCATAAATGTATTAGTGTATATGGAGGAGAATAAAGTGAGCATGAGAATGACATTTCGCTGGTATGGCGAAAACGATGACAAAATCACATTACAGCAGATTGACCAGATTCCTGGTATGGACGGCATTGTAGGTGCATTATTTGACATTCCTGTTGGTGAAGTATGGCCGGTAGAACCTCTGCTTCATATTAAAAAAATCGCTGAAGAAAATAATTTGGTATTTAAAGATTTGGAAAGCATTAATGTTCATGAAGATATTAAATTAGGCTTGCCAAGTCGTGACAAATATATTGAAAACTATATTACTTCTTTAAAAAATGCTGCTAAAGCCGGCATTCAGATGGTTTGCTATAATTTTATGCCGATTTTTGACTGGACACGTACGGACTTAGCAAAACCGTTATATGATGGCTCAACAGCTCTTGCATATGACTATCATGTTATTGCTGGCAAAACACCGCAAGACATGGCAAAAGAAATTTTGGATAACAGCAATGGCTTTGTTCTTCCTGGTTGGGAACCGGAACGTTTGAAAGAATTATCCCATTTATTTGAACAATATGAAGGCATGGACGAAGATGGTCTCCGCAAAAACCTTTCGTATTTCTTGAATGCCATTGTTCCTGTTGCTGAAGAATTGGGTATTAAAATGGCTATCCATCCGGATGATCCCCCAAAATCTGTATTTGGCTTGCCTCGTATCGTGAAAAACGAAGAAGATTTAGATAAAATTGCTGCTATGGTTGACAGCCCAAGCAATGGCTTTACGATTTGCACTGGTTCATTGGGTTCCAATCGTCAGAACGATATTCCGCATATCATTCGCAAGTTTGGCAAAATGAATCGTGTCAACTTCCTCCATGTCCGCAATATCCAAGTACATGAACCGTGGGTATTTAATGAAGTAGCTCATAAATCGCAATTTGGCAGCTTAGATATGTATGAAATCATGAAAGCAGCTTACGATATTCATTTTGATGGTCCAATTCGTCCGGACCACGGCCGTATGATTTGGAACGAAGAAGGCCGCCCAGGCTATGGCCTCTATGACCGAGCTCTTGGTGCTAACTATATCTTAGGTTTATGGGATGCGATTAATCGCACTTGTGGTCAATTATAAAATTTAGTTTGGGAGGAACACATCAATCATGTTGCATTTAAATCGTCAAGCTATTAAACAGCATGCCGACGCATGGAAACAAGCCGGCATTACAACATATCAATTTGATGACGCAGCTGTTGCTGCAGAAACAAAAAAAGCTCCGCAGTGGGTACATTTTGGCGGCGGTAATATTTTCCGTGCATTTATCGCAGCACTGCAGCAGCATTTATTAAATAAAGGTCAGGCAAAAACGGGCATTATTACAGCCGAAACATATGATGAAGAAGTCATTGAAAAAGTATATCGCCCCTTTGATAACTTGAGCTTAGCCGTTACGATGTATGCTGACGGACGATTTGAAAATGAAGTTATTGGTTCTGTCGTAGATTCTGTTGTATGCCGTCCTGACTTTACAGAAGACTGGAATCGCTTAAAAGAAATCTTCGTCAATCCGTCCTTACAGATTGCCAGCTTCACGATTACCGAAAAAGGGTATAAATTGACGAATTACGCTGGTGAATATTTCCCAGCTGTTGCTGAAGATATGAAAAACGGTCCAGAAAAAGCAACGAGTTCTATGGGTTGCATTGCAGCACTTGCCTATGCGCGCTATAAAGCTGGTGCCTATCCGTTTGCATTTTTGAGCATGGATAACTGCTCCCACAATGGCGATAAAATCAAAGCAGCTATGACGACATTTGCCGATGCTTGGGTAAAAAATGGCGTTGCTGATGCAGGTTTTGTTGATTATATCAATGATCCGCAGAAAGTTACATTCCCGTGGAGCATGATTGATAAAATCACACCGCGTTCTTCTGCTAAAGTACAGGATTATTTGAAAGGTCTTGGCTTTGAAGATACCGAATTGATTCATACGAATAAAGGAACATACGCAGCATTTGTCAATGCTGAAAATGCGCAGTATCTCGTTATTGAAGATACATTCCCCAATGGCAGACCTGCCTTGGAAAATGCCGGTGTTATTTTCACGGACAGAGCAACGGTAGATAAAGTAGAACGCATGAAAGTATGCACATGCCTCAACCCATTGCACACGGCGTTAGCTGTTTATGGTTGTCTCCTTGGTTATACATTGATTGCGGATGAAATGAAAGATGCACAGCTCAAAGGCTTGATTGAAAAAATTGGCTATCAAGAAGGCCTTCCGGTTGTTACCAACCCGGGCGTATTGGAACCGCAGGCATTTATTAAAGAAGTATTGGAACAGCGTTTGACCAATGGTAATCTTCCGGATACACCACAGCGTATTGCTTCTGATACATCGCAGAAAGTTGGTATTCGTTTTGGCGAAACCATCAAAGCTTATGGAGATAAAGCAAAAGATTTGGAATTCATCCCCTTGGCAATTGCCGGTTGGTGCCGTTACTTATTGGCCGTAGATGATGAAGGCAACGCTTTTGAACCTAGCCCGGATCCATTGCTCAACGATTTACAAGCTTCTTTGCAGGGAATCACTTTGGGTGATGTTGCTTCGGCAAAAGGTAAATTGAAGCCTATCCTTTCCAACGCCGATATTTTTGGCAGTGATTTGTATGCCGTAGGCCTTGGTGAAAAAGTAGAAGGATATTTTGATGAACTGATTGCCGGTCCTCATGCAGTACGGAATACCTTGGTCAAATATGTAAAATAAAGTAATGCTTGCCTCTTTTCTCTATCAACGTATGAATCTATACGTTGATAGAGAGGGCAGCATTACCTTATCGTGTATATTAAAAATGGATTGAAAGATTACAGTATAAGGAGTGAGTATCATGTCTTTCTTGGATAATGATTTTTTACTGACAAGTGAAGCAGCTAAAAAGCTGTATCATGAACATGCAGAACACATGCCAATTATTGACTATCATTGCCATCTGGAACCTAAGGATATTTATGAAAATAAAAACTATCCGAATTTGACCAGAGTTTGGCTGAATGATGGTATGTTAGGCGACCATTACAAATGGCGCTTGGAACGAGCCAATGGCGTTCCGGAATCATTAATTACCGGTGACGACGACGAATATGAAAAGATGGTTGCTTGGGCAGGAACGTTGGAAAAAGCAATTGGCAATCCTATTTACGAATGGGCTAATTTGGAATTAAAACGTTTCTTTGGTATTCAAGAACCTGTGTTGGTAAAAAATGTTCCAACTATTTGGAAAAAAGCAAATGAATTGCTGCAGACAGATGATTTCAAACCGCGGAATTTAATTGCTAATGCCAATGTCAAAGTAGTATGTACAACGGATGATGTCAATTCAGATTTACACTATCATAAACTGTTGGCTAAAGAAGAAAAACGGTTTAAAGTATTGCCTTCTATGCGTCCCGATGGTTTATTTAATATTACCAATGAAGGCTATCCGCAGTATATTGCCAAATTAAGTGAAATAACTCACATTGATGTGAAAGACGTTGACTCCTTGGAAAAAGCATTAGATACTCGCTTTGCATATTTTAATGAAGTTGGCGGTCATGTATCGGATTTTGGCCTGAATACTTATTATTATTATAAGTTATCTCAAGCCGAAGTAAATGAAATCATTGTGAAAGGATTGCACAATAAACCATTAACTGATAAGGAAGTATTTGGCTATCAGACTGCTTTATTGCAGATGTTTATGCGGTTGAATAAAAAATACGATTGGGTTATGCAGCTTCATATGAATGTACTGCGCAATATGAATAAACCCATGTTTGATAAAATCGGCGCGGATAAAGGATTTGATTCCGTAGGTTCTCAAACAGGTATTGCCAAAGAAATCCTTTTGCTGTTAAATGATGGCAGTGTTGCGAATGCAATTCCGAAAACAATCTTGTATTCTACGAATCCGAATGACTGGATGGAATTAGCAACCGGTATGCAATCCTTCCAAGGCGATTGTATACAACGTCTTCAGTTAGGATGTGCATGGTGGTTCAATGATACCCGCGAAGGCATGCAAAATCAATTGATTACCATGGCGCAGCAAAGCTTATTAGCCAATTTCGTTGGCATGCTGACAGATTCCAGAAGCTTCTTATCCTATCCTCGTCATGAATATTTCCGTCGTGTATTATGTAATCTTATTGGCGAATGGGTTCAACGGGGTCAGGTTATTGAAGATTATGATTACCTGGGCAAAATCGTGGAAGATATTTCCTTTAATAATGCCAATACGTATTTTCGGTTTTCTGTAAACGCATAATGAGGTAAAAAGATATGAGTGAGCAAAAAAATTGGGTATATACGCCCAAAAAGATTAATATTAAGCGTGGCATTGGCTACGGCTTGACAGACTTAATGGGCGGTGGTTGGAATAACATTGTATCTGGTGTTATTTTCGCTTTCGTATTGAGCCAAGGGATTAGCCCGGCTTTTGCAGGGGCTATTACCGGTATTGGCCGTATCTTCGATGCATTGTTTTCACTGTTTTTTGGCAGTATCACTGATGGATTTTATCGTACGTCTTTAGGTAAGCGATTTGGTCGTCGCCATTTCTTCATGCTTATCGGCGGCGTGTTATTTGCCATATTATTCCCGCTGTTTTGGGTACAATCCGATGATTGGCGGTATTATCTAGTTGTTTACATTGCGATTGAATTGGTTATTGCCATGATTTTGATCGCTTGGGAAACATTGCCGACAGAAATGACGAATGATTATAAACTCCGTACAGTACTTTCTGGATCGCGTATGTTCATTTCGGCAACAGGTACAGCTATTGTATTTATTGTATTGGCCGTATTAAAACGGATGCAAAATCCGGATGCCTATTTGATTACTGGGATTATTTGGACCGTTATATTTGTTGTTGCTATTTTCATTTCCTATCGTGCTACATGGGAACGGCCATTAACTCCGGAATTTATTAAAGAATTAGACAGCCGCCCGAAAATGAGCATTGGTGAAATGTTAAGCAAAATGGTTCATGACTACTGCTCTACCTTTAAGAATAAAGCATTCCGTCAGCATTTAGCTATTTACTTATTGTCGTTTACAGGTAAAGATTTTTATTCTACGATGTTGCCGACATTTATTATTTGCTGCATTCAAGGCGCTCAGGGAGATTGGCCCTGGACCTTACAGGCATTGTCCATCTTTGGTATTTTGTCTACCTTGGCAGCTGCTAAACTGATGATTTCTCATGGTCCGCGTTTCTTGTATTCCTTGAGCTATCTTGCTATTATCGTAACCATGGCAGGCTATGCAGCCGTATGGTTCTTCAATGTTTCCAATCCGCTTATTATGCTGATTATTATTTCTGTTGTATATCAGCTGGCTCGCGGCATTTTGGAATTTACCCCTTGGAATGTATTCCCCTTCATTCCTGATATTGACCGCATGATTACGCGTGGCGACCGCGCTGGTATTTATGCAGCTGTTATGACATTCTTCCGTAAATCTACGGGGGCTGTTGCTTCTTGGATTGCCGGCATTGTGTTGGCTGAAATGGGCTTTAATTCCAAGACGATGCTGGATGCAGCGACAACACCATTTGGTATTCAAAATGGCATTGTTTTGATGTTCTTCATTGGGCCGGTTATTTTGATTGCATTAGCCTTTGTTTTGTCAACTCGGTTTAAATTGAATCGTGAAACACACGAAATTTTGAAAAATGAAATGGCACGTTTGGAAAATGGTGGCAGCAAGCAAGATGTTACCGCTGAATCTAAAAAAGTTGCTGAAGAATTAACGGGTCATCCGTATGAAAAACTTTGGCCGGATAAACCGATACTTTAATTTTCACTGGAAGTAAGTGTATGAACATGATGGCACTATGTAGCGCTATCATGTTCATACCTGATTTTTGGTCATACTACATGTAATTATACTTGCCAAACATCATAAAAAAAACAAGATATAAAATCTTGATTAAAAATTGTGTTGCGAGGAGAGATATTATGGAACATGTATTGCCTGTTATTTGGGTAATTATAGCAATTGCATTATTATTATTTTTAACTGTCAAAGCTAAAATGCACAGTATGATTGCCTTATTGCTGATTGCTGTTTTTGTAGCTTTTATGGAAGGCATGGATACGACAACATTAGTCAAAACCGTTACGAAAGGCGCAGGAAGCACTTTAGGCGGTGTTGGATTAGTTATCATTTTAGGTGCGGCATTGGGGCAGTTGATGACAGATTGCGGCGCTTCTAAAAAGATTGCCGATACGATTGTTGCACACTGCGGTGTTCGCATGCTGAAGTGGGGCGTCTTAGCCGTTGGCGTTATCTTTGGTATTTCCATGTTTTTTGAAGTTGCTTTTATGGTTGTTGTACCGCTGGTTATTAGTATTGCTCGAGAAGCCAAAATCCCGTATATGTTCTTAATTATTCCGGTACTGGCAGCTGTTGCGCAGGCGCATAGTATTTTTCCGCCTCAGCCAGGACCAGTAGCATTGGTAGATGCTTTTGGTGCTGACGGTGGTATGGTATACTTATTAGGGTTGGTAGTTGTTATTCCGTCTATTATTTGTGCTGGTATTATTTTACCAAAATTCGTAAAAGGATTGGATACGTTTGCAGCCCCAAAATTGGGGAATATTGATGAAACGTCATTTGGTTCATTTAAATTACCGAATTTTATTGTTTGCTTGTTAATTCCTTTAATTCCGGCGATTTTAATGATTGGACATACAATCATTGCTAATTTTGTAGAAAAAGGTACGCCGGTATATACAATTTTTGAATTTTTGGGCAGTCCGAATATTAGCTTGTTGTTAGCTGTATTAGTTGCGATGTATGTATTTGGCACGCGTGCAGGCCGTACGATTTCAGAAACATCTGATTCTATTACATCCGCTATTAAAAGTATTTCGACTGTTGTCATGATTATCGGTGCCGGCGGTGTTTTCAAACAAGTTATTGTCGATGCCGGCGTAGGGCAGCATATTGCGGCAGCCGTCACAGGATTGTCTATTTCACCGCTTATTTTGGCATTTTTCATTACGGTTGTCATTCGTTGGGCAACGGGACAAGGTGCTGTATCTGCTATTACAGCAGCTGGTATTGTAGCACCGCTTATTCCGGTATTTAATGTCAATCCGACATTGCTTATGTTGGCAACAGCAGCTGGCAGTAATACGATTACCATGCCAAATGACGCCGCATTTTGGATGATGAAGGAAACCTTCAACTTAACCATGGGCCAGACCTTTAAAACGTGGGGATTGTTGGAGTTGGTCAATTCTGTTGTAGGATTAATTATGGTATTAATTTTATCGTTATTTTTATAATGAGGTGATATAATATGGTAGATCAAAATTGTGGGTATTGTGTAAAGGGTGAACCCCTTGATAAATTCGGCATTTATATTTGCGATTTGTCTGTCAGCCTGTTGG
>ERZ808246.1337-NODE-1337-length-17899-cov-6.550829_pt1 | contig 17899 bp, 16 predicted proteins | sample MGYA00521083_ERZ808246 | MGnify/ENA primary metagenome ERZ808246 (study PRJEB31516, sample SAMN03275577) | gut metagenome | biome: mammalia-associated habitat; material: feces | host: Papio cynocephalus | place: Kenya | collected 2012-07-07 ... | reverse complement strand
AGGAGCCGAAGGAACTCAAGGCCGGGCAGGCCGTCTGCATCCCCGCCGATACGAAGCATTGGCATGGTGCCGCCCCCGGCGAGTCGTTCTCGCACCTCGCCTTCATGGTCCCTGCGGGCGATCCGGCGTCCATGAGCAACGAATGGCTCGAGCCGGTGGATGCCGAAGCCTACGGCAGGCTCGCCTGATCAGCCCGACCGGGGATTTCCCGGAATATCGTCGAAGCCGCGTCGCACAGGACGCGGCTTTTTCGTGTTTTCGGGATGTCGGCGGCCACGGCATCATTATCATAATGATTGCTAATGGGTTTTAGCTAAGGAGGGCGTCATGAAGAGGGGCAATACGCGTCAGAGGGTCATCGAAGAGGCGCTGCATCTGTTCGCCTCCAACGGCTACGATGCGGTCAGCGTCTCGCAGATCGCACAGGCCGTCGGCATCAAGGCGCCGTCGCTGTACAAGCATTTCGAAAGCAAGAGGGCCATATTCGACGCGATCGTGGAATACATGCACCACATCGACGTGGAGCATTCGAAGGCGGCGGAGGTGCCGGAACGCGACGCCGAGACGGACGATGCGCGCAATGACGCCGTCGACCCGGGAAAGCTGCGCGCGTTCATGGTGGAACAGTTCCGCTACTGGACGGAGGATGACCTGGCTCGCGACTACCGGCGCATGCTGACGGTCGAGCAGTACACATCCGCCGAGGGCATGGCCAGATACCAGAAGGTGCTGGGCAGCGGCCCGGTCGCGTATATCGAGGACATGCTCGGCGCGATGCTCGAAGAGGGGTCCTTGCGCGGCGGCAACGCGAAGGGCATGGCGATCGAACTCTATTCGCCGTTCTTCCTGCTGATCAGCGCCGCGGACGCTATCGAGGACGATCAGGCACGGCGCCGTGTGCTGGGCATCTTCGCCAACGGCGTGGACGACTTCATGAAACGATACCGCGCGTAGCCGTGGGGACATCCGCATAGCGGTCACCGGGCGAGCGGATGACGATCCGGCGGAATATACTTGCCCGCGGTGATGGGACTCGCCTGGACTCGCAATGGGTCCGAACCGCAATTCCGCTGATGGTTCCTACGGCATATGGGTGTGCCGTACCTTCAGGGCATTCGGCGGACGCAGCGCTTCCCGCATCCGTTCGTCGGCGAGACGGGGCGGCGCACCGGAAAGAGACTCTATTGACACGACAGCATATCATTCGATTCGACCTTGTATGCGTGGTGTTCCTGGGCGGATGTCTTGGAACCGCCCTGCGATACCTGTTGTCCCTGGCCCCCTCTCACGGCTGGTTCCATGCCGGCACCTTCGCGGCCAATATGATCGCATGCTTCTGCTATGCGGCGTTATCCGCATGGCTGGGCGGAACCGACCGACTTGCCGGCCGCGCCGGGGAATACGTGAACCGCGGATTCGGCATGGGCATGTGCGGCGGCCTGTCCACGATGTCCACGCTCGCCGTGGAGGAATTTATGCTGCTGCACGGCGGTGACGTCGCCGGGGGCGCGGCTTACTGCCTTGCGACGTTCGCGGTCGGATTCGCGTTGGCATATGCCGGTGCGGCCGCCGGCACCCGTCTCGCCTCCGCCGAGCGCAGGGGAGGGAACCGATGAGCGTCGTCATCGCTGTTCTGGTCTGCCTGTGCGGAGGCCTTGGTGCCAGCGCGCGGTACATCGTTGACTCCTATATCAAGGCAGTATGGCATCGGGCGTTCCCGATGTCCACCTTCGTCATCAATGTCGCCGCCGGCCTGCTGGCCGGTGCGGTGGCCGGGCTCTATGCACGTCCGGGCATGTCGGATCAGACGCACCTGCTGCTGGCGACGGGGCTTCTCGGCGGGTTCTCCACGTTCTCCACCATGATGAACGAGTCGGTGAACGCCCTGCGTGCCGGGAGGATCGCGGTGTTCGCCGGATACATGGCGGCTTCGGTGATCGCGCCGGTGGCTGCCGTGGCGCTCGGATATCTGATCGCGGTCTGAGCGATGACGCGGAACGGTGGCGCGGAAGGCCGGCGGGCGGCGTGGGCGCATGTGGAGCACGGATTCGGGCCGGTATGGGATGTGGATTGCCGTGTGCTGGTGCTCGGCTCCATGCCCAGTCCCAAATCGCGGCAGATGCGGTTCTACTACGGTCATCCAAGAAACCGGTTCTGGCCGGTCATGGCGGCCATATTCCACGATGACGGCTGCCTGTGCGAGGGAATGGATCCGGAGTCGACGCTCGACGCGCGCAGGGATTTCGCGTTGCGTCATCACATGGCGTTGTGGGACGTGATCGCCTCATGCGATATCGCAGGTGCCAGCGACGCCTCCATACGGAACGCGGTTCCCAACGATCTCTCGCCGCTTATCGAGGGCTCGCGCATCGGCCATGTCTTCGCCACCGGCGCGAAGGCGGCGCAGCTGTACCGCAGGTTATGCCTGCCGTTGCTGCGGACGCGGGGATTGGGGGATGTGCCCATGACAAGGCTTCCCTCCACCAGTCCGGCGAATGCGGGAACCGGTCTGCCCGAACTCGTCGACGCCTACCGCGCCGTGGCGTTGGCGGCCTCGGGCATCACATCATGTCCATGAGCATGTAGCCCAGCATGAGCTGCATGCGGTTCGCCAGACGCGACAGGTCCATGCACAGGATCTCGCCGGCCTTGGCGATCTTGTAGTTCACGGTATTGCGGTGGACGAACAGGCTTTCGGCGGTGTCCTTGACGCTGCCGTTGTGGTCGAGATAGCTTCGCAGCACGTCGGTGAGATCGGAGCCGTTCGCCTGGTCGTATTCGACCAACGGCCCCAGTATCTGCCGGTAGTACTCCTGCGATATCTCCGGATCCTCGACGCCCATTAGCACGCGGTATGCCCCGAGATCGTCGAAGAAGTTGATCTCATCGTCCAGCTTGCCGCGCGAACGCAGCTTCAGAATGGATTCGGCCTGGCGGTGGCTCTTGCAGATGCAGCGGATGCTCTGCGTCAGCTTGCCGACGCCGATGGACACGTTCTCATCCCTGCGCAGCGCCCGCTGCACGACATCGTGAACGCCTTGCGCGACATCGCGCAGCTCTTCGGGGCCTGTGCAATGGGCGACCGCGACGATCTGCTTCCATTCGCCGTAGGTCGCGCCGAAACGGATGCGTTTACGCAGGTATTTCCTGACGATCTCGTTCACTGCGTCGATGCGACGGTACGGGTCTTCGGAGAATCCGTCGATGCGGATGACGATGACGGCGTAGCGCCATTCGATCTCGAAGCGGAATTCGGACAGCGTGGGGATATACAGTTCCTGGCGTTCTGGAAACGAGATGGCGTTCCTGAACGCCTCGCCGATCATGCGATCCCGAGTCTCCTCCTCGATCAGGCAACGGCACAGTGGCCGTGCGATGCTTTCGAAGGGAACGTCACGGGGGATGGCGAACAGCGGGAAGGCATGCTCCTCGCAGAACGTGACCACGTCGGAGGGGATCTCGTCGATGTAATGCCCGGTGTCGATGGCGACCCCGGCGGCGTTCTGCGCATACAGGGTCCTGACATAGGAGAGCAGGTCGTCTTTTTCCCGCAGTGCGATGCCGGTGGTGAGAATCAGCTCATCGCCGCTGAGATAATCGCTCAGGGTAATGGACTCCAGCACATGCACCCAGGTGATCCGATGCGCCAGTCCATCGGCTCCGGCCAGCAGTTCAAGCTGGACTTCGGGGCATTTGCCAAGAAGATCCCGTAATTCCAATGCCATGTGTAATCTCCTGGAAACATTGATGTAACGCCGTATTGGCGACGTCGTTCCGCACTCGCGGCGGATACTGCGGAGCATATCGGCACCATATTGCGGATTCATGGGACATGTCCATATGGCGGTACGGCCGGGCATGTTACTTCGGGGCTGGTGATTGTGCTCCAGCACATTCGTTTTTGGGTTGCAACGGCTGGAGAAGCGGACGGAAATCAAACATACTGAAGTCAAGTTCAAGCCGAACAAGCCAGCTGAACGGGCCGCATGGACAACGGCCTATCACCAAAGCACACAAGGAGGGCGGCATCATGAAGCTGCAGGACACCGGACTGACATTCGAGGACATCAAGGACAAGGTCGACACCTACATGATCGAAACCTATGAGCGTTTCGATTTCCTCGCCGATCACGCCAAGGGCGTCTACATGTACGACGAGAACGATACGCCGTACCTCGACTTCTACGCCGGCATCGCGGTCAACGCGGTCGGCAACTGCAACGAGAAGGTCGTCAAGGCCGTGCAGGACCAGGCCGCCACGCTGATGCAGACCTTCAACTACCCGTACACCGTGCCGCAGGCCCTGCTCGCCGAGAAGATCTGCAAGGCCATCGGCATGGACAAGATCTTCTACCAGAATTCCGGCACCGAGGCCAATGAGGCCATGATCAAGATGGCCCGCAAGTACGGCGTGGAGAAGTACGGTCCGGAAAAGTACCACATCGTCACCGCCCGCGAATCCTTCCACGGCCGTACCTTCGGCGCCATGTCCGCCACCGGCCAGCCTGACAACGCCTGCCAGATCGGATTCGGCCCCATGACCGAGGGCTTCTCCTACGCCCCGTTCAACGATCTCGAGGCGTTCAAGGCGGCATGTACCGAGAACACCATCGGCATCATGGTCGAACCGGTGCAGGGCGAGGGCGGCGTGCATCCGGCGACCCAGGAGTTCCTTCAGGGTCTGCGCGAGTTCTGCGACGAGAAGGGCATCCTGCTGCTCCTCGACGAAGTGCAGTCCGGCTGGGGCCGCACCGGCGCATTGATGTCGTATATGAACTACGGCATCAAACCGGACATCGTCTCCATGGCCAAGGCCATGGGCGGCGGCATGCCGATCGGCGCGATCTGCGCCACCAGCGAGGTGTCCAAGGCCTTCACCATGGGCTCGCACGGCACCACCTTCGGCGGCCATCCGGTCTGCTGCGCCGCATCGCTTGCCGCGGTCACCGAGATCATCGACCGCGACCTGCCCGGCAACGCCAAGAAGGTCGGCACCTACTTCATCGACAAGCTCTCCAAGCTGCCGCACGTCAAGGAGGCCCGCGGCCAGGGCCTGTTCGTCGGCGTCGAATTCGATGGCACCATCAACGCGGTCGACGTCAAGCACGGCTGCTTCGACCGCAAGCTGCTCATCACGGCCATCGGCAACGACGTCATCCGCATGGTTCCGCCGCTGATCATCACCGAGGAGGACGTGGACAAGGCCGTCGCCATCATCGCCGACACCATCGAATCCCTCTCGAAGTGACCGCCCGCTGCGGCGGGGCATCCGTATGAAAGGCGGAACGACATGAAGCACATGGTCATCACCATCGGCTGCGAATACGGCGCCGGCGGGCCGGAGATAGGCAAGATGCTCGCCCAGGCGCTTGGCATCGAATACTACGACCGCGATCTGGTGGACAAGATCGTCAGCGATCTGGACGTGGACAAGGAACTGGTGGAAAAGGCCGACAAGGCGACGAACGTCCCTTATACCTTCGAGACGACGCTCGGCCCGCGCTACGCGAATCTGACGAACAGGGTCATCTCGCTGCAGTACCAGGCCATGCACAAGATGGCCGAGAAATCCTCCTGCGTCATCATCGGCCGCAGCGCCAACTATCTGCTGCAGGACAGGGACGATCTGATCAACATCTTCATCTACGCGCCCGAAGAGGAACGTATCCGCGCGGTGATGGAGCACCAGTCGGTGAGCGAAGCCAAGGCGCGGGAGATCATCGACTACAACGACGAGCGAAACCGCAGCAGGCACCAGTACATCACCGGCACGAACCGCGGTGACCGACGTCAGCGCGACCTGCTGATCGACAGCAGCCTCCTGGGGTGGGAGAAGACCTGCCAGTACCTGCTGCTGCTGGTGGAGATGCTGAACGAATAACGCAAGTTCGCCGTGCGGCATCGGACGACTGCCGGCCGCACGGCTCTGCGCCATCGCGCAGGACGTGTTCGGAAGGAACGACGATGGAAACGCATACAAGAACAACTTCGAAATTCAACAAGACCTTCAGCTCCATGGACATCCTGATGATCGCCTTCGGTGCCATGATCGGATGGGGATGGGTCGTCTCCACCGGCGACTGGATCGGGACCGCAGGCGTCATCGGCGCCATGCTGGGTTTCATCCTCGGCGGCGTCATGATCTTCTTCATCGGCATGACCTACGCCGAACTGACGCCCGCCATGCCCGAATGCGGCGGCGAGCATGTGTTCAGCATGAGGGCCATGGGACCGGTGGGATCATTCATCTGCACCTGGGCCATCATCCTCGGCTACGTGAGCGTCGTATGCTTCGAGGCGTGCGCGCTGCCCACCATCATCACCTACGTATGGCCGCAGTTCCTGCAAGGCTACCTGTATACGGTCGCGGGATTCGACATCTACGCCACCTGGCTGGCCACGGCCATCGTATTCGCGGTGTTCATCGCGGTGATCAACATCATGGGCGCGAAGACCGCCGCCAAACTGCAGAACATCCTGACCCTCGCCATCGGCGCGGCCGGCATCCTGCTCATCGCGGCGTCCGTGATCACCGGCGATCCCTCCAACCTCGAAGGACAGATGTTCGCCGGCAACGGCATGGAGGGCATGATGGGGACCATCATCAAGGTAGCCGCCGTCAGCCCGTTCTTCTTCATCGGATTCGACGTCATCCCGCAGGCCGCCGAGGAAATCAACGTGCCGCTCAAGAAGATCGGCAAGATCCTGATGCTCTCCATCATCCTCGGCGTCGGCTTCTACGCGCTGATTATCTTCTCCGTGGGCTATGTCATGAACGGCGACCAGATCGCCGCGTCCTACGACGGCACCGGACTGGTCACCGCCGACGCCATGGCGAACGCCTTCCACAGCAAGATCATGGCGAAGGTGCTGATCCTGGCCGGCATGTGCGGCATCATCACCAGTTGGAACTCGTTCATGATCGGCGGCAGCCGAGCCATGTACTCCATGGCCGAGTCCTACATGATCCCGCGCTTCTTCGGCAAGCTGCACCCGAAGACCAACACCCCGTACGTCTCCATCCTCGTGGTGGGCCTGCTCAGTGTGCTCGCCCCGTTCGCCGGACGCAAGATGCTCGTCTGGATCGTCGACGCCGGCAACTTCGGCTGCATCCTCGCCTACTGCATGGTGTCGCTGTCCTTCATCATCCTGCATGTGAAGGAACCGACCATGCCCCGCCCGTACAAGGTGAAGCACTGGAAGTTCATCGGCGCCATGGCGGTGCTGATGTCCGCCATCATGATCATGCTCTACATCCTTCCGGGAACCGGCGTGACGCTCGCCCCGCAGGAATGGGCGATGGTGGCTGGATGGTCGCTGTTCGGCGTGGTGTTCTTCGCCTTCAGCAAGCTCGTCTACAAGGATAAGTTCGGCTACTACGCCCAGCTGGCCGTCGGTGAGAACGAGACCGCCGAGCAGGGCGACGAGACCGCCGCGACGGTCCGTGCGTCGAGCGTGGTCATGGCCGCCGAGAGCAGCGCCCCGGACGAATGGACCCACGGCTTCGACTACTTCCTGCCAATCAACCTGGTCTTCGGTCAGGGCAAGGTGGAACAGGTGGGCAAGCTCGCCTCCGCCCATGGCTCCACCGCGATGATCGTCACCGGAGGCAACTCCGTCAAGCGCACCGGAACCTACGACAGGGTGCGCGCATTGCTCGAGCATGAGGGCATGCGTACGGTGCTGTTCGATCGTGTCACCCCGAACCCGCTGACCACGACCGTGGAGGAAGGCGCAAGACTGGCCGCCGAACAGCATGCCGATGTCGTCATAGGCCTCGGCGGCGGCAGCGCGATGGACGCGGCCAAGGGCATCGCCTTCATGGCATGCAACGAGGGGAGCGTCAGCGAGTACATCTACGGCGAGCGCACATCCGACAAGGCGCTGCCGATCATCCAGGTGCCCACCACCTTCGGCACCGGCTCCGAGTCCAACGGCTTCGCCGTCATGACCAATCCCGACAACGGCGATAAGAAGTCGCTGCGCAGCCCGGCGCTCGTCGCCGCGGCATCCATCGTCGACCCCGATCTCATGCGCACCATGCCCAGCGGCGTGATCGCGGCCAACGGGTGCGACATGCTCTGCCACTGCATCGAGGCGTTCACCGCGAACAACGCCCAGCCGTTCACCGACGCGCTCGCCCTGTACGCGATCCCGCTGATCGCCAACAACATCGTGAGCCTGTACCGCGGCGAGGGTACGGACGAGCAATGGTCCAAGGTCTGCCTTGCCGGCACTATCGGCGGCATGGTGATCAACACCGCCGGCATCACGCTGGGGCATGCCATGGAGCATCCGGTCAGCGGGCTGAAGGATGTGACGCATGGCAGGGGACTGGCGGCCATCGAGCCGACCGCCATCGAGGCCACCTACCGGTACAACCGCTTCAAGTTCGGTCGTGTGTCCAGAATGCTTGGCGGCTTCACCGCCGAGGATTGCGCGCCGCGCATGAGGACGTTGCTCAAGGATCTCGACCTTGATGTGTCGCTGGGCGATCTGGGCATCGACAAGAAGGACATCCCATGGCTTGCGGGCAATGCACGGAAGGTCTCTCCGGGCAATCTCGTGAACACGCCGGGTTCGGAAGCGGTCACCACCGAGGAATCCCTGGAAGGCTTGTACGAGTCGATGCTCTGACGGCAGACGATGCGGGCCGGGCCGGCGGTGTGCGGATCCCGGTATGGCAGGGGCGGTGTCTCGTCGAATGCGGCGGGGCACCGCCCCTGCCCGTGCCTGTCGTTGACACCTCGGTATGATGTGTCAAGGTTTTTCGAAAGGACAATACCGATGTACATTCGTTCGAAGACGGCGTCGGCCGTCTACAAGATCCTGCTCGCGCTCGTCGGCACCTCGGCGCTGCTGTACGAGGTGGGCTTCGGCTACGGGTATTTCAGAAGCGTGTTCTTCTGCTACTTCACCAATCTCAGCAACATCGCGGTGGTCGCCTATCTATGGGCGGCCGCGGTGGCGACGCTTCGTGGGAACTCAGCCTGGCCGAAGCCGTGGCATCCCAAGCTCAAGCATGCGCTCATGCTCGCCATCACGGTCACCTGGCTCGTCGCCCACTTCCTGCTCGACCATGGCGGCGTCTTCAAGGGCGGAACGTTCCATTGGACGTCCCTGGTCCTGCACTACATCGTTCCGATCGGCATGATCCTCGACTGGCTGCTGTTCGATCGCAAGGGCACGATAGGCCGGTTCGAGCCACCGTGCTGGATCGCCTTCCCGTTGGCGTATCTGGTATGCATCATGGTGGGCGTATGGTGCTTCGGCCTATACGCGCGGGTCGACGAGCACAGCCGCTGGCCGTACGACTTCATCGATTTCGACAAGCACGGCGTCGGCGGCGTATCCCTTACCGTGCTGCTGCTGATCGTGGTCTTCGTCATTCTGGGCTACGTGTACATGCTCATCGACCACCTGATGGATCGCGGCGACGCGAATACCCTCCCGGCGAAATCCTGACGCCGCGCCCTCGGGCAGGCGTAGCATGACTTCCATCGGCCGGGAGTTTTCCCGGCGTGCCAACGGTAAAGGAGTTTTCTTATGTGCACCGGCATCCGCTTCACCGACGATGAAGGCAATATGGTCTTCGGCCGTAACCTCGATTGGAGTTTCTCCTACGGCGAATCCATCCTGGTCACCCCGCGCGGCTTCCGCGACGACTACACCTACGGGACGTCGGCGAATGCCGATCCTCGCGCGGTGATCGGCGTCGGCGTGGAGATGAACGGCATGCCCATGTACTTCGACTGCGCCAACGAAAACGGTCTGGCCGTGGCCGGGCTGAACTTCCCCGGCTATGCGGCGTTCGCCTCCGAGCCGGAGAACGGTCGCGTCAACATCCTCACCGGCGAGTTCCCGCTGTGGATCGCACGCAACTTCGACACCGTGGACGAGGTCGAGCAGGCGCTGGAGAACGTGACCCTCGTGGCGCCGGACGATCCCAAGCGCCCCAAGTCGTTCCTGCACTGGCTGATCGGCGACGCCAAGCGCAGCATCGTCGTCGAGCAGATGGCGGACGGCATGCACATCCACCACGATGACGTCGACGTGCTTACGAACCAGCCGACCTTCGACTGGCATATGGAGAATCTGCGCAACTACATGAACACCGGCAGCGACATGGCCGAACCGGTGACATGGGGCGGCAGGACGCTTACGGCATGGGGCGCCGGCGTGAGCATGCACGGCATCCCAGGCGATGTCAGCTCCCCGTCCCGCTTCGTCCGCGTGGCGTACGCTAACACCCATTACCCTGAGCAGAGCGGCGAAACCGCGAATATCGCGCGCCTGTTCCACACGCTCGGCTCCGTGCAGATGGTCGAGGGCATGGCGAAGATGGCGGACGGCAGGTACGAGAGAACGCTGTTCACCAGCGGCTACTACGCCAAGACGAACGCGTACTACATGAACACCTACGAGGATCCGTCCATCCGCAAGTACCCGCTTTCCGACTACGACCTCGATTCGGCGGAGCTGATCAAAGCGTAAGGCGGGTCCTTAGGGACGTTTCAGCCGTTCTGGTGGTCGGTTCGGACGAAATCCGGTTCGGTTTCGTCCGAACCGACCACCATTTGCATATTCAGCGTGCCGTGCGCAGGTAACGCCCGGTGACGCTTCGTGCGCATGCGGCGATCTGCTCCGGCGTCCCCGAGCACACCACGCGCCCGCCGGATTCGCCGCCGCCCGGTCCCATATCCACCACATAGTCGGCGTTCGCGATCACGTCGAGATCATGCTCGATGACGATCACCGTCGCGCCATGGTCCACCAATGTGTCGAACACCTTCAGCAGCACCTGCACATCCAACGGGTGCAGGCCGATCGTCGGCTCGTCGAACACGAATACGGCATCATGCTGCTTGCGGCCCATCTCGCTGGCGAGTTTCAGCCGCTGCGCCTCGCCGCCCGAGAGCGCCGGCGTGGGCTCGCCCAGGGAAAGATAGCCTAGGCCCAGTTCCTGCAGTGTGGCCAGCTTTGTGTGGATCGGTTTGATGTCGCGCAGCGGCGGCAGGGCCTCGTCGACGGTCAGGGCCATCAGCTGCGGCATCGAATACGACGTGCCGTCGGCGCAGGGCAGCGTCAGGGCGTCGGCCTCCTCGGCATAGCGCGAACCATGGCAGGTCGGGCATTCGATGTCGACGTCCGGCAGGAACTGCACGTCCAATGAGATCGATCCGGTGCCATCGCATGTCGCGCAGCGCATCTTGCCGGTGTTATAGGAGAATGCCCCGGGTCTGAGTCCGGCCGCCCTGGCGGCGTCGGTCGCGCCGAACGCCCGTCGCAGATCGTCGTGGATGCCGCTGTAGGTGGCGAGTGTGGAGCGGACGTTCGTGCCGATCGGCGTGGCATCGATGAGATTCACGCGCGTCACGTCCTGCGCCTCGATGCCGCGCACCTGCGGCGGCAGGTCCGTGCCGTCGATCAGCGACCGCAGGGCGGGGACCAGCGATTCGAGCACCAGCGTGGTCTTGCCCGAGCCGGATACGCCCGTCACGGCGACCAGCCGGCCGCGTGGAATATCCACCGACAACGGCTTGACGGTATGCAGCTGATTGGTCTGCATGCGGATGCGCCCATGCATGAACATCCCGTCGGGGGAGACGTTCGGGCGTATGCGCGGATGGTCGTTCCCGCCGTGGGCGAGGAACGGCGCGATGCGCGACTTCTTGTTCCCGGTGACCTGCCGCACCGTCCCCTGGGCGATCACATGCCCGCCTTGCCGTCCGGCCACCGGTCCCATCTCGATCAGATGGTCGGCCGCGGCCAGCACGCGGGTATCATGGTCGACCACCACCACGGAATTGCCGTCGGCCACCAGGTCGCGCATCACGCCGAGCAGACCGTCCACATTCGCCGGATGCAGCCCGATCGAAGGTTCGTCCAGCACATACAGCACACCGGTGGTGCGATTGCGCACCGCACGCGCCAGCTGCACGCGCTGGCGTTCGCCGGTGGACAGCGTGGATCCTGCGCGGTCCAGCGACAGGTATCCGAGACCAAGCTCCGTCAGGCGCCGCGACGTGTCGAGGAACGAGTCGCAGATGCTGCGTGCCATGGAACGCATGTGCGGTTCCAGCGTTTCGGGCACCGAACGTACCCAGGCGTTCGCCTCGTCCAACGTCATGGCGGTCGCCTGCGCCAGATCGATGCCCCGTATATGCGGCTGCCGCGCCTTCTCGGAAAGCCGCGTGCCGTTGCAGGACCTGCACGGCGTCTCCTTCAGGAACCGCATCACCCGCTTCAATCCCTTCTCGTCCTTGGCTTTGGCGAGCGCGTTGCGCACGGTGTATACGGCGTTGTAGTAGGTGAAGTCGAGTTCGGCGAAGTCGTCGCCTTTCTTCGGCTTGTACAGGATGTGCTTCTTGACGGCCGGGCCGTTGAACACGATGTCCCGTTCATGGTCGGTGAGCTGGTTGAACGGCACGTCGGTGCGCACGCCCATGGCCCTGCATACCTGCTTCATCAGATCCCACATCAGCGATCCCCATGGCAGCACGGCACCGTCGTCGATGCTTTTCGTCTCGTCCGGCACGAGCGAGGCGAGGTCGACGTCGCGTACGATGCCGGTGCCTCCGCAGGTCGGGCATGCGCCGGCGGAGTTGAAGGCGAGGTCCTCCGCGGACGGCGGGTGCATCAGCCCGCCGCAATTCGTGCAATGCATCGGCAGTTCGGCGGCGACATCCATCGTCGGTCCGTTGCGGAACCCGCAATGCTCGCACACATGCTCGCCGACGCGGGAGAACAGCAGTCGCAGGCTGTTGAGCAACTCGCTCATCGTGCCGAACGTGGATCGCACGCCGGGAACGGACGGCCGTTGATGCAGCGCCAGCGCCGCCGGTATGTGACGGACCTCGTCGACCGTCGCGCGGCTCGCCTGCGTCAATCGACGTCTGGTATAGGTCGACAGCGCCTCCAGGTAGCGGCGCGACCCCTCCGCATACAGCACGCCGAGCGCTAGCGAGCTTTTGCCCGAACCGGAGACGCCGGCTATGCCGACCAGACGGTTCAGCGGTATGTCAAGGTCGATGTTCTTGAGATTGTGCACGCGTGCCCCGCGTACCTCGATGCATGACGGCGAAGCGATTCCGGAGTGTTCCATACTTGCTACAGTACCTGTGTGATGCACAGTGCGTGATGCAAGGCATATGAGCGGAGGGTCGATTCGATGACATTGCAGCAATTGCGGTATCTGATTGCGGTCGCGGAAAAGGGGTCGATGACCGAGGCCGCGAAATCGTTGTTCATCTCCCAGCCCAGCCTGTCCAACGCCATCAAGGAAGTCGAACGGAACGTGGGATTCCGCATATTCAACCGAAGTCGCGCAGGCATCACGCTGACCGCGAAAGGCATGGAATTCCTCGGCTACGCGAGACAGGTCGTCCAGCAGATGGACATCCTCGAATCGAAATACAGTGACGCGCACACGCCCAGACAACGATTCTGCGTCTCGACACAGCACTACACCTTCACCGCCAACGCATTCGTCGAACTCGTGAAGGAATACGGGCGCGAGCAGTACGACTTCATGCTCAACGAAACACAGACGCATCGCGTCATCGAGGATGTGCACAACCGGTTCAGCGACATCGGCGTCCTGTATCTCAGCCATGCGAACACACACGTGCTGACAGCCGAATTCGCGCGCAACGACGTGGAATTCCACGCATTGTTCGACGTTCGCCCGCATGTGTTCCTGCGCAAAGGACACCCGCTGACCCGATACGGGCACGTTTCGCTCAAGGACCTGCGGCCTTACCCGAAACTCGGATTCGTGCAAGGCGGATACGAATCCGCGAACTACGCGGAGGACCCGTTCAACGATATCGACGCGGACCGCACCATCCACGTCAGCGACCGGGCCGCCATCGAAAACCTCATGCTCGGCCTGGACGGATACACCATAGCCACAGGCATCCTGCCGAACAGACTGCATGGCGACGATATCGTCTCCCTGCCGCTCGACGAAGACGAACGCATGCGCATCGGGTACATCACCGACAGGGGACAGAGGCTCTCCGAACTCGCCACGGCATACATAGACAAACTCAGACGCTACGGCGAAGACGCGGAGTGACCGCCCGGTATGCACCAATCCATAGATTCAAACTAATCGAATCCATAGGGAATACGAATTCCCTATGGCGAGCATTCGGATCCGCGTGCGACGTCATGCCTTTAGCCTTGCTGGAGTCGGCAAAGGAGGAGCGTCGTGCCCGGATACGCGTTAGGCAACTTTCTCATGTACGTAGTGCTCAATACCTTCACTCCGGGCCCGGGGAACATCCTCGCCCTCAACACGGCCACCAATTACGGGTGGCGTAAAGGGCGGCCGCTCTACCTGGGGATCTTCACGGGGTACCTGTGCATTCAGGCCCTTGCGATCTGCTTCGTGCTTGGATTGGGGGAGCTGCTGCCGAATGCGCTGCACTATCTCAAATATGTCGGAGCCGTGTATATTCTGTGGCTTGCCCTGCACGTCGCATGCGGCAAGCCCGTGCCCGAGGAGCAGGAGAGGAAGCGGGCATCGTTCTCGATGGGCTTTCTGCCTCAGCTGGTGAACGTGAAAATCTATTTCTTCAGCGTCACCGCACTGACGGGCTTCATTACCGACTACACCATGTCGCCTTCGGCGCTTTCGGGGTTCGGCGTGTTCATCGTGCTGATGGGCATCCTCGCCACAACAACATGGATTGCGCTCGGCGTGCTGCTGCGGGGGTTCTATCGCAGCCATTACCGCATAATCAACGTGGTGCTGGGACTATCGCTGCTGGAATGCGCCTGGGCGATGCTGCATTGATCGACGCGGAAGATGCGTGACAGGGAAAACAATAGGAAAAGGAGTGCACCATGACCATTGCATACACCGATGAGAAGAAATTCACCGTGGAACAGACACAGAAGCTGTTTCTGTCGGTCGGATGGGTGTCCGGGCAGTACCCCCAGCGTCTGCATAAGGCGCTGATGGGCTCGTCCACCGTGTTCAGCGCGTGGGACGGCGAACGGCTGGTCGGTCTGGTTCGCGTGCTCGACGATACGGAGATGGTCGCCTACATGCATTACGTGCTGGTCGATCCCGAATATCAGGGCCGGGGTATCGCCGGTCATCTTGTCGGCATGGTCAAGGAGAAGTATCGCGACTACCTGTACATCGAGGTCATGCCCGAGGAGAGCAAGAACGCGTCGTTCTATCAGAAGCATGGATTCCGGATCATGGAGGACGGCGTGGCCATGCAGATCTGCAATCCCGGGGAGAAGCGCTAGAGGGGGCCCGACGCCAGGCGGTCGTCGTGTGCCGCCTGGCCGTCATGGCGGGGCCGCGGCGCACCGCCATGACGCGGGTTCCTCCATTCAGATCCTGAACGTGCGGCGGATGAATCCCTCCACCGTGCGCCAATACAGGTCGGGGTCCTTGCCCGAGCTTTCCATATGGCCGGCACCGGGGACCAGCAGTTTCTCACGGTCGATGCTGGAGCATGCGGCGTAGTCCTCGGCGAGGAACCTCGGGCTCACCAGCGTGTCCGCGCCGCCGTGGATGAACAGCATCGGGATGACCGTGTGCCGCAGCGAGTCCCTGCAGGAGGCCTCCGTGAAGTCGTATCCGGCACGGCGTTTGCAGATCAGCCCTGCCGTATCGACGCATGCCGCCGCAACCAGACGGGGCAGATGGAACATGGTGTGTGCCATGTCGACGAATTCCTCGCGTGCCGAAGCGAACCCGCTTTCCGCGATGCCCGCCACCACGTTGCGTGGCAGCCTCGGGTCGCCCACGGTGTTCATCACCGTGCTCGCGCCCATCGATCCGCCGTACAGCAGGATCCGCGCCTTCGGGTCGCTTTGCACGATCAGGTGGATCCAGTTCAGCAGGTCGTTACGTTCAAGCCAGCCCATGCCCACATAGCGTCCTTCGCTGAGCTCATGCGCGCGCTGCGCCGGAACCAGCACGGTGAACCCAAGCCTGGCGTAGCGGTGCGCCCATTTCGCTATTTCGGCGGGCTCTCCGGTGTATCCGTGGACGCAGATCGCATAGGCATGCGGCGTGGGGGAGGCGCAATCCGGGTCGAACAGCCATCCGTGCAGGCGCAGGCCGTCGCGGCTGCCCAATTCCACGGGCTGCTTGGCCTGTGCGAACCATTCGCCGGCCGCCTCGGCCTCGCCGACGCTCATCTTCTCGGCGCGGTCGGGGGCGATGATGCTTTTATGGAATATGGAGTTCGCGGACCGGGTGTCGATGGCGAACCGGAACATCCAGTCCGCGGCGGCTGCGAGCAGTCCTGTGGTGGCGAGTGCGGAGGCTCCTGCCGCGATGCAGGAGATGCGGGCGATATCGTGCTTGTCGGATTGCGTCATCTTTGCCTCGTTTCAGACATTGCGTTACCTCCATACAGCTTACCGGTTTCCGCCGTGTCCCTGCCGCGGGAGATTTGTCCGGCGCATGTGTAACATATAAGAGGCTTTGGCGAGGGAAGGCGCATGGTGCGCGCTTCCGTTATCGACTCGGCGTATTTCCGCTCTCCTTGGGTGGTTTTCGGCGCGTCGTGGCGCCAATCGAAACACTACTAAGGAGCATTTTCACATGGCTAACACCATCTCCCTGAACGGCGAAGCACGTACCGAGTTCGGCAAGGGCGTTGCCCGTCGCCTGCGCGTCGCCAACAAGATCCCGGCGACCATCTACGCCGGCGGCACCGAGCCCGCATACCTGACCCTGCCGATGCGCGAGACCACCCTGGCCCTGCGTCACACCAACGCCCTGTTCAGCCTGTCCTTCGACGGCGAGACCAAGATGGCCGTCGTCAAGGACGTGCAGAAGAACCCGGTCAAGCGCATCATCGAGCACATCGACTTCCTCGAGGTCAAGGCCGGCGAGAAGATCGACGTCGAGGTGCCGGTGTTCGTCGAAGGCCAGCCGAAGGGTGCCGCCGTGGCGTTCGTCGACATCCAGGAGCTCAAGGTCCGCGCCGATGTCGCCAACCTGCCCGAGAAGATCGTCGTGAACGTCGAAGGCCTGACCGACGGCACCAAGGTCCTGCTCAAGGACGTGCAGATGCCGGAAGGTGCTGAGCTCGACATGGACGATCTTGAGGAATCCGTCGTCACCGTCGAGGTGCCGGAAGATGCCACCGAGTCCACCGAGGCCGCCGCTCCGGCCGCCGAAGGTGACGCCGCTGCCGCCGCTCCGGCCGCCGATGCCGAGTGAGTCCTGCCGCTTGACGGCATGATCGCGCATTGATCGATGATGAGGGTCCGTGTTCATTCACGGGCCCTCATCGTTTTCACGATGTGAACCTTTCCCACGCCGGCCTGTCCCGCTGTGAGAAAGTAAACATCAGCGTCCGCCACAAGCGGGCAACACAGAACAACGGCCGTCCAACGGCCATCGAAGCCAAGAAGAAGTGAAATGACTGAAAACACACATCACGACCCCGCAGCATTGGACAAGCTGACCGAGGCCTTCACCGTTCTGCCGAATGACAATCCCGCATCCGATGCCAAGCGCAACGAACTGATCGACAAGCCCGCGTTCGGTCAGGTCTTCTCCGACAACATGGCGCACATGACCTGGACCAAGGGCGAGGGCTGGGGCGACCGCCGCATCGAGCCGTACGCGCCATTGAAGATGGATCCAGGCGCATCCGTGCTGCATTACGCGCAGGAATGCTTCGAGGGCCTGAAGGCCTACCGTCACGCCGACGGCTCCACCTGGCTGTTCCGTCCGGATGCGAACGCCGAACGTTTCCAGAACTCCGCCAAGCGCCTGTACCTGCCGGAACTGCCGATCGATGATTTCATCGGCTCCGTCGCCGCCCTCGTCAAGCGTGATGTGAACTGGGTTCCGTCTCGCCGCGAATACACGCTGTACATGCGTCCGTTCATGTTCGCCTCCGAACCGTTC
>ERZ808246.1336-NODE-1336-length-17911-cov-3.549787_pt1 | contig 17911 bp, 9 predicted proteins | sample MGYA00521083_ERZ808246 | MGnify/ENA primary metagenome ERZ808246 (study PRJEB31516, sample SAMN03275577) | gut metagenome | biome: mammalia-associated habitat; material: feces | host: Papio cynocephalus | place: Kenya | collected 2012-07-07 ... | reverse complement strand
CACATTTGGTTTTAAAGTGATTATATCCGGTTGTGGTAAGTGCATCGGTTAGTTGTTTTGTCCTATCCTTTCTAAAATTTATAAACACAAAACCATCGTTTTGATTTGGTAAATAATTTTTATAATCATCAATTGTGCACGGAACAATAAACTCATCTGTAACGCCATTTTGATAGCTTGAATTTATTGCGTCCCTTGCAGTTTTAAAGTTTTGGCCCTCGCCAAAAACAATTGCGTTATATGCCTTTTGGGTTCGGTCATACTTTTGCTCTCTATCCATAGCATAAAATCTGCCAGCGATTGTTGCGATTTTGCCAACACCAATTTGGTCTATTTGGTCCTCAATTTGCCTTTCAAAATTTATTGCGCTGTGAATATCCGTATCTCTACCATCCGAAAAAAAGTGGATAAACACATTTTTTATGCTATACACCTTTGCAAGCCTCATAACTGCAAAAAGATGATTTATGTGGCTGTGAATTCCACCATCGCTCATAAGCCCCATAATGTGCAAGTTTGAGCCGTTATTTTTTAGGGTTTGCATAAGCTTTGTAAGCACCGGGTTTTTGTAAAAACTTTCATCTTCAATTGCGTTATCAATGCGGGTTAAATCTTGGCTAACAATTCGGCCAGCACCAATATTTAAGTGCCCAACCTCGCTGTTGCCCATTTGGCCGGGTTTTAGGCCAACATCTGTGCCACTAGCCCCAAGTTTGGCGTGTGGATAATTTGCAAGCAAATAATTAAAGTATGGCATTTTGGCTTGCCTAACAGCATTGCCTTTTGTTTGCTCGCTTATGCCAAAGCCATCAATAACAACAAGTGCAACAGTCTTTTTCATTTTTCACCTCAATCAAGTTCATTTTTAATTTTGCAAATTACATCTGGGTTCAAACTTGCGCCACCAATAAGGGCCCCATCTACACTATCTATACTTGCAATTTGCTTAAAGTTATTTTGATTAAAACTACCACCATAAAGTGTTTTGCTTGCATTTGTAAATTTTTTTATGTTAAACAAAACCTGTTGTATATGCTGGTTTGTTGGCACATTACCCGAGCCTATTGCCCAAATTGGCTCGTAGGCCACAACAACTTTTTGTGCATCTATGCCCTGCAAAATTTGATTAAGTTCTAAAAGCACATATTTGCTTGCAAACTCGGTGCCTTTAAAAATTTCTTCACCCACACAAATAATTGGTGTGATATTGTATTTTAGTAGCATTTTTGCTTTAAGATTTATTTGAGACAATGTCTCAAAATTATATTGTTTGCGTTCGCTGTGCCCAACAATGCAGTAAGAAACTCCGGCATTTTTTAGCATTTGTGCACTAACTTCACCCGTATATGCGCCAGCATCAAACTCACTAACATTTTGTGCACCAACCAAAATTTTACTGGTTTTTGCTAATGAGACATAGTCTTTAATATCACAAAAGTTTGGGCATATAACAATGCCGTTATATTGTTTGCCCTCAAAAGCTTTTTTGTAGCTTTTTGCAGGCACAACATTCATTTTTAAATTACACACAAGCAAAAATTCTTTCATAACACCTCACCTGTTTTCAATAACTTCTATTGCCGGCAATTGTTTACCCTCCAATAGTTTTAGGCTTGCGCCACCGCCAGTTGAAATATGCGAAAATTTATCTTCTAGCCCAAATTCTTCAACTGCACTTACAACATCGCCACCACCAACAACACTTGTGCAGTGCCTGTTTTTTGCAATAAGTTCGGCAACACTTTTTGTGCCGTTTTTAAACATCTCTTTTTCGTAAACGCCCATTGGCCCATTCCAAACAATTGTTTTTGCACGTTTAATAAATTTTTTAAACAACTTTACGGTTTTTGGCCCAATATCAAGCCCCATTTTTTGTGCAGGAATTTTGCCAAGTTTGTAAACTTCGGCGCCAGCCTCATCATCAATATTATCGGCACAAACAAAATCTACCGGCAAAATAATTTTTATTTTTTTGTTTATTGCCTCTTTTATAACATCATAGCAAAAATCAACTTTTTCGGGGTCTATAATTGACGCGCCAACCTCGCCCTTTATTGCTTTTAAAAATGTAAAACACATTCCACCACCAATCAAAATGGCATCTACCTTGTTAAGTAGGTTTTTAACAACATCAATTTTATCGCTGATTTTTGCCCCACCCAAAATTGCAACAAAAGGTCGCTCGGGGGTTGACAAAATGCCATCAAAAATATCAATTTCCTTTTGCACCAAAAAGCCAACGCAACTTGGAAGTTTTTGCGCGACACCATATGTTGATGCGTGCTTGCGATGAGCTGTGCCAAAGGCATCAAACACAAAAATTTGTGCAAGGTTTGCAAGTCCATTTATCATATAATCGGCATTTTGCTCTTCGCCAGCTTCAAAACGCAAATTTTCCAAAAGCAAAAGTTCATTATCTTTTAAATTATCTGCCATCTGCTGGGCTGTTTGCCCTATTGGTTGTGGACAAAAATACATTGTAACATCTGGAAGCAATTGTTTTAGCCTGTCAAACACTGGCCTTAACGAATACTTTAAATCGGCCTTTCCATCAGGCCTGCCCAAGTGAGAGCACAAAATTACTCTTGCGTGCTTTTCTAGCAAATATTTTATTGTTGGAAGTTCGGCAGTTATTCTAACATCGCTGGTAATTTTGCCGTTTTCAATTGGCACATTAAAATCTACCCTAACCAACACTCTTTTTCCGTAAAAATCAAAATCTTTTAAAGTCTTTTTCATACAAACCCCTTAACCTTTATCACATATATTTTAACCTAATAAGCCCATTTTTACAAACAATTTGGCAACAATTTGCACCCGGCAAACAAAAAAACACGCAAATTGTTTAAGTTTTTGTGTGTTTTTTACCTTTTGTTGCTTTTGGCATAAAAATTTTGTTAATTGTTTTAAATTTTGATACGCAATTTTTAATATTGTCTTTGGCACAAACTTGATAATTTAAGCACCAGTTTATTGCCACACTTGCACTAAAATTTTTTGTTGTTATTTTTTAAAAACATCGTCAAGTATATCAAAAACCTGAGCCACACTTTCGGCTTGCAATAGCGCAAGTTTTGTTTCGGGCGATACGCCCATACCCTTTAAATATTGCACAATTTGTTTGCGCATACTTGTAACAACATAGTGCTGGTCAAAATATTTTAAAAGCAAGTTGTATTGCTGACAAATACAAGCATGTTTATCAAACGGAATATCGTAACCCAAAATTTCGGCAAAAATGTGAGGATTGCCAATGCTTGCTCTGCCAATCATAACAGCATCGGCACCAGTTTGGCTTAAAATTTGATTATAGCTGTTTTTATCCACAACATCGCCATTTGCAACAACCGGAATATTAACAGCCTTTTTTACCTTTGCAATTTCGGCATAATCTGCTTTGCCCGAATATCCTTGAGTTTTTAGCCTGCCGTGCACGGTTATTGCACTTGCGCCAGCTCGCTCAAGCTCTTTTGCAAACTGCACAGCATTGTTTACATCATATCCAAGCCTCATTTTAACCGTAACTGGCCTTTTTGATGCACTGACCGATGCCCTAACAATTTCTCCAGCTAGGTTTGGGTTTGTCATTAAAAAGCTACCCTCGCCATTTTTTATTATTTTGGGTGCTGGGCAACCCATATTTAAGTCTATAATATCAAAATTATCCAGCACCTTGTTTTGTATTGCATCAAACAACACTTGTGGCTCGTGGCCAAAAAGTTGCACAACTTTTATGTCCTCTAACGGCGATACATGTAAAAGCCATTTTGTTTTTTCACTATCATAAATAAGCCCCTTGGCGCTAACCATTTCGGTGGTTGTTAAGCCTGCGCCAAATTTTTTGCACTGCTCTCTAAATGCAACATCGCTGTAGCCTGCCATTGGTGCCAAAAATAAATTGTTTTTTGTTGTAAACTTTCCTATTTTCATAACACTATTTTACAACATTTAAAGCGGTTTTTCTAGCAAAATACTATATTTGTTGCCTTTTTTTTAAAATAGCGTTGACAGAACCTTTTATGTTTAGCGAGCCCACAAGCGAAAGAAGGGCAAAATACAAACAGGCCCCAACAAGCATAACAAGTGCAACATCAATCTTAAACGGCAAAACACTTATTGTAACCCGTTTTATAAGCCACATAACCAGCATTATTACCCCACAGCAAAAAACCGGAAGCGCAAAGGTTTTTAGCAGTAAAAATTTAACACCACAAATACGCTTTATTTTGGCAAAATTTAGTAGCAAACTTACAACATAAAATGCCATATCGGCAAACGCAAGACCATAAATATTTATATAACTTTTTGTAAGGCAAAACAACAAAACTGCATATCTAACCGGCAATGCAATTACCATACTGATAAGTGGAATTTTTGGCCTATCAAGCCCCTGCAAAATGCTTCCACTAAGCCCAAGCAAACTTAAATAAATTACATTAAAGCCATTTATTTTTAAAAGGTCGGCCGAAATTAAAAACTCGTCTAGCCTATTTGCCGAAAGCCCGCCGGCATACAAAAACTGAATGATGTCCCTAGAAAAAAATATAAAAACAAAAGCACAAAAAATTGATGCAAGCCACACTATTTTAATGGCATTAAAAACATTTTGTTTGGTGGCTGTGCTGTCGCTTGCATTTGCCCTTATGTTTGGTATAATTGCCGAACCCACACTGCTAGAAATTATTGTTGGCATTGCAACAAGCGAGGTTATAATTCCGTCCTCTATGCCAAAAAGCGAGCAACAAATTGGCCTAGATAGACCAGTTTTTGCAATTAACGGCACAACAATAAGGCCATCTATTGCGCTAATAAGTGGCACAATGCACGCTTGCAATGTAACAAAAATAGATATGTTAAAAATTTGTTTTGTTGCAGTTTTTAGGCCAATATATCGGTTTTTTGCGTGCAGGTTGCAAAAATTTTTGGTGCAACATTTGTTGCAAACTTTTTTGTATGCTTTGCCACACAATATTTTTAGTGTGCCACAAAGCTTTGTTTTAAATTTTTTACCCAAGCAAAAGTAAATTGCAATGCAAAACAAAAATGTAAAAACTTCACTTATTGCAAGCCCCAATATTGCCCCAAAAACAGCCAAAAACGAATTTTTGCGTGCAAAAAATACCGATAGCCCCAAGCTAAACACCAACTTGCAAACAGCCTCAAAAACATTTACCACGCCACTAGTTAGCATTTGCTTCTTACCCAAAAAATAGCCTCTAAAAACGCTTGTAACTGCACTGGCTATTAGTGTTGGGATAAGTGCAAAATAACAAGCCTTGCCAAAATTTAGGCCTTGATATGTGCTTAAAACACCAGATAACGATGCCAGCACAACAGCCAAAAATACAGAAAACAAAGCAGTAATTAAAAGTGCCGAAAGCAAATATTTTTTTTGATTGCTTTTGTTGTGATATGCAACCTGAACTGATACAAGCTTGCTTAATGCCACAACAATTCCCCCACTGCAAATAACCAAAAAAAGAGCAAAAATGGATAAAATCATTTGATATGCACCAAGGCCATCACTGCCCAAAGTTTTTAGCAGTGGAATTTTGTAAATTGCCCCAATAACTTTTGTAAGCAAACTGCAAAGTGTCAAAACAATTGCGCCACTTAAAAAATTGTTTTTTGTTTTTGCCATACTAATAAATTTGCCTTGATAAATACTCTGCAAACATACAGGCTATCTTTTTTTCGCAATCTCCCAACTCATTTTTATCGTCAAAAATTATTATTGTGCCAACCACATCTCCACCACTAATTATTGGCGCCAATATGTAAATTTTTGTGCTGGCATAATCTAAAAATATTGCAGATGGTTTTTCACTTTGCAAAACAATCTCGGTTTTTCGTGCATTTGCAAGCCTTTCGATATTTCCATCAATTTGCTTGCCTGCTATTTTTTTGCATCCAGCCGATGTGCTGATAACCATATCCATATTTGTTATTATCACATTTTTTTGCAAAATAAGTGCAATGCTTTCGCAAACATCTTGGGTAATTTCGCCAAGCTCTACAATTGGCGAATATTTTTTTAGCAAAAGCTCTCCACTATCTCCACTATAAATTTCTAGAGGTGTGCCCTCCTTTATTTTTAATGTTCGGCGAATTTCTTTTGGTATTACAATTCGTCCAAGCTCGTCAATTCTTCTAACTACTCCGGTTGCCTTCATAACCACTCCTAGTAGTAGTATCCTTAAAATGCAAAAAAATATGTATATTTTTAAATTTTGCTTGCAGATTTTTAAAAATTTTAATCAACATCTTATTGATTTATTTTTTAAAATTTTATGCACCCAGCACGCAATAAAAAGCTTTAAACAAAAAATGTTTGTTGCAAAACACAAAAAAAATGATACCAAAAAGTATCATTTTTTATTTCGCTAAAATTTTTATCACCTGTGATATATTTTAACAAATTTTTTAGTTTTTTCACCTTTGTTTTTGTTGGCCTTTGATGCAATTAGCCAAACAACAACAAACACAATCGCACTTGCACCGGCACTAATGCCCGCAGTTAAAAGCAATGTTGTTGTGCCTATTTCACTTGATGCGTTTTTGCTCGGGTCTGCCGGAGTAATTTCGCTTGGAGAAATTAAAGGTTCCATAACCGATACTACCCTGCCACTAGACTCTGAAGTTACTTCTAGTATTCCGTCATAACTAATTGAAATACCGTCTGGTGTTTGTTCTACCTTTCTCTGGCCATAAACATATGGCAACTTAACTTTTGCGCCGTCATCAATAGTCGGCAAAATTATGCTAGAGAATATGTTGCTTTCGCCAAACATATTATCAGTTTTGGTGTCAGCACCAATAGTAAATGTGCTATTATCGCCACCCAAAATCAGTTCGCCCATTTTTGATACTGCAACTTTTGTTTGCTTTGTTGGTGAATAATATTCGGCAAGTTCTTCTTCTGAAAGCACCAAAATATCACCAATCTTTTCTTTTATTTCGTTTTTAATATATAAGTTAATTTCACCCTTGGTATAAGTCCCACTGCTTTTGTTTGGCATACCAACAGATGTTGGGCTTTCTATTGCTTTTGCAACATATTGGTCATATGTCAAATTTTCTGTTAGCATAGTGTAATCATTGTAAGTTATAGGGCAATCTACAAAGCCAATTATAAGCCCATAAAGTAACAATGCCTTTGGCCCAAATGTATCCGAACTACCCTCGTTTGCCTTGTTAACAGCATCGTCAAAATCTTTGATAGTTTCAAATGGTGCTCCGTCTAACTCCACCTCTAGCAGTGAAGAGAAATAAACAAAGTGATTGTTTATAACATCTAGCAAATATTCGTCCCTACTTGCAAAGCCACTATCTGACCTGTTTTGTTGTTTTGCAGTTGTTGCAAACATATTACTCATATCAGTTACATACTTTGTATTTATTCCGCTTAAATCTACACTTTTTAGATTTGTGCACCCTGCAAACATATAACTTAAATTGTTTGGGGTTACGCCATCAAACATATTGCCAAAATCAACGGTTTCTAGATTTGTGCAATTTTCAAACATATGTGATAAATTTACATATCTGGTTTTAGTGTTGTAATATGCCTCCATTTGTTCATCACTCAAAACTGGAATTGGCATAGCATTATACATCCGCCTAACTGCATAAATGGTATCATCCTTAGTATAAGGTGTGCCATCTTTTTTTGGCAATAAACCCATCTCGTATGGGTCTTGATTTATTTCGTCCGTAAGCATTTGAAGTGCATCAATAGGGTTGCCTTGGTCATCATATTCTGGAAGTCCTAACATTGCCCTTAAAACCTCACTGTAAGATAGTGGGCAATCAAAATAGCCATATATATTGCCTTGCAAAATTAGCATTTCTTTTGTAACTTTGTCAGACTCATCGCTAACTTGCTGGTTAAGCGCATCTACAAAATCATCAACAGTATAATACATACCATTATCAAGCGATTTAAAATCTTCAACTTCTTTTATTAAATGGTTGTTAATTATATCCTCTAAATATTCGTCTCGGCTATTCCATTTGTTTCCCTGCAAGCCTGTAACATTTTTGATTGTAATTTTTTTGCAAGGCAAACCCTCAAACATATAACTAAAATCGTTTACATCGTGCAAACTTTCATATTGCGGATATCCACCAAGCGCTTGACTGATGATTGAATAATCATAAACCGAAAAATCAAAACCATCAACAATAAGCTCGTCAAACTCTAGCGATGCGGTGCCAGCATTATCTAGTAAAAGATTAGTAGGACCTGACATATTATTTTTGTGAATATTCATATATGTCCCGTTTGGTGTAAATGTTCCATCACTATCCTTTTTTGTTAAACTGCCATTACAAAGTGGACATTTTTCGTCGGTAGAATCGGTTGTGGTGGTTGTAACAACTTTTTCGTAATTATCGCATTGACTGCTATTACACTCCCACAAATATGTTATAGTTCCATTTGCAATATACAAATTGTTAGATGCCGAAAATAAATTTCGATTGTTTAAAAGCATCATTCTTTGCGTCATCCATTCTTGATAGGTTTCCGGGATAATTTGGTTATAACTTAAAAGTTCTTCCATCTCCAGTCCAAGAGTTTTTGACTTTATGTAATAAACATCATATGCATCGCCATTTAAATAAATTTTTATGTAATCTGGTTGAGAATCGCTACTGCCGGTAATATCCTTCCAATTTGCCTCGGTGTCAGATTGAGATACATATTTGCTAATATCATCAGTTACAATTATTCTTGCGATTTTGTAACCATTATCAATAATGCTTCTAAGACTATCTACGCAACCACTAAAACAAACTGCCGATAAAAGCATAGCAACAACAAGCGTTATTGTTATTAGTAGGTTTTTTAAATTAAATGCCACTTTTTTTTGCATATTCACCACCACAAATATTATATATATTATTATAAAATTTATATGGCTTATAGTCAAGCAAATTAAGTTTTTTGCGTTTTGCTTAATGCCAATGGCCTGTTTTTTTGGCAAATACGGTTCCATTTTGCACCAACAAACAAAATTTTTTTGCCAACATTTTAAACTTATTATTATTTTGTGCAACAAATTGTTTTTATATTTAAAATGCTTTTTGAAACTTAATCTCAATAACATTTTGCACAAAAAAATCTTTTAACAGCAATTTTTGCCATTAAAAGATTTTATATTTTATCGCAAATTTTTAAATGTGCACAAATACGAATATTTGCAAATAGTTTTTAAATTTTTTGTTTTTTGCTAGTTTTTAAAACTGCAAATGCCAAAATTGCAGTTAACGGCAACACAAACATGCCAAGCATATCAATTTTTACACCTGTGCTTGGGGTTGGTGTTGCTGGGGTTTTGTAAAGCGATATTGATTGTCCTGCAAAACTGCTATCTATAGATGTTTGTATTACTCCACCATTATCTTTATAAGTAAATGGCAAATTTAAAGTAACATCATCAGCAATTTGGTTTGGCATAACAATGTTAGAAAACAAGTTGTAACTTCCAAACATATTTGTTGTGTTTGTGCCACTATTTATAGCAAACAAGCTATCTTCTCCGCCGAGTGTTAATGTGCCAAGTCTTGTAATGTCTCGATTAGTATCTTGCGCATTGTAATTATATCGATTTTCAAGTTCATCATCTGAGCAAAAATTTGTTATTCCACTTTGTTTTGCATAAGCTTTTAAATATTCATTAACTTCGCTTTTACTATATCCGCCCTCTTTTGCTTGCAAATTAAACTGATTTAAAAATTCTTCGTTATTTGCCTTAGCCAATTTACACACGTCATCATAATCTAAGCTAATTGCATATGTTGTAAACTCGTTGTATGTAACTGGCCACTGAGCACCAAACTGATAGCCCAAAATTGCCAAATTGCCAATTGTTTGTTCTTCGCCCATCATTGCATTTATTACAGCTAAAAATTCATCCATTGTTGCATATCCGCCATCTTTTATAATGGTATTTGTTCCAGCAAATGTTGCAACAGAATAAATAATATTGCTATTTATATCATACAACATTTCTTCTTCTCTATTTTTAAAACTATCGGCTTTTGACGAAACAAACATATTACTCATATTTGTTACATATTGAGTGTTTATGGTTGATAAATTTACATTTTTTAGTTTTGGACAGTTTGCAAACATATAACTTATATCTGTTGGAGTTACACCATCAAACATATTGCCAAAATCAACGGTTTCTAGATTTGTGCAATTTTCAAACATATGAGATAAGTTTACATATTTTGTTTTGTTGTTTGTATAATATGTTGCAAAATTTTCGTCAGAAAGTATAGGTGCTCCTAACCCATATTCACAATTATCTTTTGAGCCCATAGAATATAATAACGAATTTGTATACTTTCTAATAACTTCATCTTTTGTATAACTAGAGCCATCATCTTTTTTGTGTGATTCGTTATATTTTTCTACAAGTTGGTCTATTGTTGTGTTGTATCTTACTTCTAAATATTCTGTAAAAGTAATTGGACAATCAAAATAGCCGTTTGTAACACAATTTACAATAAATTGCTGTTTTGTTTGTTTTTTGTCATCGCTGGTTGCATCGTTATTTATTGCAGTTAAAAAGCTATCTATTGTGTAAGTTGTGCCATTATCGTATTTTTTGTATTGGTCAACATCCTTTATTAAATAGTTGTTAATTCTATCGGCAACATATTCATCTCTAGAATTATATTTAACTGCCTCTAGCCCCTTAACATTTTTAATTGTAATTTTTTTACAAGGAAGATCTGAAAACATATAACTATAATCATTTAGGTTTACTACGCCATCGCCAATCTTAACAGCACTAAAATCTTGTGCCAAAATTGAATATGTGAGTGCCGAAAAGTCATAACCATCAACAACAAGTTCGTCAAACGCTAGTGGTGCAAGGTTTTTGTTGCCATTAACCTCATCATCAGTAGCCCAATTTTTTGTGATTGGGACAACTATGCCATTTGGGATAAAATCTACATTTTGGCTAAATGCTAAAGTTTCATTACAACCCGAACATTTATAGCCCGAATCATATGAATTTTTTATTACAGTTTTATTATACTCTGGACATTCTAAATTTTCACAATAAAATTTGTAGTTTGATGTGCCATCAAGTTTGTTGTAAGATACAACTCCACTAAACAAATGGCTGTTGTTATAACTATGCGAGATACTTCCATCATCAAGGCCAAACCCATAAACAGATGCAAAAACCTTAAAACAATTGTTTTCGTATCTATTTAAATAAATTTTGTCATCATTTTTTGATAAATCACCACAAAAAACAATATCATATCCATCACCATTTTTATATGCGTGCATATCAAGATTTGTTATATTCCCCACGCCATCAAATTCATTTAACTCTACTTCATAATTAGAAGAATATTTATTTAGGTCATCAGTAAAAATAATTCGATTTATCTTGTAACCATTAGATGAAATTTTACGCAAATACTCAATTTGGTAACATCCAAAAAACAAAGTTGATGATAACAATATGCAAAAAGCAATAGCAAAAAAATAAACAATTCTTTTTAATTTAAACTTATTTTTTATTTTTGTAAACACAGCATTTTACTCCTTAAACAAGTTTATTGTAACATTTACCCCCCCCCCCCCCCAAGCAAATTGACCCCCCTTTTGAATTTTTTCGTTTTTTTAGTTTTTTTTAAAGCCGGCAATTTATTCACTGGTTTACCAAAAATTCAGCAATTTTTATTTTGCTTTGCACAATTTTTGCTTATTTTTTTGAAAGTGTTTTGCACCTTTTTTGCACTTTTAAATGTTTTATGCCCAACATTAAACCGCAAAACTTGCAACATTAATTTAATAAAAAAATCTTTTAACAGCAATTTTTGCCATTAAAAGATTTTATATTTTATCGCAAATTTTTAAATGTGCACAAATACGAATATTTGCAAATAGTTTTTAAATTTTGCATTTTAAAAATTATTAAAATTTTTTAGGCCATTAAATTATAGCCTGCGAATTTTTACAAACTTTGGCTTATCCTCTTTATCTTTTGTGCTTTTTTGAACTTTTACAAGTTTTTTAGAGCCACCTTTGCCTTTTACAATAACAACGGTTAGCGATGTTGTTACGCCAACAAACAACACAGCAAGCCCTAGGCAAACAAGCATCCACACATCAACCTTTGCATCACTTGCCCTTTGAGGAATATCTTGTGATGGATAAATAACTGGGTCCACAAGGCCAATTGTTTTGCCGGCCGAATCTGATGTAATTTTTGTTACAGCATCTACATCAATAACAAGGCCACTGCCACTAGACGAAACTTTGTTGCCCTTTGAATAATAGCAAGGAAGTTCTATTTCTACACCATTTTCTATTTTATCTGGCATAACAATGCTTGCAAACAAGTTAGAGCGTCCAAACATATTTGCTACATTTGTGTTTTTGTTTATAACAAATTTGCTATCTTTTCCGCCCAAAATCAAACTTCCTAGTTTGTTGTGCTTTGTTTGCGATGTTGGGTTGTAATACTCCTCTAACTCTTGTTGAGTGTAAAGTTTTTTGATTTTTAGCCCCGAATCGTCATCGCCGTTAACTGCTTGCAAAAGCAAACTTTGAAGTTCGGTCTCGGTATATGGCGTGCCATCTGCTTTTGCCTCTAAATCTACCGAAGATGGGTCGCTGATTGCTTTGTTTATAAAATCGGCATATGACATTTGCAAATATGCCATCGTAACATCATCATAGGTTAATGGAACATCAATTCCAATTGATATGCACATCAAAATGCCATATTCTTTTGTTATTTTGTCGTCATCATCGGTTTGTTTTGCGTTGTAGACATCCAAAAACTCGTCAATAGTTGTGTAGTCTGTTCCGTCTTCTTTTGCATATTCTGGCATATAGTTTGGAACAATTGTGTTATTTATAGCATCAAGCAATTGCTCATCTCTATTTTTATAATTTGTTGCACCTGCATCGCCAAACATATTGCTCATATCGGTTACATACTGAGTGTTTAGCGAAGTTAAATCTATATTTTTTAGGCTTGGACAATTTGCAAACATATAACTTATGTTGGTTGGAGTAACATTTTCAAACAAATTGCCAAAATCTACAGTTTCCAGATTTTTGCAATTTTCAAACATATGAGATATGTTTATGTATCTTGTTTTTTCGCTATAAAACTTATCCAACTCGTCATCTTTTACAACCGGAACAATCATCATTGATGCTGGTGCATAAATTTGTTGCAAAATTGCTGTAGAAACCTCATCTTTTGTATAAGGCGAGCCATCTGGCTTTGCACTTAACTTTAATGTAGATGGGTCGGCATTTACAGCGTCAACCAACTCGTCCAAAGTTTTTTGTTCGGTAGTCAAAAGATATTCGCTAACTGTTATTGGACAATCAAAGTAGCCCTCGGTAACGCCTGTAATAATAACTTGTTGTTTTGTAAGTTTATCATCATCGCTAGATGCCTTGCTATTTATTGCATCTACAAAACTATCTATGGTATAAACTGTGCCATTGTTAAAATCTTTAAATTCATCAAGTTTTATAATGTAATTGTTAATTCTATCGGTTACATATTCGTCCCTAGAACTAAATTTTGCGCCTGTTGCGCTTAAGCCCGAAATATTTTTGATTGTAATTTTTTTGCAAGGAAGGTCCGAAAACATATAGCTATAGTCATCCATATCTATATCTTTCTCTGCCCCAGAGGCAAGCCCTGTTAAGTTTTGATATTTTATTAAATAGTTGTAACTATAAAAATCATATCCATCAATAACAAGCTCATCAAAAGCCAAGGGCTCGGTTCGACTTGTGCCTAAAACTCCACTTGCCCACGCATAGTTTTGGTTGTGATATGTGCCATCTGGAAAAAATACACCATCAACATTACTGCACGACATTGTTTGGTGGCAATACTCACATTCTCGTGATGAAGAATCGGTTTCGTAAATTGTAACATTTGCATTTTCACACTCAGAATTTGAACAACTAAAAGGATAATATGTAGTTCCGCCCAACGGATAAACTGAAGATATGCCCGAAAATGAATATTTGTTGTTTAGATAAATTGAATAACTTCCATCAAAGCTCAAGCAATTTATTTGTGCTCTAAACCATTGGTTAAAGTTATATTGCATTGGACGGCCATCATCGTTTGTAGTTAGTTTGCCTGGTGCGTAAATAATATCATATCCGTTGCCACTGGTGTTTTTGTAAAGCGACATACATGATGGAACATCATCAACATCATAATCTTTCCACTCAAGAGGCTCTACATCACTGCCATAATATTTTGCAACATTATCTGTAAAAATAATTCTGCAAATTTTTTGCTTTGCCGAAAATTGCAATAATACTGTTGCGCAACCAAACAATGCCATCGATACGCTAACTATCAAAATTAACACAATTGCGCATAATAGTTTTTTTAAACCATTGCTTTTTGACTTTGTTTTATCCATATTCCACCACCTTGCATCCTTTGCTTTATTTAAAGCAAAAGTTAGCTAATTAAACTTATAATGTGTTTTTGAAACAATCTAAAGTAAAAAGTTTATATTGTTATTGTAAATATTTTGTCGAATTATGTCAAATAAATTCGACATTTTGAAACTTTTATGCCTCAAATTTAATCTTTTTTTTTATGCAAATTATTTATTTTGTGTTTGGACTGCTTTTTTAGCTTTTGTTTTGCGCAGGAAATCAAACTGTTGCCAAGCCCAAAAAACTAAATTTTTAACTTGTAAAAAATAACTCTAATTTATAAAATTAAGCTTTATATTTGCAAAAATATATTTGCATTGCCAATAGCACAAAATTTGCATAAAAAAAGTGCAAAGTTAATTTTGCAACCAACTTTTGCACTTTTGCATTAAAATATGTAATCACTAGGATTGCCATCATCTCTATCATCTAAATTATCATCTGGAGATTTTATCTCTACATCTTTATCATCTATTTTTTCTATCTTGACAGCATCAGCCTCGTTAGCGCTATCATCAGCATCTTCGTCCGGCTCAAAATTTTGAGCGTCTGCCTGCTGTAGTTTAAAAAGTTTATCTTGTTCCATTACCTGTGGAAAATTTGATATTGCCAAAAGTTCAACTGGCAAAACAAAAATTAAAAATGCCGAAACTCCAACAAATGTGCCAACATAATAAAATAATGGTGTTGTTAAAAATGACCAAATAAATGTTGTATTAAACGCAAGGCGTGGAATAAACAAACTAAGCAACCACGCAAGCAAAATGCCAAGCCCAACAAACAAAATCAAAATTAGCAAAAATGATAAAAACAACCAAGCAAGTTTGCCCCTGTAACCTTTTGCTTTTTGTTGTGCCTGTTTAAAGCAATCAAGTGCTGGAACATCGCCATTTTTTGCAACTTCAAAAACCAATGCATAGTTGGCAAATATAAACACTGCCGGAATAACAAATAGCACAAGCCCTGCCGATAGCGCAAAAACAAAAAGCATTGATATTAAAAGTGGTGTTACAAACTTTTTGCCAAGTTTAAACACATCTTCGACTGTTGATGTTTGCAAGTTTGTTAAAAACAAAACTTGTGACGGCAAAAACATACAATATGCTACAAACGCAATTAAAAGTGAACGTGTAAACAAATAAACAAGCAAAAATGCGACATATTGCATTGCCATTGATGCAAAAATTTTTTTGCTATATTGTTTTGATGTTGAAATACTGCTAGAAATAACAGTGTTTAAAGAAAACTTTTTACCTTCCATATTATATCCTCTAATATATTATACCTGAAAAATTTGACATTGTAAAGAGCAAAGTCAATTTACAGCAAATAAGAAAACAATCGACAAAAACTTATGACAATTTTTGCAAAAATATTTGTGTGTTTTCGGGTTTGCTCGGTGTATTGTGTGCACATTTTTAAATCATCGCTAAAATATTTAGAATATTCTAGTGCTTTTTTGGCATCGTAAATAACAACATTATCCTCAAAATTTAGCGAAAACGACCTTACATCTATATTGCAACTGCCAAGTGTCAAAATCTCATCATCTACAAGCACAACTTTGCTGTGGATAAACCCATCGTAAACATAAACTTTTAGCCCATACTTAAGCAAATCGTTTATGTGGCTTATGCTGCCATAATGCACATACCAATGGTCAATTTTTTTAGGGACCATCAGGCTAACTTCTATTCCACTTAAAAGTGCAAGTTTAAGCGCACCAACAAAAGCATCGTCCGGAATAAAATATGGTGTTTGAATTTTTACACTTTTTTTGGCCGAATTTATCATTTTTATTATGCACGTTTTTATTTGCTCATTTTTTGTGGTTGGTCCACTGCTTATAACCTGCATTGGAACGCCACCAACATTTTTTTGCATTTTTATGCTAGGAAAAAATTTTTCGTTTAAATAAATTTCTGGCTTTGAAATATCCTTTGTTGCAAATCGCCAATCTGACAAAAATATGTTTTGAAGCGAATGCACCGCCCCACCAACAATTCTAACCGATGTATCTCGCCAAGGGGAAAGCCTTTTTACATCTCCCATATGGTCGTCCCTTAAGTTAAAGCCACCAGTGTAACCAATTTTGCCATCAATAACACAAATTTTGCGATGATTGCGATAGTTAGCCTTAAAATTTAGAACCTTTATGTTTAAAAATGGTGGGAAAAATACTGTTATTTTTCCGCCAGCTTTTTTAAGCTTTCTAAAATTATATTTGCTTGTGTGGATACTTCCAATCGCATCATAGCACACTCTAACCTCTACGCCCTGCTTTGCCTTTTCGGTTAAAGCTTTTATTACAGTTTTGCCAACTTTATCGTTTGCAAAAATGTAAAACTCCATATTGATTGTAGATTTTGCATTTTTTATATCTTCTAGCAAATCTTTTACAACGCTTTTGCCGTCCAAATAATATTTTACATCATTGTTTTTAGAAAATACGCTATCGTTGTTGTTTAAATTTAAAAGTATCAAATCTTTGTATTGCTCGGGATATGTTTTTTGCTCGTCAGAATCTTTTAGCATTTTTATTTGGTCTTTAATGTGTTTGCTGTATTGCTCGCTAGATAGCTCAAGTTTTTTTATCATTCGCTTTACAAAGTGGCTTAATCCTGCGCCAATAAGTATGTAAATAAACAGTCCCACAAAAGGGATAATCATTAAAAGCATCCACGCAATAATTCTATCTGGCTTTTTTTTGCTAACAAAAATCATATCTAGCACAAAAACTAAACATAAGCAATAATTTATTAAAATTAAAACTTGCAAAACGTCCATACTTCCTCTTTTGTTAACTTATTTTGGCAAGACACCAAAATTTTAGCCAAATATTAAATAAAAAAATTCCTTTTTAACTCTTGTTTAACTTTTTTAAACTTAAATATCAAAAAGCAAAAAAAGCAAGTTACCGAAGTTAAAAATGCCACAAGGCTTGGCCAAAGCACGCCTTTTGTAACATAATTATAAACAAATATTCCAATGCCAAGCAAAGCAAAAACAAGCAAGCACAAAATAAATTCATAACCCTTGTAGTAGTTTCGCAAAATCATAATCATAGTAGAATATAGTGCCATAAAAAGTATAAACAATGGCAATGCATAATTAAGCCCCCAGCCCACCGAGCCAGTAAAATACTCCAAAAATACTATATATGCGCATATGCTTATTGCAACAAGCAAACTGATAAACGAAAAGCTCCACCTATATTTTAATGGCATAATCACATCCAAAATTAAAAGCAATGCCCCAGTAACAACATACCAGTTGTAGTGAAACCTATGAAACAGCAAAACTTCTAAAAAAATACTTATTGCCGTGCCGACCAAAAGCGTCCAAAAAATTAAGTTTATAGCAAAATTGCGCTTGCTAACCCAAATTTTATTATCTGGATAACAAACAAAACTTTGCTTTGCATCTTTATCTTGCTTTGTT
>ERZ808246.1334-NODE-1334-length-17926-cov-5.492082_pt1 | contig 17926 bp, 10 predicted proteins | sample MGYA00521083_ERZ808246 | MGnify/ENA primary metagenome ERZ808246 (study PRJEB31516, sample SAMN03275577) | gut metagenome | biome: mammalia-associated habitat; material: feces | host: Papio cynocephalus | place: Kenya | collected 2012-07-07 ... | reverse complement strand
TAAGAGTTTCAACGGATTACAAGGATTTTATCACCCGAAATGTCCAACCCGCCGATAAAGAGGGGCGTACATTCTGAGTGTCCCCTGCCGAGGGACAGGGAAGCAATTTGAGAAACCAAGTTTTCGATAAAATGCGCAGGTGGAATAGCCTGTTACAGAAATGGTTCTCTATTCCCAACTAATCGAATGACGGGAAGTTTTTAACTCTTTTCGTAAGGATGTGTCTTTGTGATAATCTTGGGGACGGCTGGAAACTGCCGCTTTCCGGACAGCATCAGCGTACTTCCCGGAAATAGTCTCTTTCTGCGATTTAAATCCAATCATAGTTCTTAAATAATTAAACCTCCCAAGTCAAGTGCAAAGATAAGCCTTTTTGTCATTCGTCCAAGCTTTTAACGACAATTATTCGCATAAAAAGAAGCACCGGCTCGGAGCGAATGCTCTTAGCCGGTGCCGGATGCGGAGACTGACTTTGAAAGCTCTTTCGACAAACGTCAATCGTAATTATTTGTATTCCAAGACGGTCTGCTCAGGAATGTAGGTGGTGCTGCGATCGTAGGTGATGTAGCGGATACGCTGGGACTGGTCAAGGAACAAGGTCTTGAGCGTCGTCATGCCGGAACAGTTCAGTGTTGTCAGCAGCGGGTTGCCGCTGATGTCGAGAGTTTCATAATAGTTGTTCTGACAATTCAGGGTGTTAAGCAACGGACATTTTGTCACATTAAGGGACTGCATTTTGAGACTGGAACAATTCACCGTTTCCACTTCAGGATTATTAGAGAGGTCCAATTTCTCAATCGCCGTTCCGGACAATGTCAGTTTCTTTAAATGAGGATTGCCACTCAAATCAAGAGTTTTCATGTTACAATAATTTACATAAATTTCTGCCAATGTCGGCAAACCATTAACAACAAGGCTGCTAGTTGTAGTGTTTGAAGCATATGTCAGTTTCTCAACCTTTAATCCTTCAATATTACAATTCGAACACCCTGCAATTATCGTCAATGCCTTAAGGTAAGGGTTGGCTCCCAAATTAAGATAGTTCAAGGATGTGCATACATCTAATTTAAGATTCTGCAATGACAGATTATTTGACAAATCCAATGATTTTAAAGCCTCACAGTGATCAAAACTCAGATTTCGTACATTCTGAACCTTTGTAAAATCAATCTCGGATACTTGTTTACAATTATAAAATGAGCCGGAAACAAACGAAGCCGTCGCTGGAAGTGTTATTGCATTAAGTGCCACGCAACTATTACAAGATAATGAACGCAATTTGGCATTACTCTGCAAATCCAATGTCTGAAGATTTTCTGAGTATATTGTAAGCACACCCAACTGCGACAAGGTGGAAAAATCAATTTCAGAAAGTTTCTGCAAATTTATTGTTACAGACTCCAATGATGTGCAATGGGACAAATCAACGGCAATCAATTTGCCCTCGCTTGATGACCTATAATAGTTCGCAACACTTAACTCTTTCAATCCCGATGCAATAATCATCAACTCTGAAGGTGACATATAATTCCAACCATTAAAATCCAACACAGACAAGACACTTCCAGCATTAATGAGTTCCAAAGGATTTTGGTTAAAGTTATATGTTGTCAGAGAAGAATTGTAACTCAGATTCAATGAAGAAATCTTATTACCGGAACAATCCAACTTCCTGAGTTTGATATTATGGGATAAATCTATCCCCAACAAAACATTTGTACTTAAATTCAATTCTGTCAATGCAACACAATCTGAAATATTTAATGAAGCCAGTAGTTGATAAGCACAATTCAGAATTAACAATTTAGAACAATCTTTCAAATTCAATGACCGAATGCGGTTAGTCGCTGTCGTTGTCCAATAACGACTATTACCATGGCAATCCACCTCCATAACCTCAGGATTATGCGAAAGATCCAGAGAAGTCATGGAATTTTCAGAACAATTAAGCGTAGTCAACGCCGAATTATTCGACAAATCAAGTTTCTTCAAAGAACAATAAGAGCAGTTCAGACTCCGCAAGGCAACATTCTTCGAGACATCCAATGCAGATAACTTTGTGCATCCGGAACAATTCAATTCCTCCAATGCCGTATTATTCAATATGTTGAACGAAGGCAAGGAAGCATTTGACGAACAATTCAGCACACGAAGATTCGTGAACCATTCTATTCCAGTCAAATCGCTTATCCCTTTTCCGGAAACATTGAGTGTTTCAATATTCAGAGCCTCTGCACGGGAAACCTTGCCGTCACCGTCAAGGTCGCAGACTGTCACGGCAATCTTCTCAAAAGCCGGATCCACGAAACTTATTGTCTCAGCCAAAGCCGTTTGGTCGGCATCCTGCGTTATGCAGAAAGTCTGCGCGATGCTCTCGTCGGCAAGATTTATCAGATGAACGAAAGCGCGTCTCTGCGCCCCGCTGTTTGCGACCGCTTCAAAACAAAGCGTTTCCTCCCGCAGACTTTTCACCGCGACGGTTTCCTTTAGGGTGAGCCACTCCGCTGCCGATGCATCAATCTGAACACGGTAGCTCAGATTGGTCTGAATAGGGACATTGACCGTTCCTCCGGCTGAGCCGACTTTCAGCGGTTCGGCCGTGGTGATGATGAGCGTGCCTTTTTCTCCGTCGGAAGAACCGTCATATACGAAGTTCAGAGCCTTCATCATTGTCTTGCCACGGCCGTCCGAAACAAGAACAATCACCGTACTGCGCTCTACAATCGTGTAAGGAGTCGTTATTGTAACGAAGCCAGTCGTCTCGTCGGACTTTTCAAGAGTTGCCTTAAGGCCGTCCTGACACAGGATTTCAATGGAAGTCTGCGCATCTGCGCCGACAAGGGTGTATGCAATCCGATAGGAACTCCCGAGAGAGAATCGGATTGCGCCGGAATCCTGAAAGACAATGTCCAGACCGCTTTCCTTCGGAACCTCAAAGGTTGTCCCGTCCGCAAGGACAAATGTAACCTTAGTTTCGGAATCCGTCACGGATGAGAAAAACGAATCCCCATCCTTTCCGTCTGCGCCAGTTGCCTTCCCGAGCTGTGAATATGTCTGTCCGTCATCCAATGAAACGAACCAGAAGCCATCCTCAATTTTCAGTTTCGGAGTTACTCCGTCCGCACCGGGCTTCCCATCAGCACCCGGTGTACCTGGAGTGCCGTCCACACCGTCCTTGCCATCCGTGCCGTCGCATCCCTGAGCCTTAACCCGATTTCCAGACGCATCGGTCAACCACTCTCCGTTCAGCGTCCACCAATAAACCCCGTCGCTGTCTTTCTTTACACCGACAACAGGGGACGAGCCGTCTTTTCCGTCTGAGCCGTCATGTCCATCCTGTCCTGCCGCCCCGTCCTTGCCGTTATAGACGATGATTGAGGCCGATTTTGCAAAAGCAATCACATAGCCGATTTGCACGCCATTCTCCATATATGGAGTGCATGAGGTGATGTAGTCATTGCCTTCTATAGACGAGACAATAGACTGCAATGAAGCGATGTTCGTATTCATACGGTTGCACTGGGTGCGGAGGGCCTCGTATGCATACCATGTCGGCAACTTAAACTGACTTCCATCCGCCAAAGTGAAGACGACATAGTCCTTGTCCGTACAGTCCACGCTCTTGAAAAAAGAATCGCCACCGCTGACGTCGTCCTTTCCGTCGGCACCATCCTTTCCGTCAACTCCGTCTTTCCCGTCCTTTCCATTTTCGCCGGTTGCCTTCGACAGTTTTGTCCATGTATTTCCATTGTCATACGAAATATACCACCAGTCGTTCTCAATCTTGAGCCTCGGTGTAATTCCGTCCGCACCGTCCTTTCCATCAACGCCATCCTTTCCGTCAACTCCGTCTTTCCCGTCTTCACCATCCTTCCCATCAACGCCACCGTTCAGTCCGTCCTTGCCGTCAGTTCCTACCGCCTTTATCCTGCTGCCGGATATGTCTTTCAGCCAACTGCCGTCCAATGTCCAATAATAAATTCCGTCACTGTCCTTCTGCACACCTATGACAGGCGTGTAACCGTCCGTTCCGTCGCGCCCATCCTTTCCATCAACGCCGTCCTTTCCGTCAGAACCATGATAAATCGTAATTGAGCTGCTTTTGCTGAACATTATGGTATAGCCCATTTCCACACCATTCTTCATCACCGGAGCCACGCCGGTGACATAGTCATTGTTCTGCAAAGCGTTCACAATTGACTGCATCGCCGAGATGTTCGTATTCATCTGACTGCATAATTCCTTGAGGTTCAACACCTCGGCCTCCAGATTTCCGACACGGTTCTGTAACATCGTGTCATCATAACCAGTGCACGAGCACACTGCCGCAGCATACAACAATGCAATGGCATAAATCCATTTTTTCATAAACGAATGTTTAATATTTCGCCGCAGGACTCCGAGGCGGCAGGTTAGCACCAAAAGAAAGTGTGGAGTCGCATTTCGTTTATCGGTATGAAGGTTCTGACAAAACCTAAGCAAAATAAACGATACAATACCCCACACTCGAATAGATATCGAACATGGGCGTATCATCACGTCCACCGGTTGCATATCTACACAAGAATGAGTGTCGTACGTTACCCCTTTGCTTAAAGAAAACTGTCAGATTTTCATACCGGGATAAGTGAAAAACACTTCTGTATATGTCATCAGACGGAATAATCCGCTGACGGCACAAAGTTAAACAATTTTTACTAATTTTGTGGATTCGTTTGGGGAATCTAACTTTATTCGGGCGTTATGGACAGAAAAGTGGTCATCATTCCTACTTATAACGAGCGGGAAAACATTGAAAAAATAATCAGGGCGGTGTTTGCGCTTGAGGGCAACTATCACGTGCTTGTGATTGAGGACGGGTCGCCGGACGGGACCGCCGGGATTGTCCGGGAACTGCAGAAGGTGTTTCCGGAGAGACTGTTCATGATTGAGCGTTCGGGAAAGCTCGGGCTCGGGACGGCGTACATCACGGGCTTCAAATGGGCCGTCGCGCAGAAATATGACTACATATTCGAGATGGATGCCGATTTCTCGCACAACCCGAACGACCTGCCGAGGCTCTACGAGGCCTGCGCGACGGGAGGGGCCGATCTCGCAATCGGGTCGCGCTACTGCAACGGAATCAGCGTAATCAACTGGCCCATAGGCCGCGTCATAATGTCCTACTACGCCTCGGTCTATGTGCGGACGGTGCTCGGGATGAAGGTCTATGACACCACGGCAGGGTTCAAGTGCTACAGGCGCAGGGTGCTGGAGACAATTGACCTGGACAAAATCAGCATGTACGGATACGGATTCCAAATTGAGATGAAGTACAGTTGCTACAAGCTCGGATTCAGGATTGTGGAGGTGCCGATTATCTTCGTGGACCGCAAGGAAGGCACTTCAAAGATGAGCGGAAGCATATTCGGCGAGGCCTTCTGGGGAGTGCTGAGACTGAGATTCCGAAAAATCCGCCCGCGAAAGGAGCTGCAAGAAAGAAACGGATGAAAATCGAAATATAGACCAAAAAGAATGAAGAGCAGGGAGTTCAAGGGAAATTTTTTGACATATATAATATCGCTGACGGCGATAACGCTTTGGGGCGCATCGTACATCTGGTCCAACTGTCTTATCGGGCGCGGGGTTTCCATTTTCTATTTCGTGTTCGTGCGGATTCTACTTGCAGGGCTGTTGCTGCTCGCGTTCAATGCCGTCACACACAAATTAGTCGGAATACGGAAGAAAGACCTCCCGTGGTTTCTGCTGCTCGCATTCTGTGAGCCATTCATCTACTTTCTTTTCGAGACATACGGAATCAAGATGACCGGCTCTCCGACTCTGAGTTCAATGACGATTGCTACAATCCCCATATTCTCGATTTTTGCCGGTGTGGTATTTTTTCGGGAGAAAATCAATTTCGTCAACATCATAGGCATATTCCTTTCATTGGGCGGCATCATATTGGTCGCCATGGCAAAGGGGGAACTCGGCGAGCATTTCATCGTCGGGGTCGTATTTCTCCTCATCGCGGTGATTGCGGAAGTCTGCCATGCGAGCATCACGAAGAAACTGAGCGACCGCTATGCCAGCCAGAACATCGTGATGTACCAGTTCCTCATTGGCTCCGTGTTTCTGTTGCCTCTGTTCATCTTCAAGGGTATAGAGGAGTTTGACGCGGACGTCTATCTCAGTTGGGACACATGGCGGCCGATTCTCTGCCTCGCGGTGCTCTGTTCAAGCGTGGCGTTCTCGCTATGGGTGGGGACCATCAAGAAGCTCGGGGTGGCGAAGTCCAGCATTTTCACGGCGCTGATTCCAGTGGCGTCGGCAATCATAGCCTGGTCCTGCGGGCACGAGCTGCTGAATCTGAGACAGTGGATCGGGGTGGCGATATGCACTGTAGGAGTGATAATGTCGCAGGTGACGGTCAAAGCGCGCGATAAAAAAGCCGTTCAGTAACTGAAATCTGTATTCTCAAGGATTGCGAAATATGGCACCAGAAGACAACTTTCTTAAAGACGGGGAGCATAAGGCAGCCTCGGGAGACGAGAGATTCATGCGCGAGGCGCTGAAGGAGGCGCACAATGCCTTCGACGAGGACGAGGTTCCGATCGGGGCTGTGGTCGTATGGAACGGGCGCGTCATCGCGAGGGGGCACAATATGACCGAGAGGCTGCACGACCCGTCGGCGCACGCGGAAATGATTGCAATGACTGCGGCAACCGAAGCCATGGGAGGGAAATATCTCGATGAGTGCACGCTGTATGTGACCATGGAACCCTGTCCGATGTGCGCCGGAGCGATGAACTGGGCGCAGGTCGGACAGGTCGTCTATGGTGCGGCGGACCCCAAGCGCGGGTTCACGAAGTTCACGCCGTCGCTGCTGCACCCGAAGACGGAGGTTGTTTCAGGCATATTGGCGGAGGAATGCGGAGGACTTGTCAGCGAATTTTTCAGAAGCAAGAGAAATTAATGTTTAATCTGGAATCACTTGGACTGTTCGGATTGTTTATCGGGACGTTTCTCGCCGCGACGATTCTTCCGTTCAGTTCGGACGCTCTCTACATCGCCGTGCTGGCAGCGACGAAGGATCCTGTCGGGTGCCTTGCAGTTGGTACCCTCGGCAACTGGCTCGGGAGCGTGGTAACCTACTGGATGGGATGGATCGGCAAGTGGGAATGGATCGAAAAGTGGTTCAAGGTGAAGAGGGAGACACTTGAAAGGCAGAAGGCCAAGATTGACAAATATGGCGTCTGGCTCGCGCTTCTCGCATGGGTCCCTTTCATCGGTGACGTCATAGCCATAGCCCTCGGATTCTACAGGACACGCCCATGGGCGACGATGTTCCTTCTGCTCGTCGGCAAGTTCGCCCGCTTTTTGCTATGGAATTCAGTTTATGGATTGTTCTGAAATAAATGAATCCGAACCTACATAAAAATATAAAGGAATGAAACACGCATACGTTTTTCCCGGACAGGGAGCACAGTTTACCGGAATGGGAAAGGACCTCTACGACAAGGGTGGCATCTATCGGGAAATGTTCGAGACTGCAAACAAATTTCTCGGTTTCAGAATATCGGACATTATGTTTGAAGGAACCGCAGAAGATCTGAAACGGACCGACGTGACCCAGCCTGCGGTCTATCTCCATTCGGTCATAAAGGCATTGGACTATGAACAGCCCGACATGGTCGCGGGACACTCGCTCGGAGAGTTCTCGGCGCTTACCGCATGCGGGGCGTTGAAGTTTATCGACGGGCTGAGGCTCGTGTCGGCACGGGCAAGGGCCATGCAGAAAGCCTGCGAATTGAGGCAGGGAGGAATGGCGGCAGTCATCGGGCTGGAACCGTCTGTCATAGAACAGGTATGCTCGGATGTAAGCCGCAACGGAGCCGCGAATGACGGAGCGGAAACAATGGGCAAATACGGAGAAGTCGTTGCGGCAAACTACAACAGCGACGGACAGACTGTCATTTCCGGTGACAAGGCAGCCGTGGAAGAGGCCTGCAAATGGCTCGAAGAAGCCGGTGCCAAACGCACTGTCGTGCTGCAGGTCGGGGGCGCTTTCCATTCCCCCCTCATGGAACCGGCAAGCCGTGAGTTTGACAATGCACTGCTCAGGACAAGAATCCATTTTCCACATTGCCCTATATATCAAAACGTTTTTGGTGAGCCGACTATGAATCCGGATACAATCAAGACGCACCTGCTCCTGCAGCTGACATACCCTGTAAGGTGGACACAGACCATCAGAAACATGAGGACGGATGCCGCGGCTGAGCTCGGTGTGCCGGCGGCGGAAGCCATTGACTTCACCGAAATAGGACCGGGCAACACGCTGACGGGGCTCATACGCAGAATCGCATATTGAGGATGCAGGCTATTTTTCCCATGTCTCTGACACACCTCGCCACATGAAAAGGAAGTTTGAATGTACCGCGATGAAATGACGAAGATGACGCCGGAAATATTTTCAAGAACTGCAAAATTTGAGTAACTTTGCAATATTGTCCGTGAAATTCCGTTAACGTGCACGGGAATATTTTGAAAACGAAACTATATACGTTTTATAAAACATTATTAACTAATTAGTTATGGCAAACGAAAAGAAATTCGTCACTTGTGACGGAAACTACGCTGCCGCTCACATAGCCTATCTGTTCAGTGAGCACGCGGCGATCTACCCTATCACGCCGTCGTCGACTATGGCAGAATATGTCGACGAGTGGGCCGCGAAGGGCAAGAAGAATCTCTTCGGAGAGACCGTGAAGGTGACAGAGATGCAGTCCGAGGGAGGTGCGGCCGGCGCAGTGCACGGTTCGCTCCAGGCAGGCGCGCTCACCACGACGTTCACGGCTTCACAGGGTCTTCTCCTGATGATTCCTAACATGTACAAGATTGCAGGAGAGCAGCTCCCGACCGTGTTCCACGTCTCCGCACGCGCCCTCGCGTCACATGCCCTCTCAATCTTCGGTGACCACCAGGACGTGATGGCATGCCGCCAGACCGGATTCGCGATGCTCGCTTCCGCTTCTGTTCAGGAGGCTCTTGACCTCGCGGCTGTGGCTCACCTTTCGACAATCAAGTCAAGCATTCCTTTCATCCATTTCTTCGACGGATTCCGTACATCACACGAGATTCAGAAGATTGAGCTTCTCGACGAGGACGCTCTCAAGGGAATGATCAGCACTAAGGCTCTCGCAAAGTTCAGGGAGCGCGCGCTCAACCCAGACGCGCCTGTAACCCGTGGTTCCGCACAGAACGGCGACGTCTATTTCCAGGCACGCGAGGCCTGCAACGGCGCATACGAGGCAGTTCCTGACATCGTCGCAAGGTATATGGGCGAAATCAGCGAACTTACAGGCAGAAGCTATCGTCCGTTCGACTACTACGGAGACCCTGAGGCCGAGAACGTCATCATCGCGATGGGTTCAGTGACGGAGACAATCAAGGAGACAATCGACCACCTCGAAAAGGAAGGCAAGAAAGTCGGTCTCATGATTGTGCGCCTCTACCGCCCGTTCTCTGCAAAATACTTCTTCAAGGCGCTTCCTAAGAGCGTGAAGAGAATCGCCGTCCTCGACAGGACCAAGGAGCCGGGCTCGCTCGGAGAACCTCTCTACCTCGACATCAAGGCTCTCTTCCAGGGTCAGGAGAACTCTCCGCTGGTCGTCGGCGGCCGCTACGGTCTTTCTTCAAAGGACACCACTCCGGCACAGATTGTCGCAGTATACGAGAACCTCGAACTCGCAGAGCCTAAGACTGACTTCACAATCGGCATAGTCGATGACGTGACATTCAAGTCCCTCCCTGTCAAGGAGGAAATCTCCATAATGAAGCCGGGCACCACGGAGTGCAAGTTCTTCGGTCTCGGTTCTGACGGTACCGTCGGCGCGAACAAGAACACCATCAAGATTATCGGCGACCACACGCAGAAATATGCCCAAGGCTACTTCGACTACGACTCAAAGAAATCCGGCGGCTACACCTGCTCTCACCTGCGCTTCGGTGACCTTCCTATCAAGGCTCCTTATCTCGTGTCAACCCCTGACTTCGTTGCCTGCCACGTTCCTTCATATCTTTCCAAGTATGACGTGCTCGCCGGCATCAAGCAGAACGGCACCCTCCTGCTCAACAGCCTCTGGGATGAGAAGGAAACCCTCGAAAGGATTCCGGAGCATGTGAAGGGCATCATCGGAAGGAAGAACATTTCCCTCTACATCATCAACGCCACAAAGATTGCCGCTGAAATCGGTCTCGGAGGAAGGACCAACACCATCCTCCAGTCCGCATTCTTCAAGATTACGAACATCATCCCTTACGAGGACGCCGTGACATACATGAAGCAGGCCATCCTCAAGAGCTACGGCAAGAAGGGCGAGAATGTCGTGAACATGAACTACGCCGCCGTTGACCGTGGAGGCGAATACACCAAGGTCGAGATTCCGGCCGACTGGAAGGACATCACCGCGAAGTTCGAGAATCCGAACAAGGATCGTCTCGCGCCTGCATTCGTGAAGGAAATCGCAGACGAGGTGAACTCACAGTGCGGAGACAGGCTTCCGGTAAGCAAGTTCATCGACATCCAGGACGGAACCATGCCTAACGGCACCGCAGCTTACGAGAAGCGCGGCGTTGCGGTCAAGGTTCCGGAGTGGAAGAGCGAGAACTGCATCCAGTGCAACACCTGCGCGTTTGTCTGCCCTCACGCCGCGATACGTCCGTTCATCCTCACTGCCGACGAGGCAGCGAAGGCTCCGGCAAGCGTAAAGAAGGCCGCAGGAAAGGCACAGCTCAAGGAATACACATACGCGCTTTCAGTTTCAGTCGCTGACTGTACGGGATGCGGCAACTGCGTCGACGTCTGCCCTGCAAAGGAAAAGGCACTCGAAATGGTTTCATACCAGGCAGACCTCCAGGAGCAGGAGAACTTCAACTGGCTGAACGAGCACGTCGGCTACAAAGAGAACATCCTCAACAAGGAAGGCAACGTGAAGAATGCACAGTTCGCACAGCCTCTCTTCGAGTTCTCCGGCGCATGCGCAGGCTGCGGCGAGACTCCGTACATCAAGACCATCACCCAGCTCTGGGGCGACCACATGATGATCGCTAACGCGACCGGATGCTCGTCAATCTACGGTGCGTCATTCCCGGCAACTCCATACTGCACAAACGCGCAGGGACATGGCCCGGCTTGGGCAAACTCCCTCTTCGAGGACTTCTGCGAGTTCGGTCTCGGCATGAAGCTCGGTTCGGACAGGGCACGTGCAACCGTGGCAAATCTCATGGAGCAGGGTCTCTCATGCAGCTGCTGCTCGGACGAGATGAAGGCTCTCTTCACTCAGTGGCTTGAGAACAAGAACGACGCGAAGATTACCCGCGAAGTCGCTGACAAGCTTGTTCCTCTCATGGAGGCATGCGGCTGCGACACATGCAAGGCTCTCCTTGAATACAAGCACTTTATCCCTTCACGCAGCCAGTGGATCATCGGCGGCGACGGTGCGTCATACGACATCGGATACGGCGGTCTCGACCACGTGCTTGCATCCGGCGAGAACGTCAACATCCTCGTCCTCGACACCGAGGTTTACTCAAACACCGGCGGACAGTCTTCAAAGGCAACCCCGGCAGGCGCAATCGCCAAGTTCGCGGCTTCTGGAAAGAAAGTCCGCAAGAAGGATCTCGGAATGATGGCCATGAGCTACGGCTACGTCTATGTTGCGCAGATTGCGATGGGCGCATCTCCGGCTCAGTACTTCAACGCCATCAAGGAAGCCGAGGCTTACGACGGTCCGTCACTTCTCATCGCCTACGCGCCATGTATCAACCACGGTCTCAAAGCCGGCATGGGTCTCAGCCAGAAGGAGGAGAAGCTCGCGGTAGAGTGCGGTTACTGGCACCTCTACAGGTACAACCCTGAGCTTGAGGGCACGGACAAGAATCCGTTCACGCTCGATTCCAAGGAGCCGGACTGGAGCAAGTTCCAGGACTTCCTCAAGGGCGAGGTGAGGTTCGCTTCTCTTTACAAGATGTATCCGGACCATGCTGCCGAGCTGCTTGAGAAGACCGAGGAGTTCGCGAAGATACGTTACGAGAACTACAAGAAATTAGCCGGCAAATAATGGACGGGACGCGCAAAGAAGCGGATTGCTTCGTTGCATGTGAATTTCAAATCCTCACAACCACAAGGTTGCTCCGGTGTTGAAATCCCCAGTGCGCCTTGCACTCCATCTTCTTATCGCGTCCCGCCTCTCAGCTTACTACTAAAAAACTCCGCTTGGATGATGTCCGAGCGGAGTTTTTTATTGTTGTAATGTGAAAAGTAAACTATTTCTCAGGAACAAGTCCGGAGGCGAGTGTCGCGACATCCACAAATTTCCCGAGTGTCACTTTCGCTGCGGAAGCGCTCTTGAACGTGTAAGTAAACTGCCCGTCCTCCTCATCGGTAACCGTGAGAGTGATGGAATCCGCCGTAAGTTCGCTGTAGTGAACGGTTTCGGTATCTTCCTTAACCGCGCCGGCGTTATCTTCATCAATCGTCTTGACCGTCACGGCAAAGTCACCGCTTGTCGCGTCGGCCGGAGTAACGGTCCAGGTAAATGAAGTGCCGACCAAATCGTTGTCGTCAAGGCCTGCCACAAACTGCTTCAAGGCAGGAAGAACCTTCTGGATCGTTGCGAGAGCCTCGGCAGGAAGCTGTGAGCCATACTGGTTTAGCATAGCCTCGACAGCCGCTGAAAGCAGATTGAGCTTGGTCTTTTCCACAATCACGCCGGCCTGACCGTTGCCTCCTTCTGAAAGACAGAAGGCTGCCTTGAATGTGAGAGTGTTAAGCTGTGAGGCAATCTGCTGCTGCGCGTCCGCAGGGAGATTCTTCAGGATGTCGTTAAATTCGTCCCCGATTACCTGAGACGCAGGAATCTGCTCAGTCACCCAGGTGTTCAGATAGTTTGTGCTTGCTTCAGGCTCGTTGTTGTCCTTCTCGCATGATGATGCGAACACCACTGCGAGTGCCATCATCGAAATTGTAAGAAACTTTTTCATAACTATAATTTTTTTGTGTTTGTAATCATTATCAAAAACATAGCGACAAGAGACAAAGGGCATTCCACAGCATGCGTCATCGGACATATTGTCAGACTCAGTTTTTCTCCACATTTATACAATTTGTCGTTTTTCAATCCATAGCAATAATATTTTGCTTAATTCCAAACAGATTCTAACTTTGCATAGTTTTATACCTATATATATTATATGCGGACACAGAACGAGGATTTCAGGCTACGGGTTTTTCTGACGCTCGCGGAGGAAGGGAGCTTCACGAGAACGGCCGCAGTGCTCGGCATCACGCAGCCGGGAGTCAGCCAGCACATCTCCGAATTAGAGAGAATCTATGACCTCAAACTGTTCAACCGTGAAAGAGGTGCGGTGTCACTGACAAAAGAAGGCAGGGAATTTCGGGAATATGCTCTCAGAATTGAGGGAGCCTACCACGACGCGGCGGCTTTCGCCGAGAACGGGGGCACCGTCGCATCCGAAAGTTCGGAACGTCTTGCAATGGATATGGTGCGTTCCATGCTTCCGGTGTTGCGAAAAATGAATCCAGGGTTTGCCGAAGACATCGAAAGGATAGTCATATCGTACACGACGAAATAGAGAAACAATTATTTTCGTTATATTTGTAGGTCTTGGCACGGATTTTCCATTGTCAACGACGCAATATGTTCTGACAAATATTGATTTTAACATAAAGTTTATGAAACGTTTCTTACTTAGCGTCGCGGCTTTTTTCGCTGCGGCGACAGCATTTGCGCAGGGGCTTCAGCAGCTGCCGAACGATCCTGCGGTGCGCGTGGGCAAGCTCGACAACGGGATGACCTACTACATCAGGCACAACGACAAGCCGGCACAGAGGGCCGAGTTCTATCTCGCCACAAACGTCGGTGCCATTCAGGAGACCCCTGATCAGGACGGTCTCGCGCACTTCCTTGAGCACATGTGCTTCAACGGCACGAAGAATTTCCCGGACAAGACCCTGCTGGAATATCTCCAGAGCATAGGCGCGTCATTCGGAGGCAACATCAATGCCGCGACAGGAGTCGAGGAGACCACCTACATGCTGAATAACATCCCTGTAACCCGAGAGGGCATCATCGACACCTGCCTTCTCGTGATGCACGACTACTCGCACTTCGTGACCTGCGACCCTGTAGAGATTGACAAGGAGAGGGGCGTCATCATTGAGGAAAGGCGTGCCCGCAGAAACGCCTCATGGAGACTCCACGAGCAGTCGCTCCCCTACTACTACGGCGACAGCAAATACGCTGGCTGCACCCTCATCGGAAGTCAGGAGAATCTCGAAAATTTCAAGCCGGAGAGCCTTACCAACTTCTACCACACTTGGTATCGTCCAGATCTTCAGGCACTCATAGTGGTGGGAGACATTGACGTCGACTCAATCGAGGCTAAAATAAAGTCCATATTCGCCGACATTCCCGCAGCGGTTGACCCGAAGCCGAAGGATGTCATAAAGATTCCGGGAAATGCCGAGCCGATGATTGCAGTGCTCACAGACCCCGAGTGCAGCGGAAGTTCCATCGAAATTCTGTGGAAGAGCGATGCCGTGCCGGAAGAATACAACTCCACTCTCGAAGGATTTGTGGATGACCTCAGCAAGACCATCGTGTCACTTGTTATGTCGGAACGTTTCAACGACATCACCAGCAAACCGGACTCGCCGTTCCTTGCGGCAGATTTCGGAATCGGCAATCTCTGCGAGACCTGCGAAGTGGCGATGGGAGACGTCACGTTCAAGGACGGACAGTACGTGACCGCATTCCGCGCGTTCCTCACCGAAATAGAGAAAATGAAACGATACGGTTTCACGGCATCCGAGATTCAGAGGGCTAAAGACAACATCCTCTGTTCATACGAGAAGGCAGTAGAAGCTGCGGACACGAGAAAAAATGCGGATTTCGTTCGCCCTCTCATAAACAACTTCTTTGACAATCAGGCATATATGACTCCTGAGACGCGTTTTGAGGTGGCAAAGGCAGTGCTTGCCCAGCTTCCTGCAGAAATGTTCAGCCAGATTGCGTCACAGACAATCACTGATGAAAACGTGGTCATACTTTACAAGGCACCGGCAAAGGAAGGGCTCGTGCAGCCGGAAGCGGCACAGCTCAAGGATATCCTTCTTGAGGTGAGAGCCTCCGAAGTCCAGGCCAACAAGGAGCAGGAAATCGCGACTGAACTTCTGAATGCCGATGCGCTCAAGGGTGCGAAGGTAAAGAAGACCGGCAAGGGAATATACGGCTCTACCGTATGGACCCTGAAAAACGGTGTAAAGGTCATCGTCCTCCCTACAGAATACAAGAAGGATCAGGTGCTGTTCAGCATGTTCAAGAACGGCGGTGAGACCCTTATAAGCGATGCCGACCTCGTTTCATTCGAGGAGAACATCTATGGGCTTTTCCAGCGCAACAGCGGAGTTTCCCATTTCTCTTCTGCAGAACTCGGAAAGATGCTGGCGGGAAAGAACGTGTCTGTGGCTTCGTATATATCCGGAATACGCCACGGTATCACCGGAAGCACAACTCCGAAAGACCTCGAAACGGCGCTTCAGCTTGCCTACCTCACCTACACAGATCCGCGCTTCGACCCGGAGGAGTATGCAGTGGGCATCGAACAGATCAAGGCAGTGCTCCCGAATCTCGAAAATCAGCCGAACTTCAAGCTCCAGAAAGAAATCAGCAAGACTGTCTATGGCGAGGGCAACCCGAGAGTCGTTGAACTAAACGAAGAAACACTTGAAAAGGCAAATCTCCAGACCATTGAGAAGGTATATAGGGAATTGTTCAAGGATGCGGCTGGTCTTACTGTGGCATTTGTCGGCAATGTTGACATCGAGACGCTTAAATCTCTCTGTGAAAAGTACATAGGTTCTATTCCAAAGGGTAAGAAAGCCACCACATGGAAGGAAAATACGCCGGAAATTGTCAAGGGAGAAGTCATCGACCATTTCAATGTCGACATGCAGACTCCTAAGAACACTGTTCTCCAGCTCTACACCGCAGACATTCCTTATTCAGTCAGGACCGCTGTCATGCTCAGTGCCGCGAACTACATCCTTGACATGATTTATGTCGACACACTCCGCGAAGACGAAGGCGGCACATACGGAGCTCAGTCATCAATGAGTCTATCCTCACAGCCGCGTCAGAGAGCCGCCATTCAGGTTGCGTTCGAGACCAACCCGAGCCAGTGCGGGAAACTCATCGCGCTTGCAAAGGAAGGTCTGCACAAGCTGGCCTACGAGGGGCCGACTGAAGAGCAGATGACTCGTACGCTCGAGAATTTCAAGAAGAGCATACCTGAGAAGCGCATCAACAACAGCTACTGGCTCGGCAACCTCCTCACGAACGAATACCTCGGAATCAACTATGACGCCGAATATGAGGCAGCCGTGAACGAGATTTCAGCGGAGGGCATAAAGGAAGTGCTCCAGAAAGTCCTTGAATCCGGTAACTTCATTGAGATCGTGATGTCGCCGAACAAGGCCGCTGAAAGAGAGTGACGGGGCATCACCACCTTTCAACAGCTGATTAAAGCAGTTGAAAAAAAACGAATCCGCTACCTTTTCGGGCAGCGGATTTTTTATTTCAAATAAGGACGGCTCTTCCGTCATGGTCAAGCCCGATTGAGTTCAGCAGGTCGAGCTTCCCGTCATGGATGAGTTTCAGAATCAGCTCTCCGAAGAGCGTGTTCTGCCACGCGAACCATGCGCGGGTGAAATGCCCTGGATTGTCCTTGTGGAAGGACTCGTGCATGAATCCCGTGCCGGCATCGGTATTGAGCAGCATCACGATGCAGTCCCTGATTTCATTGTCGTCGGTCGAGGTGAACGCCCGCATCATTATGCTCATCGGCCAGATCATGTCATATCCGATGTGCGGGCCGCCGATTCCCTCGCCTGCGGTTCCCTTAAAGAAATATGGATTGCTGTCGCTGAGAACAAAGCGGCGCGTATTGCGATAAACAGGGTCATCGGAAGCGACGTCGCCGAGATAGGCAAGCGCAAGAAGGCTCGGAACATTCGCGTCGTCCATGAGATAGTGGTTGCCGAACCCATCGACCTCGAAGGCATATATATTCCCGAATTTCGGATGGCAGACAACCGCCTCTTTCTTCAGCGCGGTCTCAACCTCGTCTGCAAGCGCACGGCACTCCCCCGCCATCGCGGCATCATGATTAACAGTTTCCAGGATTTCGGCGGCCTTTCGGAGCGAGCTCACGGCAAAGAAGTTCGAAGGGACAAGGAACTCAAAGACAGTCGCGTCGTCGGAAGGGCGGAAAGCGGAGGCTATGAGTCCGCACGGCTTCACAGGATTGCCGAGACCGTCACAGCACTTGGTGTCGTATGGACGGTCGGTCACGCGCGTAAACACATATGAGCCGTGGCCCTCCTTGCGCTGCTGCTCACGCAGAGTTGCGAGTATCGCCTTCATGCCTTCCGTCCATTTGTCACCGAAAACGGAGGTATCACCCGTGACCTTCCAGTACTCGTGCGCAAGGCGAATCGGGTAGCACTGCGAGTCAATCTCCCATTTCCGCTCGTGGTCGTTCGGATTCATCGCTGTATTGTCCGTTGTCCACCCCGTGCCGGTCGGACCATCGTTGAACGCGTTGGCATAGGGGTCTATGGTAATCGAAAGGAACTGACGGTTTATGACCCCGGCAATCATGCGTCTGAGATGTTCGTCTTGAGCGGCGAACTGAACATAAGGCCAGACCTGGGCGCCCGAATCACGCAGCCACATGGCGTGGATGTCACCGGTATAGACGAAGGTGTCCGGAGCGCCGTCCTTGTCCTCGCGGAAATGCACGGTCGTGTCGAGCGTGTTCGGGAAGCAGTTGCGGAACATCCACGCGAGCTTCGGGTTTG
>ERZ808246.1333-NODE-1333-length-17928-cov-3.556426_pt1 | contig 17928 bp, 25 predicted proteins | sample MGYA00521083_ERZ808246 | MGnify/ENA primary metagenome ERZ808246 (study PRJEB31516, sample SAMN03275577) | gut metagenome | biome: mammalia-associated habitat; material: feces | host: Papio cynocephalus | place: Kenya | collected 2012-07-07 ... | reverse complement strand
ATAGCACTCCTAAGCCCTCTTGTCAACTACTTTTTTCGATTTTTTTCGATTTTTTCTTTTGGTAATGCTGCCGCACTCAAGCACAACGATTATCATACCCAAGACGGATTATATTATAATCGGTAGATGCCCTTTTTTCTCTGGCAGGCGGTCAATCAATCTCCATTTCTCGCTTTCCGATTGCAAAAAGCAAAGTTCCGTGATATACTGAAAAGCGGAGGGCGGAGGTCGATTATAATGTATTCCTATATTTATCACACGCCTCGGGGGCTTGATGATCTGCAACTGTTCAGCGACGGAAAATTTTTGACCGGCGTTTGTTTTATTCATTCCAAAGATGCAAAAAAGTTTTCCGAAGACGCCGTGGAGGCGTCCCTGCCGATTTTTGAGGAAACCGTGCGGTGGTTGGACGTATATTTTGACGGGAGAGACCCCGGAAAACTCCCGCCGTACCGTTTGACCGATGCTTCCTACTTCCAGAAAGAGGTCGCGGAGAGAATGTTGAAAATTCCTTACGGGGAAACCGTCACTTACGGACAGATTGCCGACGAGCTTGCCGAAGCCCACCACATCAAAAAAATGTCGGCACAGGCGGTGGGCGGTGCTGTGGGAAGGAACCCGCTTTGTATTCTGATTCCCTGCCATCGGGTGGTTGGTGCAGGCGGAAAAATGACCGGATACGGCGGCGGGTTGTCCAACAAAATCCGTCTGTTGCAGCTGGAAAAGGTCATTCCCGAACCGTAAAATTCAAAATCGGGCATCCGCAAAGCACGGGTGCCCGATTTTTTTGCAAAAAAGCGGTGGAAAACTTGCAGTTTTCCTATATTTATGCTATACTTATTCCATATATTCGGGAGGTGCGGCATGATTTTCAAAATTAACGACAAAGTGCGCATTTTATCTTCAGGTAAAACCGGAAGAGTGTGCGATATCACCACCGACAACGGTGTCCGTTACTACACGGTCGATTGCTATGACGATGTTCCTTGTGCCTGTATGGCTGCCGCTGTTTTCACCGTGCCCGAACCGGATCTGGATTTTGCGGACTGATGACATTTTTCCTTTTTTCGGTGTATAATAAAAATAGATTCTTTTTTGAGAACGGAGAATTTGCATGGAGATTTACGACGAGCGTCTTTTGCAGCATAAAAAACACATTCATTTCATCGGCATCGGCGGTTCCGGAATGTTTCCGATCGTTCAGATCCTGCACGCGGAAGGGTTCTACATTACCGGCTCTGACAACAACGAAACGGAAACCCTTCAGATCGAACGTGACATGGGAATTCCGATTTTTCTCGGTCAGCGCGCCGAAAACATCCAAGGGGCGGATCTGATCGTCTACACCGCCGCCATTATGGCAGACAATCCCGAACTGATTGCCGCCCGCGAGAGCGGCGTGGACACCATTGAGCGTTCGGTGATGCTGGGACTTTTGACGCGCCGTTACGATCGCGCGGTCTGCATCAGCGGCACTCACGGAAAAACCACCACCACTTCCATGCTCACACAGATTCTGGTGGAGGCGAAAATGGATCCGACTGCGGTCATCGGCGGAAAGCTCCCGCTTATTCACGGCAGCGGCATTGCGGGAAAAAGCGACATCATGGTATGTGAATCGTGCGAATTTGTGGACACGTTTCTAAAGCTCTCCCCGAACATTGCCGTGATTCTCAATATCGACGAGGATCATCTGGATTATTTCAAAACGCTCGACAACATCATCCGTTCCTTCCGCAAATTTGCGCAAATGGCAGACAAGGCGCTGATCTACAACGGTGACGACGAAAACACAAGAAAAGCCGTAGAAGGAATCAATCACCTCAAGCGTCTAACCTTCGGCTATGCGAAAACCAACGATTATTACCCCGACAATATTCAGTACCATCAAGGAATCGGCACCTCCTTTGACCTGTGCTTCCGCGGTGAAAAACTCTGCCGTCTGACGATGAACATTCCGGGAAACCACAACATTCTCAACACGGTTGCCGCCTGTGCCGCCGCGTTGGAGGTGGGGTGTCCCGCCGAGAAAATTGCCGAAAGCGTGCCGCATTTTCGCGGCGCCGCCCGTCGGTTTGAAGTGCTCGGAAAGGTTCACGGATTTACCGTGGCGGACGACTATGCCCATCACCCGCGTGAACTGGAGGTAACGCTCAAAACCGCCAAATCCCTTAATTTCAAACGTGTGTGGGCAGTTTTTCAGCCGTTCACCTACTCCCGCACCGCCATTCTTTTCGACGATTTCGTGAAAGCACTGTCCATTGCCGACCGTGTTGTGCTTTCGGAAATCATGGGTTCGCGCGAGAAAAACACGTACAATATCTATGCCAAAGATCTCGCCGAAAAAATCGACGGCTGCGTATGGTTTCCCACTTTTGAGGAAATCGCGGATTACATTCTCAAAAACGCCGAAGAGGGCGACCTGGTCATCACGCTCGGCTGCGGTGATATTTACAAATGCGCCCGTATGCTGATGAAGCACGGGACAGAAGAATTACATTAACGGAGGTTTCTTATGGATCGGATTTTATCGCTTTTGAACCAAAACGCCAAACTGACAAACAAACAGCTTGCCGTGATGCTCAACACCACGGAGGAAGCTGTGGCGGCACAGATTGCCGACTATGAAAAAAGAGGAATCATCAACGGGTATCAGGCGCTGATCGACTGGTACAGCGTGGACAAAGAATATGTCATTGCGTTGATTGAAGTCAACGTCACCCCGCAGCGTGACCACGGATTTGACGAGCTGGCAAGCAAAATCACCGAGTACAGCGAAGTGGACAGCGTGTATCTGATGAGCGGCAGCTATGATCTATTCGTTTCCATCTCCGGACGTTCCTTCAAGGAAGTGGCAATGTTTGTTTCCAAACGTCTTTCCACGCTTGACGGCGTGACCTCGACCGCTACGCATTTTGTGCTGAAAAAATACAAGGACAACGGCGTGTTGCTGCACAAAGGGGAAATTGACGAAAGGGGCAACGCTTCGCTGTGATGGACTACGAAAAACTCATGTCGGACAAGGTTGTCGGGCTGAAACCGTCCGGCATCCGAAAATTTTTTGATCTTGCCAACGAAATGAAAGAGGTCATTTCGCTTGGTGTCGGCGAGCCGGATTTCAAGACCCCGTGGAGCATCCGCGAGGCGGGCATCCAGTCCCTCCAGGACGGAAAAACGCGCTATACCGCCAATGCCGGACTGCTGAGCCTGCGTGAAGAAATCAGCCGCTATCTCGAACGCCGCTTTTCGCTGAAATACGATCCTCAAACCGAGCTTCTCGTTACGGTCGGCGGATCGGAAGCCATTGACGTACTGACACGGACGCTGATTAACCCCGGTGACGAAGTGATCGTTCCCGAACCGTGTTTTGTCGCCTATGCCCCGATTGCTACGATGGCGGGAGGCAAGGTGGTGACTGTCTGCACCCGTGCCGAGGACGGCTTCAAGCTGAAAGCCAAAGACCTGAAAGCCGCGATCACCGACAAGACCAAGCTGCTGGTACTTCCCTATCCGAACAACCCGACCGGTGCGGTGATGAACCGCGAAGATCTGGAGGAAATCGCCGAAGTGCTGCGCGGCACGGACATTCTGGTCATGTCGGATGAAATCTATGCGGAGCTTACATATGTTGGCAATCATGTGTCCATCGCCTCTCTCCCCGGTATGTGGGAGCGCACGGTTGTGGTCAACGGTTTTTCCAAGAGCTATTCCATGACCGGATGGCGTCTCGGCTATGCCGCAGGTCCCGCACCGTTGCTCAAACAAATGACCAAGGTGCATCAATTTGCAATCATGAGTTCCCCGACTACCAGTCAGTATGCTGCCATTGAAGCGTGCAAAAACTGCGACAAAGAAATTGAAAAAATGAGAAAAGAATATGATATGCGCCGCCGCTTCATGGTGGACGGGCTGAACAAAATGGGGCTGACCTGTTTTTCTCCCGAGGGCGCGTTTTATGTCTTTCCTTCGATCAAAAAAAGCGGGCTGACCAGCGACGAATTCTGCCGCCGACTGCTGATGGAGCAGCACGTAGCTGTCATCCCCGGCACGGCGTTCGGCGACTGCGGCGAAGGATTTGTGCGTATTTCCTATTCGTATGCCGTCGATCATCTGCTGGAAGCGCTGTCGCGCATGGAAAAGTTTTTGGATCAATTGAGGTGAGCGCATGATACTGACCGCCAAAGCGCCGGCAAAAATCAATCTCTCACTGGACATCGTGGGAACCCGCGACGACGGATATCATCTGATCGAATCAGTCATGCAGAGTATTTCTCTGTGCGACACCGTCACCCTGCAAACCGGCACGGACGGGCTGGTCATCACCTGTGATCAGCAGGATGTCCCCTGTGACGAAAGCAACACTGTATACAAGGCGGCAGTTGCCTTCTTTGAGGAAGTCGGTCTGTCGGTGCCGCTGTCGATTCATATCGAAAAACACATTCCCTCACAGGCGGGACTGGGCGGCGCCAGCGCGGATGCCGCGGCGGTGCTTCATTTGCTCAACCGTCTGACGGGAGCGGAGCTGGACGACAAAATGCTCTCCAAAATCGGGCTTTCCGCCGGTGCGGACGTGCCGTTCTGCGTGACGGGGAAAACTGCCCTTTGCACGGGAATCGGGGAAATTGTCGCACCGATCCACAGTGCGGCGGAATTTTCTCTGCTGATCGTCAAACCCGATTTCGGATTTGACACGCCCTCCATGTACAAAAAATACGACCAAGGGACTTTCCCGCCGAAAAACAATCACGCCGCCGTGGTACAAGCCCTGCGCGCCGGTGATATTCACGGGCTCGCCGAACACGTTGGCAATGTATTTGAGGATATTGCCGATGACGCACGGATTGCCGCTGTACGCGATGCACTTCTCAAGGCGGGTGCACTCGATGCCTGCATGAGCGGAAGCGGAAGTGCCGTTTACGGCATTTTTGAACACACGCCGCCCGCGCTCACGCTTCCCGGCTGCACGGTGTATTCCGCAAAAACGGAGGCGTCCTCGATATGATCGTTCCCGGAATTTCCAGCGCCTGTCTCTATCCCTGCCCTACCGAAGAAGCGGTCGGCTATCTGACCGACCACGGGGTGAACCACATTGAAATCTTTTTCAACTCGCCTTCCGAGCTTCAAAAATCCTTCACGGATGCTCTGCCGCTCAACGGTGCGACCGTTCACGCCATTCACCCGTTTACCAGCGCCATTGAGCCTCTGTTTTTCTTCACCACCTACGAGCGCCGTTTCTACGACGCGTTGGAGCTGTACAAATCCTATTTTTGTGCAGCACAGAACCTGAACTGCCATCAAATGGTTTTGCACGGCGACAAGGTGGAAAAGCACACCATTGACGACGAAGCCTATTTTGAACGCGTTGCCAAGATTCGCGAAGCCGCCCGTCCCTACGGAGTGGAGGTACTGCAGGAAAATCTGTCCATCTACCGCTGCCGCACACCGGATTTTGTGCGCCGTATGCGCGCTTATCTGCACGACGACATCGGATTTGTTTTTGATTTGAAGCAGGCAGTGCGTTCCGGTGCCGATCCGATGGACATGATCGACACCATGGGACCGTGTCTGAAGCACATTCACATCAGCGATCACGACGACGGCGGACATGACTGTCTGATTCCCGGATGCGGAAATTTCGACTACCACCCGCTGCTTGACAAGCTCGCCGCAATATCTTACGACGGCGCCATGCTTATTGAGGTTTACCGGCACAATTACGGCCGTCCCGAAGAACTGCTTGACGGTCTTGCCTTTTTGAAAAATCTGATACAGGAGTGATTATATGAAATGCCCCTTCTGCGGATATGTTGAAAGCAAGGTACTGGACACCCGTTCCGTGGACGACGGAAGCAAGATCCGCCGCCGCCGCGAATGTCTCAGCTGCAGCAAGCGCTTCACCTCCTATGAAACCATCGAACTTTTGCCGATCATCGTCATCAAGCGCGACAAAACGCGCGAGCCGTTTGACCGCAACAAACTGATGAACGGAATTCTGCGTGCCTGTGAAAAGCGTCCGATCTCCGTGGACACCATTCACCGCGTGGTGGACGAAATTGAAACCACTCTGCAAAACCGACTGGAAGCCGAGGTCTCTTCGGCACAGATCGGCGAACTGACCTGCGAAAAGCTCAAGGCAATCGACGACGTGGCGTATGTGCGTTTTGCGTCGGTTTACCGCCAGTTCGGCGACCTGAACACTTTTATGGCAGAGCTTAAAAAGCTCATCAACGACGAAACCGAGAAAAAATGACCACTTCAAAATTTTTCCTGCGCAAACCGAAATCGAACAGTAAAAAGGCACCTCCTGCCGCAGTCTTTATTCTGCAGTCGAAGGTGCCTTTATATTAAAAAATCTGCTGCTATTCCGAAAAGCGGTTTCTTTCTGTTCTACGTATCGCTGCTGTTCTCAAAGCGCGGCGACTTCCGTTTCGTTCCCGTGTGCCCGCAAAATCCCGATCAGATCCTCCACTTTCAGCCATACCGTCGCTGTATTCTCGTTCGGATGCACGCCGATCAGTCCCCTGCCTTCAAAAAATCCTTCGTCCAGATAGACCTTCACGCGTCGCTCCTCGTCATTCAGCACGCCGAATGGTGTCACGGAACCGGGCGTCAGCTTCAGAATTGCCTCCATATCCTCCGCCGATGCAAAGCTCAGCGGACGCAATTGGTGCGCCTTGCGAAATTCCTTCAAATCCACCCGCTTGTCTCCTTTGACGGTGATCAGATAATAATCTCTCTTTTTGTCATCCCGCACGAACAGATTTTTGGCATCGGCTTCCGGGTACGGAATCTCCACATTCGCCATTTCCGCCATATGAAAAACCGCTTCATGCTCCGTTACCTCATAGCGGATGCCTTGCTCCTTCAAAAAAGCATAAACTTCCTGTTTTGTCATAGTCATTTCCTCTTTTTCCATTATTCCTATGATTTTACCATAAAACCGCCCGCATTTCAAGCAAAAAGCGAAAATCCCATGCGGCGAAAGCGCACGCTTTCGCCGCATGGGATTTATTTTTCAATCAGAATATCGCGGCAATCTTCCCGTCGGATCGCAATGACCGCTCCGCGGATGAAAAACGCGCGAGGATCTCCGCAGGGACTTTTTCCCACACACTCGATCCGTGTTTTCTCGATCAGCCCGATATCCCTTAACCGTCTGCGCATATCACCGACGCTGTGAAGACAGGCGATCACACCGGATTGCCCCGGTTCAAGTTCGTCAAGCCCGACTCTCTGTTTCATAGGATACCCTTTCTGTGGGATGATTTGCGTTTTATCCTATGCACAGCAAGGGCAATCGGTTCCGCTTTTAAAAATAGCTGACCTTGATGCGCTTGCCCATTTGCCGGAGACAGTCCGAAAGCTCCTTGACCAGATTCATCTTGATATTGAAATTGATCGGAAGTTCCGGGTTCTGATGTGCCGGATTGACTGCCCGCCCGACAAAGAAGTTGATATCCGTGGCTTCCTCGAACAACAGCCGGCAGATCATCGACGCACCGTCGCGGCGGATGCTCCACTGTTCATACAGTTCGTTGGCGCCCAGTGCGTCTTTGGCGTATTCAATCACCTTGTTGATCGTGATTACGCCCTCCGTCACCAGATCGACGCCTTCGATCTCCGCAATCGGCGGCACATCGCTGCGCTCAAACGTCAGGCTGGCTCTGAGCGGCTTTCCGAGATATTTTGCCGCGATGGACGAAGTCGTGCCGCCGCAGACAATATGCTTGCCCTCTTTGGAAAAGAATAGTGACATCATACGGTCGCAGTCGTCCCGATTTCTCGGCGGTCCGAAAAGAATATTCATCGGCTCGCGTTTGCGGATGCGAACCACACAGGCGGTGGTATCGTCTCCGGGATGATTCCCGTACAGGCGGTTACACTCATCCACCAGCATGGTGGAAAGGGTCTTTGCCGTATAGCCGACGTGCGCTACCGACTGGATATACTCGGCGATATCGTCCACCTTCCATCCGAAATTGAACGCTGTACCGATGCCTGCGTGCGGGCAACCGTCGCTCATGGCAACAAAAATATCATTTTCCTGCAGCTTGATGGCTGACTTGTAAATCTTTTTCCCACCGATTGACAGTTCATCCTTCGGATAATCATAGCGTTCACAGTTGCGCAGCATGATGATCATCGGATTATCATACTGAATCAGTTCGGCGGTGGTGTTGTCAATCAGATGAATGATCGTAAACGTCGAATACGCCACTCCACGCACCGAGCAGATCGGCAATGTCACGGCAATGGTGGAAACGCACTCTTCCAGTGCCAGCCCCTCTGCCATCATTGTGGAAATGATTTTGGAGGTCAGCGTGGAAAGAATACTTGCCTTCACCCCGCTGCCTAAGCCGTCGGCAAGGACAATGACCGTGGAATTTTCGTCCTGTTCCACGATGTCCACGTGGTCGCCGCACAGCTGTTCCCCCTCGTGGTTGATGCTTTTCCAGCCAATGTCCGCACAGAGATTATTCATCAGCAATCGACTCCTTCAGTTTGGAAAGTGCTATTTTGGTTTCTGCCGCCGTCTCTCCCAACAAGGAGGCAATTTCCTGCACGATACGCATCTGTTTATCCACCACGCGGTCGGCAGTTTCCACCGTCTGGCGGCTCATCGCTTCTTTCTGTTCGCGGATGGCTTCTTCTTCCGTGACATCACGCAACAGGCACACGAGCAGACGGTATTCTTTATCGTAAATAATGGTTTCTTCCACATAACGGTCATATTCCGCAAGATAAGTGCGGTGGTCATGCAGGTTTCTCCCCGTGCGCAGCACGTCCAGAAAATCCTTCGGATCAAGAATCCGAATCACCTGATCGCCCAGCACATCCGTTTCCGAGCGGAGATTCATAATCTTCAATGCGGCGCGGTTGATCTGCTGCACCTCCAGTTTTTCATTGAGCACAATCAGTCCGTTGGGCGTATTGCGGACGATATTGTCCGAAAAGCTCTCGGCTTTGTCCTTCAGATACGGCAGGCACATCGAAATTTCCGCTTTGCCCTGAAACACCGCCACCGCTTTTTCGCGGCAGGTGTTATACCCGCAGGAACCGCAGTTGAGTTCGTCCGAGGGTTTGGTTTTCCCCATCTGATGCAGAATTTCCGTGATTTCTGCCTCGGTCGGCGGCTGCAGCTTCTTTTGAATGGCAGCAAACGTCTTTTCCAACGCCAGCGGATCGGGCTGCTGGACCTCGAAGTCCTTTTTCCCCGCGAAGCGCGTCACCGAAATATAGTCTTCTACCGGTGCGCGATGATATTTTTCCATTACCGGACCGCCGATACAGCTCCCGATGCAGGCGGACATTTCGATGAAGCAGCGGTGAATCTTTCCGGATTCGATATCCTTAAGCGCCGCCATACAGTTTTCCACGCCGTCCAGCGCCATATAGGCATATCCGCTGTCCTCGGGGAAATCCATAGTTTTCAGAATTCCGCCCGTCGTCGGGAACAGACGCGCACGACTGTGTTCATCGGCATCCGGCTCCACGGCAAGCTCGACATTCTGCGCTTTCAGCCACCGCGTCAGATCATCAAAGGTCAGCACGGCATCGACAAAACCTTCGTAATACTGTGCTTCGTCCTTTTTTGCCACGCACGGTCCGATGAACACCGTTTTGGCATTCGGAATCCGCCGTTTAATATCCTGGCAATGTGCCTGCATCGGCGAAAGGACGTTTGCCAGATACGGCAAAAGCTCCGGAAACTGCTTTTGAATCAGCAAATTCACCGAATGACAGCAGGAAGTGATGATGATATCCCGCTGGGCTTCCTGCAGCAGCCGCTCGTATTCTTTTTTCACAATGGTTGCGCCGACGGCGGTTTCTTCCACGTCGTAAAATCCGAGCTTTTTCAACGTGTCCTTCATGGCGTGGATTCCCACGCCGTCGTAGTTTGCAGCAAATGACGGCGCGAGACTGACTACCACCGGATCACCGCTTTGCAGAAACACCTTCACCTTTTCGGTTTCGTCCACGATCTGTTTGGCATTCTGGGGACAGACGACAAAGCACTGCCCGCAAAGAATGCACTCGTTGCCGATAATATACGCCTGATTTCCCGTGAATCGGATGGATTTCACGGGACAGTGGCGGATACACTTATAACAGTTCTTGCAATTGGATTTTTTTAACGTCAGACAGTCCATGCTTGACAAACCTTCCGTTCTTCCCGACGGTGCGCTTACGCTCTTGCCAGGATATTTTCATTGAAAAATTCATCGACCGTATCCGGTGTCACGGAACAGAAATTCCCATCCACCGACACTGCCACGCCCTGTTGGCATTTTCCCATACAGAACGTACCGTTCAATTCCACTTTATCCGCCAACTCGTGTTTACGGATTAGGTCCTGCAATCGCTGCACCACCTGGCGCGAGCCTTTGATATGGCAGGATGAGCCGATACAAACCGTAATCTTCATCGTTTTTCTCCTTACTGGTAATCTACCACATCAATCCAGGAATGTAAAAATTCCCGTTCTTTTTCGTTTCCTTTTACCGACTGAGACGCCGCCACGATCGGCATCCATTTCTGAATATTTTCCTTTGAAATTCCGCTTTTTTCGCAAAAAAGCGTCAAATATCTTTCTGCCATGTCAATTTGTCCGTCCAGCCAGAACAGCAGATAGGTTCTCGCCGCATCCGCCGAAGCATTCCCCTGGGTGGCGTGCGCCCAGTCAATGATATACGGCGTGCCGTCCTGCGCGATCAGAATATTGGACGGATTGAAATCTCCGTGGCAGAGTTTCTGGTGCTTCGGCGCACTTTCCAAGCGGGTATTCAGTTCATACCGCACCGACGGCGCCAGATCCGCCTGCGCGATTTTCCGGCTCATTTTATCCTTGAGTTTATTGAGCATCGGGCAGGTTTTCGACTGCACCAGCAGCTGAAGATCCACAAATTGATTCAGATATTTTTCCCGATCCTCCGGATGTTCCTCCATCAACTGTGCCATGTTTTTTCCCTTGATATACTCGGAAACAATCGTCCACTTTCCGTCGGTTACCGTCACTTCCAGCACCTTCGGAATGGGAAGTCCCGTTTCCTCCACGCGTGCCTGATTGAGTGCCTCATTCAGCACGTCTGCTTTGGAATAGTCCTCATTGAACACCTTCAGACAACGGTCATCATCGCGGTATACCGTTTTTTTGCTTCTCACGGCAATGATTCGATCCATATTCATTCCTGCACCCTCCTCACACATTCGCCTTTGAAATACCGGGCTTTTCTTCTTCGGTGAAATGCCGATTGCCGTAGTAGGCATTCAGATACATCTGACGGATTTCGCTCATCAGCGGATAGCGCGGGTTCGCGCCGGTGCACTGGTCGTCAAACGCCTGTTCGGTCATCTCGTCCAAGCGGTCAAGGAAATCCTTTTCGTCAATGCCGTAGTCTTTGATGGTCGCCTTGATTCCGACACGCGCCTTGAGCGCATTGACTGCCTCGATCAGTTTTTCCAGTTTTTCCTCATCGGTATTTCCGCCGAGATTCAGCGAATCCGCCACTTCAGCATAACGCGCCAGTGTATGCGGATGGTCGTATTGCGGGAAGGTACCCATTTTTGCCGGCACTTCGCAGGCATTAAACCGCAGCACCTCTTCGATCATCAGCGCATTGGCGACGCCGTGTGCCAGATGATGAAATGCGCCGAGCTTGTGCGCCATCGAATGGCAGACACCCAAAAACGCATTGGCAAACGCCATGCCCGCCATGGTTGCGGCATTCGCCATTTTTTCGCGTGCTTCAACGTCCGTTTGTCCCTGATCGTAGGCACGGGGCAGATAGGTGAAAATCGTTTTCAATGCTTTAAGTGCCAGACCGTCGGTATAATCCGTCGCCATCAGTGATGCGTATGCTTCCAGTGCGTGTGTGACCGCATCAATTCCCGATGCCGCCGTCAGTCCCTTCGGCGCGCTCATATGGAAATCGGTATCAATAATTGCCATATTTGGCAGTAGCTCATAGTCTGCCAACGGGTATTTGATGCCGCTGTGTTCGTCGGTGATCACAGCAAACGGCGTCACCTCCGAGCCGGTACCCGCCGAAGTGGGAACAGCGACAAAATACGCTTTTTCTCCCATTTTCGGGAAGGTATACACGCGCTTGCGGATGTCCATGAACCGCATTGCCATTTCCATGAAATCCGCTTCCGGATGTTCGTACAGCACCCACATAATCTTTGCCGCATCCATTGCGGAGCCGCCGCCCAGTGCAATAATGCAATCCGGCGCAAACGCCTTCATCTGTGCCGCACCTTCCTTGGCACAGCCGAGCGTCGGATCGGGCGCTACATCAAAGAAGCAGGTATAGGCAATGCCCATTTCTTCCAATTTATCGGTGATCGGCTTGGTATAGCCGTGCTGATACAAAAAGCTGTCGGTTACCACAAACGCCCGTTTTTTGTTCATCCGGTGTCCGAGCTCATCCAATGCCACGGGCAGGCAGCCCTTTTTGATATAGACCTTCTCCGGCGTTCTGAACCACAGCATATTTTCTCTCCTCTCGGCGACCGTTTTGATATTCAGCAAATGCTTGACACCGACATTCTCTGACACGCTGTTTCCTCCCCAGGAACCGCAGCCGAGCGTCAACGAGGGGGCGAGCTTGAAGTTGTACAGGTCGCCGATGCCGCCCTGCGACGATGGGGTATTGACCAGAATACGGCAGGTTTTCATGCGCGCGGAAAATTCGGCGAGCTTTTCCTGTCCCGTTACGAGATCCAGATAAATCGAAGAGGTATGTCCGTAGCCGCCGTCGGCAATCAGATGTTCCGCCTTTTCAAACGCGTCCTGCAAATCCTTTGCTTTATACATTGCCAGCACCGGAGAGAGCTTTTCATGGGCAAATTCTTCCGAAAGCTCCACACTTTCCACTTCCCCGATCAGAATTTTTGTTCCGACCGGCACGGCGACGCCCGCCAGCTGTGCAATCGTTGCGGCACGTTGTCCGACGATACGGGAATTGAGCGCCCCGTTGATGAGAATGGTTTTTCGCACCTTCTGTGTTTCCTCGGGATTCAGGAAATAGCATCCGCGTGCGGCAAACTCGGTTTTCACCGCTTCGTACACCTTTTCGTGTACGATCACCGACTGTTCCGATGCACAAATCATACCGTTATCAAACGTTTTGGAATGAATGATCGAATTGACCGCAAGCAGTATATCGGCAGTTTCATCGATGATTGCCGGAGTATTTCCCGCACCGACGCCCAACGCAGGTTTTCCCGACGAATAGGCAGCCTTCACCATCCCCGGTCCACCGGTTGCCAGAATGATATCCGCTTCCTTCATCACGGTATTGGTCAATTCCAGGCTCGGAACATCAATCCAATCGATGATTCCCTCCGGTGCACCCGCGGCAACCGCCGCGTCAAGCACCAGTTTCGCCGCGGCAATCGTGGATTTTTTGGCGCGCGGGTGCGGGCTGATGATGATGCCGTTTCGCGTTTTCAGTGCCAGCAGGCATTTGAAAATCGCCGTCGAAGTCGGGTTGGTCGTCGGAATAACCGCCGCGATGATTCCCAGCGGTTCCGCAATCTTTTTGATGCCGTACACCTTGTCTTCTTCAATCACACCGCAGGTTTTGGTGTCGCGATAGGCATTGTAAATATATTCGGCAGCGTAGTTGTTCTTGATGACCTTATCCTCCACCACACCCATGCCGGTTTCTTCCACCGCCATTTTTGCCAACGGAATCCGCGCCTGATTGGCGGCACAGGCGGCGGCAAAAAAGATTTTGTCCACCTGCTCCTGTGTATACGAAGCATAGATTTGCTGCGCCGCCTTCAAACGCAGCAATGTCGTTTCCAGTGCCTCCACATTGTCAACCAAGATTCTTTCCATGTCTTCTGTCCCCCGTTCTAAGGTTTTTTCTATGATAAGAAAATCTCGCTGTACCTTTTTTACAATAGTTTTCCGACCATGTTTCCGATTACCGTTGCCATTCGCGAAAAACCGAGGTCATTCGGGTGTACACCGTCCACGGTGCAGGAATCGCGCCACTCACCTTCAAACAGCGTCTCTCCGTCGATGAAATACACATGACGGTCTCCTTCCGCCAAAGCCTTCTCATACGTAGTGCGAATCACATTCCGCCGTTTTTCATCCTCGGTTCCCGCACGGAAATTCGGTTTTGATACAAACACAATCGGTGTTTCCGGCTGCGATTTCCGAAATAGGCGATAAAGCGGGCTCATGGGTCTCTGCAAGGCTCTCTGCGGACGGCGCGTTATAGTCGTAATCGCACACGAATACAGCGCACGGGATGCCGGCAAGATACTCTGCCATTGCCGTTTCCCCCAATGCCGATCCCGAGAAACCGAGGTTTATGAAATCTGCATCCAATTTCCGTGCGATCATCGCCTGATACCCATTGCCCGGACGCGACGCACAGCCGTCCTGGGTGATCGAAGATCCGTAATAAAGAATCAGCATGGGATGAGCATACGGTTCGCACGCCCGAACCTCGCTTCCCTTTGCAAGACCGACATACATTTCATTGACGCCGTCATAGAGCGGCATATGAATGGTATAGTTGCGCATCCGGCGCGTTTTGCAGTCTACCACGGCACTGTATCCGGGAACCGCCGCAGATGGCGGGATCAACGATCCGACATAGTGATAGTCTCCTTTTTCGGAAACATAAACATCAAATCCCGACTGACCGAGTTTTGTGATATGCGGCATAGTTTCCCCGACAGGTTGATCCGTTTGAATCGCAACATACGGAGAATCGGTAGCAAAACGAAACCGTCCGCCTGCGGTATGTCGGTTCAGGCTCTCCACCCCCCGCGCTCACCTTCTTTGCCACTGCGGGATCCATTCGGTGAAAAGGACCGGGTTCGGTCGGATGATACAGCCCGTGAATGGCAAACGGTGCTTCACGGATATTCAGCCAGACCAAATCGTCTCTCTGAATATCCGTCTCCACCTTCAGATTTTTGTCAATTTCCTCGATCTTCATTGTTTTCCCTCATTTGCCGTTTTTGTCGAACGCTTTGACACAAATACACGCTGCTTTTCGGATATTTCCGTGCTGTTTTGAATCTGTACTATTCTCTTTCTATTGTATCAGAAACTTTCACTTTTGAAAAGTCCCTATTTGCTTTTTCGCGCCGGCTTTTTATAAAAAAGCCGGCGCGAACGGAAGTTTTTTAAAACTAACGATTGACAAGTCGGAAGTTTGGGTATATACTGAAAATGGTTAGACAAAGCTAACTTATCAGCAATAATCAATCGGAGGCGATTGGATGTTTGAAACAGTAATCGGCATTGACGGCATGATGTGCGGAATGTGCGAATCGCACATCAATGACGCCATTCGCAACGCTTTTCCCGTAAAAAAGGTCACTTCTTCGCACACCAAGGGCAGAACCGTGATTCTCAGCGAACAAAAGCCCGACGAAGAACGGCTGAAAGAGGTCATCAAAGCCACCGGCTATGATGTGGTGAGTATTGAAACGCATCCGCACGTCGGAGCTTTTCAGAAGCTCTTTCACAAGGCATAAAGCAAAAATCCGCGCCGATTGAAAATCGGCGCGGATTTTATTACATTTGCTTTTTCACTACGCGGTACTCGTCCCCGTCGCGGAAAAACGGACAGGCAGTTGCCGAACGGGACAGGAAGCGCTGCATATCATCCTCATCCAGATTCTGATCGCAGACATAGCAATCATAATCCTCATCGTAGACATAAAACGCGCAATACTCACAGTTCGATTTCATAAAAACGCTCCTTTCCGACGGAAGCCTCCGCCCGACGGATGTTATTTATACGAATTCGTCCCGCGTTTCGGATATCCTCCGCGTTGCTTAGAGTCCATGGAACGCTTCAGATCCGACATTTTTTCGTCGCTTGCCTTTTTGAAGTTGTTCATCATATCTTCAAAAGACATCGGCTCATTACTGACTTTTTTCCGGAAATCGAAGCGGTTATTATTGTTGCCGTTGGAACGGGGCGGACGCGATGACGGTTCACGTTTCGGCTCCTCTGCCCGTTTGATGGAAAGACTGATTTTTCCGTCCTCTCCGACAGAAAGCACCTTGACCTTTACGGTCTGCCCTTCCTTCAGATGTTCGTGAATGTCTTTCACAAACGTGGACGCCACTTCGGAAATATGCACCATTCCCGTTTTTCCGTCCTCTAATTCCACAAAAGCACCGAAATTTGTGATTCCCGTGACTTTCCCTTCCACAACATTACCCACCGCAAGCTGCATAAACCGAAATGTCCCTTCCTGTTAACCGTTGACATTATAAAAAAACCGATCGTCATAGCGCGCATAAGACAGTTTTTCGCGGGCGTACCGCTCCACGAACTTTTCCTCATCCTGTTCGGACAACAGGCGTTTGCTTTCGAGGTTTTCCTGTTTTTGCTCGCTGATGCTTCGATTGAGGCTGTCAAGCTGGTCATTTTTTTCTTTGATCTGTGCGCGCAGGCTGATAAGAGACACGACGATATAAACAACAAAAGCAATCACCGCCAACTGCAACAGCAGATTGCGGCTTTTTTTCTTCTGCATCGGTCTCGACCTCCTTGCACAGATATTTCCTCATGATTATTATACTACACCTGTTTTGTCCGTTGCAAGTGGTTTTTGAAAAAAAGAGTAATTTTTTTCGGATTTTTTTTGCTTTTTTCCGTTTTCTTTTTTGATGCGCGGCGATCAAGCGCTTTTTTCAGCGGAGAAAACAAAAAAGACAGTATTTTTCTGACGGTGCCGATAATCAGCGAAGACAAACGGAAAATCAGCGCACCGAGGGTGAAATAATACACCATGAAGCCGCAAAGCTCGCCGATCAGCAGAAAAAAGCGCAGTTGCCCCTCATTGACCGCCACCACGAAAACAAACGTGGAAATCAGCGCTGTCAGCGAAAACAGCACGTCCTGCACGAAAACCACCGTCTTTTGCGAAGAAAACGCCAGCCGCAAGAGGCGAAACACCTCATAAACCAGCCCAAGTCCCACACCGAGCAGCACGGCAAGTCCGAACACCTGCAGCTGCCCCGAAACCGACACGCCGTCATATCCCATACGATCACCGGAAAATTCTGGCAAGCAGTCCGCCGCGTACCGGCGTATTCTCACTGTATGCCAGGGCAATAATCGTACCTTCGATCTCCATATCGCCGCTTTCGACGCTCAACTTATTGATATGCAGATTTTCTCCTCTGACCGTCAGTTGTCCCTGATCAGTATACATCACAATGGTCTGTTCATCAAAGCTGTCCACATCGGTGACGGCGGAGACCGTCAGCTTTTTTCGGTTTTCCATCACCAGGTTATGAATCCGTTTGGGTGCTGTTTTTTCTTCTGTCATGATAAAACCTCCGAATACTCTGTTTACCACAAAATATTCGGAGGTTCTCGGTTTTATTCAATCACGGTATAATTCTGTGCCGCCGTATCCTTGGTGGCATACTCGCTGACGCTGAGCACACGCACCTTCAACGGTTTTGCGCCGAGGTTCATTTCAATGACGTCGCCTTCCCTGACCTCATAGGACGCACGAGCCACCTTTCCGTTGACGGAAATTCTTCCTGCGTCGCAGGCTTCATTGGCAATGGTGCGCCGTTTGATCAGGCGGGTCACCTTCAGATATTTATCCAATCGCATATGATTTCTCCTGTTTTAATTTTTCAATCTGTGTAAATGTCAGCAAATACGTATCGGTTTCATTGCAGGCAATGCCGAACGCCTCAGTCAAATCTTTCTCCTCCGACAACGGGGTGAACTGACGGTCATAGGTTGTCAGTGTGTCATTGCCGAGCAGATAGACTTCCGTTTTTTTATGCTGTTCCGTTTTGAAATTTTCGGGCAGTGTGACGGAAGGGCTGACATTTTTGGCATCATACACCAAATGCGCCGTGACTTCCTCGCCGTTTTTTTCCGCCAGAAAAGCCCCGTATTCGTTGAGATTGTAATA
>ERZ808246.1332-NODE-1332-length-17931-cov-3.732714_pt1 | contig 17931 bp, 8 predicted proteins | sample MGYA00521083_ERZ808246 | MGnify/ENA primary metagenome ERZ808246 (study PRJEB31516, sample SAMN03275577) | gut metagenome | biome: mammalia-associated habitat; material: feces | host: Papio cynocephalus | place: Kenya | collected 2012-07-07 ... | reverse complement strand
CGTTAATTCCCGGCGGAATTCTATCTACATCTTCTTTTTAGGCCGTAGCTTGATTGTCTCCGGCACCTCGATCTTCATCTTCTTGTAGGCAAGGGTCGCTATCCTCTTTGTCTCCAGCGGAAGGATTTCCGCAGGGTACACTTCCGCCTTCTGGTTCCTCAGCGACAGGAGAAGCCTTTCCTGGGATAGGTGTTCTCCCTTGAACGTGTTCTGTATCTCCTGGCCTATGATCTGACAGAGGAAGCTCACAAGGAGATGTCCGTTTATGGTGGATTCGTTGTGGCTTCTTATCGGCTGGATGTTTGTCGTGTTCTTCACAAGGTCATAGGACTGCTCGATCCTCTGACGCAGATAATACTGCGGAAGGATTCTGTCGGCACCGTATTCCTCGCTCGATATCAGGATGAAGAATCCGTCGTTCATCAGTTCCTCGCATGCCTGAGCGTTTTCGGGTATGTTCTTCCTTTCCGACATCCTGATCGTGTCATAGGCCTGGGAAGTCTTGTCCAGGCAGACATAGGCATGGATCTTCTTTCCGCAAAACGGAACATCATCGATTCTCCTGATATAGAAGAACCTCTCTTCGTACCGTACGAAGTTCTCCTTCCTCTCAAGATCATCGAAACATTTCTTCTTCAGATTCCGGAAGAGGACCGTCTTGGCATCGAGCCTTGTGATGAAGCCGATCTTCATGGTCATCAGTCTTCTGATGTTCGAGGTCGTACAGTATCCTGCGTCGAGCAGTGCCATCGAGACCTGGATGCCATATTTGCCCAGTTCTACGATGGTTTTCTTCAATGTGGCTGAGTCGGGTGTGGATCCCGGGACCATCCTGAAATAGATCGGCTTGGAATCCTCCTCGCGGATCACGGTGATCAGTCTGATGCAGGTCGAGACCTTGCCATTGTGATTGCATACCGCGGTGAAGGAGCAGTGGATGTCGTTGATGATTCCGGTACTGTCGATGATGACCTTGGTTCCGGTTTTGAATGTCTCCTTTTCATAGTATTTCCTCAATATGGCGGATTTCGTCTCCTCCTTTCCGAGGACGGAAAGAAGCTCGCTGATTCTCTGGTCGTCCATCTTCGCATCGGGATAGAGGGAGGAAGCATAGTTTCCTTCGAACCAGTCCGATGCACTGCTGTTCGGTGCCTGGCATTCCAGATAGAAGAGGATCAGTGCCAGAAGGGACTGACTGTCGATTCCTTCCACGGATGAGACGATTTCCTTGATGCCAAGCTTTTCCATCAACCTGTCGAGGAAGAAGGAGTCTCCGAAGTCGATGCAGCTAAGGCTGCTTTTTTTCTTCTCCTGCTTCGGAAGTTCCGTTATCCGCTCCGTCTCTGGATCGTACTTGTAGAGGCCGTGCTTCCTGTTCTGGAAGATGTGCTTTTCCAGGTCGATCACCTTTCCAAGCGATACCTGCCTTTCCTTGACCACCTTTTTTCCGATACGCCTGGATTTCGAGGCGTTGGCGTAGATGTTCTTCCCTTTCGTATATGTCGTGATGACCATTTCAGGCCTCCAATGTAGATATACTTACTTATATATCTACATTATACCACTTCCGGAAATACAATGATACGAAAAAATTCCATAAACACGGAGGTTTACAGGATTCATTAATCGGATGTAGATAGAATTCTGAAGGGAATTAACGTTTATCTGATTTAATGGAAGAAGATAACTTTGTTTTTTCTTCTTTTTCTTTGAATCCTTTATTGTACATGGGAGGGCAGACAAGCTTGTTCGATATCAAAAGCTCGCCATCAGGAAACTATTGAAGAGTAGGACCTTTGTTGTAATGGAATGGCATATCATTCCAAATTTCCGCATGATCGACGATGGGGAAGGAACACATCAGGTACTTGTGGCAAGATACCAGCTTGCAAGAGAGATACATCTGCCCCTGGAAACGAAAGGACTTGCAGATAACAAGAACCCAATGGAAACGATCATAGGTATTTCAAGGAGTTTATCGCTATCGGGGATTCTATGATCGTGACAGAGTACAGGGTACAGGACTGGTGCAATCTGTTCAGCTCATGTACAATCATGGCAAATGTCCCAGAAATGGTGAAATCGTTCCTGGAGAGAGACTTATCTATCTATGAAACGCTCAGATATCGCGAGATAATGTCAAAAAAGACGGAAAGGATACATAAAAGCTGTTCTTAGACCCATATGCAAAATTGGGTTCTAATTAATTCGGCTAAAAAGGTTTGCTTGAGAAAAAGTGGAGAGATTTAGAACAATTTTTATACTTCATGAAAATGAAAAATTGACTTATTTTTAAACAATATTTTTTATAAAAACTACAAATATAAACTTTCAAACTTTTATTTTTATGAAAAGTTTTTTATGAAAATATGAAAATATGAAAATTTTTGTTCCATTTTTTTAAAAGAAGGAATATATTATTGCCATATTATTTTTCATCCTCATGGACGTTGGCACTTAGGAGGAAATATATGCCAAGCTCATTCGATATAACTCAAAACTATGGTATTGACGTTTTCGATGATGAAGAGATGAGAAGCCATTTGCCGGAGAAGGTCTATCGCGATCTGATGGATACCATCCATAATGGAAAGGAATTGGATGCTAGTCTTGCCGATGATGTTGCCCATGGCATGAAGGACTGGGCGATTTCCAAAGGCGCAACCCACTATACTCACTGGTTCCAACCTCTTACCGGAGTTACTGCAGAGAAGCATGATTCTTTCATTTCGGTTCCTGACAAGAAGGGAAAGGTCATCATGTCTTTCTCCGGAAAGGAACTGATTAAAGGAGAACCGGATGCTTCCAGTTTCCCGAATGGTGGTCTGAGAGCCACGTTTGAAGCAAGAGGTTATACAGCTTGGGATTGCACTTCTCCTGCCTTTGTTGTTCATGATGAATATTCCAATGTTCTTTTCATTCCTACTGCTTTCTGTTCCTATACCGGAGAGGCTTTGGATGGAAAGACTCCGCTTTTAAGAAGCATGGAATATGTTTCAGAACAGGCAAAGAGGGTTCTTTGCATCTTCGGAGATACGACTACCAAGAAGGTTCTTCCGATGGCAGGTCCGGAACAGGAATATTTCTTGGTCGATATCGATCATTTTGCGAAACGTAAAGATCTTATCTATACTGGAAGAACGCTTTTCGGAGCCGCAGCTCCGAAAGGACAGGAACTTGACGATCATTATTTTGGCCCAATTCGTGAGCAGATTGCCGGTTTCATGACCGAAGTCAACCAGGTACTTTGGAAACTTGGCATTCCTGCAAAGACCGAACACAACGAAGTCGCTCCTTCTCAGCATGAACTTGCCGTTATCTATTCTTCAGCCAATGTTGCTGCTGACCAGAATGCTCTTGTTATGTTGGTTTTAAAGAAAATCGCAAAGAAGCACGGATTCATTTGCCTCTTTGCAGAGAAACCTTTTGATGGTATCAATGGTTCTGGAAAACACGATAATTGGTCTTTGCAGACTGATACTGGAATTAATCTTCTGAAACCAGGAAAGAATCCGCATGAAAATACGCAATTCCTTGTCTTCTTGGCTGCTGTCGTCAAAGCTGTTGATGAATATGCCGGGTTGATGAGAGAATCTGTTGCTACTTATACCAATGATTTCCGTCTCGGAGCCAATGAGGCCCCGCCGGCTATCGTTTCTATTTTCCTCGGTGACGAATTGAATGCCGTCGTAGAGAAAATCATTCATTCGGATGCTCCGACCAAGGCAAGAGCAAATACTCTTCTTCAGACAGGTGCAAAGACTCTTCCTGTTCTTCCGAAAGATTCCACGGACCGTAACAGAACCTCTCCTTTTGCCTTCACTGGCAACCGCTTCGAGTTCCGTATGGTCGGATCCAGTCAGAATATAGCTGGACCGAATATTGTTCTTGATACTATCGTAGGCAAGACGCTAAAGGAATTTGCAGATACAATCGAAAGAGCCGAAGATGTCAATAAAGCCATCGACGAATGGATCCGTACTACTTTGAAGGAACATGAAAGAATCATCTTCAATGGTGACGGATATTCGGATAAATGGGTAAAAGAAGCTGAAAAGAGAGGCCTTCCGAATCTTAAGACCACAGTTGAAGCAGTTGATGTTCTTTCAGATGAGAAAGTCAAGGAACTCTTTGCCGAATCTGGTGTTCTGACTCCTTCAGAATTGAAATCAAGGGCTGAAATCAAATATAGCAATTACGCCAGTCAGGTCTTCATCGATGCTAAGACCATGTCCCATATGGCAAGAAAACTTTATATTCCGGCCGTAAATGCTTATTTCACTTCCTTGGTCAAGGAAGCCAAGGCCTGTAAGGAAATCGGAATTGATGCGCCTAAGTCTACAATGGATTCTATTAAGAAGATTTCCGGAATTCTTGACGAAGTTGTTCTTGCAACGGATAAGCTTGATGAAGCTGTATCTTCCTGCCATGTTTCCGGAAGAGACAAGGCGGTCTATGCCAGAGACTTATTGCTTCCGCTTATGGCTTCTCTTCGTGCACCGGTCGATGAACTGGAAACCATTGTTTCCAAAGCTTACTGGCCGGTTCCGTCTTATGGAGATTTGTTGTTCCATATCAACTGATTTTGTTGTATACTTCTGCACTTGGGGATCGCAATCTTTTGTGGTCCCCTTTTATATAGAGGTTTTTTCATATGCCAAAAAGAATTGAGTCGGATTCCATCGGATCATTAGAAGTTGAAGAAAATGCCTATTATGGAGTTCAGTCCTTACGTGCGAAGAGGAATTTTCCGATTACCGGTCGCCATGTTCTGGACATATTCAACAAGAACTTGGCTTTGATCAAGAAAGCTTGTTGCATGACAAATGAGGAAGCTGGCCTTCTTTCTGAAGAAAAAGCGAATGCCATTATCCAGGCTTGCGATGAAATCATGGAAGGAAAATTCCGTGATCAGTTTATTACCGATCCTATTCAGGGTGGTGCAGGTACAAGCTTCAATATGAACATGAACGAAGTGATTGCAAACCGTGCAGATGAAATTCTAGGCGGAAAACTTGGATGCTATGAATATGTTCATCCTAATGATGATGTCAACATGGCTCAGTCCACGAACGATGTGATTCCCACAGCTGGTAAAATGACTGTTCTTGTTCTTCTGGATGGATTGATCGAAGAACTGCGAAGACTTCATTCCGCACTTCTTGTCAAGGCTATTGACTTCAAGGATGTCCTCAAAATGGGACGCACTCAGCTTCAGGATGCTGTTCCGATGACACTTGGAAATACCTTTGAAAGCTATGCAACCATGGTAGAACGCTGCTTGGAGAGAATTGAGTCTTCCAGTAAAGAAATGACTGTGATTAACCTAGGCGGAACGGCTATAGGCTCTAAGATCAATGCTTCTTTATACTACGAAGAAAATATTGCAAAAAAGCTTACTGATTTATTTCACAGAGAAATGAAGCAAGCGACCGATTTGTTTGATGCCACAGAGAATTTGGATTCTTTTGCTGAAGTTTCAGGCTCTATGAAGGCACTTTCTGTATCTTTATCTAAGATGTGTAATGATTTAAGGCTGTTATCTTCAGGACCGAGATGTGGATTCAATGAAATCAATCTTCCTCCTATGCAGAACGGATCTTCTATTATGCCTGGAAAAGTCAATCCGGTTATTCCGGAAGTTGTGACTCAGGCCTGTTATCTTGTCATTGGGCATGACACCACGATTGCACTTGCTTGTGAGGCTGGGCAGATGGAGCTGAATGCTTTTGAACCTGTCATTTTTGATCAACTGTTTGAATCTATTCTTGTGTTGACGAACTCCATCCGAACGCTCATAGACCATTGTATTGTCGGTATCCAGGCGAATAAAGAACATTGTCTGGAATTGGAAAAATCCAGCTTGGGCATTGTTACTGCCTTGAATCCTTTCCTAGGATATAAGAAATCTGCTTATATTGCCAAAAAGGCCCTTAAGGAAAAGAAGAGCATCGAAGAAGTGGTTTTGGAAGAAAAAATCATGGACAAAAAGACATTAGAATATATTTTGAATCAGGCAGTTGAGGAAAGTGAAAAGTGAAAATCAACAAGATATTCTAACTTATTTGTTGCAATGCCTATAAATAATGAATAACAAGTTGTTTCTGTTTATAAGTAGGAATTTCTCAATAAAAAAGAGGGCGTAAAATCCCTCTTTTTATATGTTTGATCATGACTGCTTCAATGTCCACCATCTGACATAATCGACTTCCATGGAGGCAGGCAAGGTTTTATCTTCAGGAAGGAGGTAATTGTCGAAATGCCCTCCAACTGCAAGATTGAGTAGAAGGTAGAAATCTGTGTCAAATGGTTGACCATCTTCTCCCATGTAGTTTCTCAATGCGTTTTTTCGCAACCGATAGTATTCTATTTCGTCGCAGAGGAACCGCATATCGTTTTTCTCCCAAACGAAACTGTAGACATGGTATTCGGAGATGGAAGTTGAGTCATCTAGGCTATTCTTTCCTGTCGAATAGGTGTGGCTGTTGTTCAATGATGCCATATGTACAGCGCTGGAGGTTTCTTTAGGTACTCGTCCTTTTGCCTCCATGATGTCGATTTCACCGCTGTTTGGCCAGGAACCATATTTGTTTGTGTTTGGAAGCATCCAGAAAGCAGGCCACAATCCGGGATAGGAAGGAAGGCGGATACGGGCATCGATTCTTCCATAGGTGAACGCAACTTTCTGATAGGTACGGATTCTTCCACTTGTGTAATCTCTCCCGTCTTTGCTTTCCTTCTTGGCAGTGATAAGGAGTCTTCCGTCTTTTACCATGATATTTTCTTTCTGATAGGATTGGGCTTCCTGATTTCCCCAACCATCGATTCCGTATTCCTTTCCAGTACCGATTTGATAGGACCAATATTCTTCGTTGAGGCTGTTTCCGTCGAACTCATCATGGAATGAGAGCGTGTACTTGGACGGATTCGGGTTCACGATCTCATCCTGATTGTTGTCTTCTCTTTTGTCGATAACGGTAAAATCCATGGATGTTGAAATATCAGTGGATTCGATTGTGACATAGAGTGTAGAATACCCCGCCTTGATTCCTTTCAGGATTCCGTTTTCGTCAACTGTGAATATGCTATCATCCATGCTTTCGTAGAGGTAATGATGGTCCTTATGGTCCGATGCTTCGATATCGAGCGATAGTTGTTCACCGACAAAGATTGTACTTTTTTCGTTTAAGATATCGATGCTGATTTCTTCCTTCGGTTCCGAAAGAGAAGAGTCTGTCTTTACTGAGGCTCTACCTTCAAAGCATGATGAGAGCAGTAAGGCCGGAATAGACATCATAACAAAGGCTTTTCTCATAAGGTATCCTTTCCTAGAAAGAAAAGCCTTCGCTTGATGGAAGGCTTTCGTTTCTATTCTACGACTTTTAAGGTTGGAATGACATGATCCTGAAGATTCCAGATGGATTCGCTCAGGTCAGAGTATGTGGTTTTTGCTGCAGTAGAGAAATTGATTCCACAATGGATTCCGTCTTTCTTTTCGATGCTGCATCCCCATTCCCAGTCGGAACCATAGCTTACTGCTGCTGCTTGGGACGTATAGATTCCGCTTGTTACGAAGGTCTGTTCGCTAGGACTATAGTTGGCATTTGTTCCATCGCATTTGGATCCGCCGGCCGGATAGCTAGCAATAGCCATATGGACGTCTCTTCCGTCTCCGGTGACATCGACAACACAGTTCTTGATTACGGCACTTTCCTTCAGAACACCGGCAATGCTTGCAGCAAACGGGAACCAGGAATCCGAGCCATTGTTATAGGTCTGTTCACTTCTGAATAGACAGTCCTGAATGGTTCCGGAAACGACGTTTCCTAAGATGGCACTACCCCAACCGACACCCTCATTTCCGATTTTGCCATCAAATTCGACTTTTTCGATGACGGCAGAAGCGTCTATTGTCTGCCATAAAGCAGAATTTGCTTTTTCAGGTTCACTGGATATGATTTCGAAGTTTGAAATCTTGTGTCCGTTTCCGTTCAGTGTCCCTGCAAATGTTGCGGCGTTGGCGTATCCGTCGATCTTCATGTTACCAAGATCGATATCTGCTGTCAGGATATAGTCTTTGTCGAGACGGCCGGATACAAGAAGCTTGGATTTGAATTCTTCCGCAGTTCCGATTTTGACATAGCTATCCATGTTCTTTGTGACTTGGATTGTAATGCTTGCCTTGACTTCGATATCGCCGATTTTGCAGGTAAGTTCGATGATGTCTTCACCCTCGCTTTTTCCGGTATAGCTTACTTCTGCACTCGTGGATTTGTTGAAGTTTCCTTTCAATTCTGTGGATTTCCATTTATAGGTAACGGTAAGGCCGTCTTTGTTTTCGACTACGGCTTTTAAGGTGATTTTTTCTCCAATTGCGACTGTTTCGCTGGAAGCCTCGATTTCAACAGATGCTGTTTTCGGATCGACAACTGTGAAATCGACTTCTTTTTTGACGGATTCGTCGCTGTTGCTGACAAAGGTCAGCTTGACGTTTCCGGCACTGACGCCGGTTACAAGTCCTGTTTCGCTGATGGTTGCGATGGATTCGTCACTTGATGTTGCGGTGTATCCTTTCTTTTCGGAATCGTTCTTAAGAGTGACTTTCAGCTGTACAGAATTTCCGACCGATGTCTTGAAGCTTCCAGTTACGGTGATACTGATTCTGCTTGTTACCTGTTGGGATTTGTTTGATCCGGAATTTGAGACAGCAGGTACATTGGTTTTGTCGTTGCAGGAAGCAAGAGACATGCTGGCAATTACTGCAAATAAGGCAAGAATGGATTTTTTCATTTGTTTGTTCCTCGATCAGGCTTCTAATGTCGTTCCTTCGTTCGCGGTGACGGCACTGTTTCTTCCATCCCACGTTCCGGAGATGGTATAGGTGCAGTTGGTAAATGTTCCGCTTCCTCCGCTGACTGCAAAGGATTTGATCGTATTGCATGGAGTGTTGATGATGAAATCGACTTTGCTGTTTTTGATGGCTCCATTGTTCAAATAGCACATGCCGGCAAAGGTATTTGTTGCTCTTGACTCAATGACGGACATTTTCACATTGACGTTTTCAATTGTACCAGATGTAGTATGACAGATGGCACCTCTGTTGGCTTCGCTAGGTGCGTCAGTGACTAAAGTGAAGTTCCGGATTGTTCCGCTGAGGATATTGAATAGTCCCCAGTTGTAACTTGCTTTGATAGTATGCCCCTGACCTTCGAATGTCTTCATGAAATCTCCTGCCATACCATTGTTCGGCAGTGTTTCTCCAGTCATATCGATATCAGCAGATAGATAGAAATCTCTGTTGCAGAATTCTCCGCCACCGGTGAATACCTGTTTGAATGTTGCTACATCTTTGATTTCAAATGCTCCTTCAGGAATTTCGTATTCCGGTGCATCTGCACCTTTTACCGTCACCTGTATAGGCTTTGCAGAATACTCTTTTCCTTCGATAGTGGCTTTGATATCAATGGTTGCTGTTCCTTCTTTCAATGCAGTGATTTTGAATGTTCCATCTTGGTTGCCGGTGATAGAGACGACATCGCTTGGAGTGGCTGTGACCTGGTAGGTTGCAGCTTTGTCAGTGTTTTTCACTGCAGTAGTCAGAATGGCTTCTTTTTCTCCGTCTTTCATTGACAAGGTGTTCTTATCAAGTGCTGCAGATACTTCTGGTTCCAGTTCGACGAAAGGATCTCCGGCTTTCTTCAACTCAGGCATCTTGTTATCTTCTAAAGTCCAGATTTCTTCGTTTAGAGTGGTGTATGCGGATTTTGCTGTGGAATCAAATGGGGTATGGATGAGGTTTTCACTGACAAAGTCATCCGTATTGTACGTGCCATCTGGATTGAATGGTTTATAGTTCTCATATTGTTCGTCATGAGCGATATTGGTGTATCCGTTGGTGATGCTTGCTTTGGACCAGGTATAGGGAATGAACGGCATACAGGTTGCTCCGGTCTTTCCGGCGTCAAGCTTGGTTACGACATTGTTTACTTTGGCATTTCCCTGGAGAACTCCGGCAATGACACCATTTCTACACCATGTCCAATCCTGGGTTGAAAAGGTGTTTGTAGCTTCAAAGATACAATTCTCGATTAAACAAGTGCTGCCGGAAACTTCCTTGCAGAGAAGTCCGCTGAATCCTTCATCGCTAATGGTTCCTTTGATATGGATGTTCCGGATGGTTCCGCCTACCATATAGAAGAGACCATTGGCTTTGTTTGGTTCCTTTTCCGAAGTGTTTCTGACAACGAAGTTTCTGACGGTATGTCCTCTTCCATCTAAGACACCGTTGAAGTGATTTTCGACTTTCCTACCATTGACGATCCTTCCACCAAGATCGATGTTTGCACTTAAGTAGTATTTGTCGACGATGGTTCCTTCTTTTTCAATCAATCCGATGAAATCTGCTGCTGTCTTGATTTCTTTATATTTGGTATAGTCGGCATCGACGGTGATTTCGAATTTCTTTTCGACTGCTTTTCCATTGATGGTGCAGGTGACCTTCAAATATCCTGTGCCAGAATTGACCGGTGTGAAGAACCTGACGTTATCGGCTTTCTGCGGATGGTCGCTAGGAAGTTCACTGAGTACGCCGATTCCATTTAACTCATCTGTGTTGAATGTCCAATCGGTTGCCGTGGCTTCCGGAGTTATTTTGATGGTAAGGAGTTTGGCTCCATCCCCTTCTTTTAGTTCGCCTTCTTTTTCCAAAGTAAGATCGTATGTGTCGACAGCTTTGTCCTTAAGGACTACATGGATGACGACGTCTTCTTCTGGCATGGTGAAGGAATAACTTCCATCCGATTCTGTGCAGTTGACATCATTTGCTTTGACACTTTCGATTTCCTTGGCTTCGTTTTTGATTTCTACCTGGAAGGTTACGACATCATCTTTTTTTGCTTTGGTTTTGCTGAGGTTCTTGATTTCGAAGTCGTCTCCGTTTGTTGCGGTAATGTTGAACTCTTCGATGACCGGAGGAAGTTCTTCGAACGTTGCTTCGACTGCATTCTCTCCTTCAATCAGAACGAACTTGTATTCAGGACCAGCCAAAGAGATGCCATTGGCTTTAACGTCCTTGATTTTGTATCCTTCTTTTGCCACAACCGTTAAAGTGACTTCGTCTCCGACGTTTCCGGTTGTTTTATCTGCAGTAACGGTTCCCTTGGCTGAATCGAAAGCAAGTGTGACTGTTCCTGTCTTGATGGTCGGAGTACTTGGTGAAGCCGGTGTGCTTGGTGAAGTCGATGGTGTACTTGGTGAAGCCGATGGTGTACTTGGTGAAGCTGATGGTGTTTTTTTGGAATCGGTGCTTGTTTTTCCTGTATCGGACTTTTCCGAAGAATCCGATTTTGTGGATGGTTTTTGCTCTGTTGTGGAGACTTTGGCTGTTGTTGAATTGGACGGGGAATTCTTGGATTCGACAGAACTGTTCGAGGTTCCACATCCTGCTAAGAGGAATGCGGAGCAAAGAACGACGAGCGACGGTAAAATTCTCTTCTTGGCTTTTTTCATAAAATCATGTCCTCCTTGACATGTCCCTGCCGGAAATAAGGCAAGGTCTATGCTTTTTATGCGAATAGTTTAAACTTGTTGGAATGTAAGAGCTTACTTTTTGACATAACCTCCTTGGAATATGTCATAAACTTGATGAATCATTCTTTTTCTTTCGGTTTTCTGAAGAGGGTGTATGTCCAGAAACCGAGTCCTAAAACAGCTAAGACATCGACTCCGCCAAGAACGATCTTCCACCAGGCAAACGCTTGCTTGACCGGATTTGTGGAATTGGATTCTTTGTTTCCGGCAGTCTTGCTATAGCTATAGGTGTTACAGAAGGTATAGATGATGTTTTTTGCACTGTTTTTTGCGCAAAGAACTGTAGTTGGATCGCTCATGTTGAGCGGATTGGAGATATGGTTATCGTTCGGATTGAGCCACAAATCGTTTCCGGCCCGGATTCCTTTGTTCGGAAGCATATTCCCGGTTCCGTCGCTCCAGTCTGTAATCAAAGAGCCTCTGAATCCCCATTCTTCCCTTAGTACTTCGACGTTCATGCTGTAGTTTGCACCTGCCCAAACGCCACCGACGGAATTGAATGCAGTCATGATGGCATTGCTTTCACCCTTTTTGACGGCGATTTCGAATGGCTTCAGATAGTTTTCACGGAAATTCTGTTCCGTGAGCCAGGTATTATAGCCTTTGGCATTCACACCGGGTTCAGACAATGTGAAGTGTTTCAGATAACAATGGAGACCTTTGCTTTTTGCTGCTTTGATCACATGGCTTGCTATGATTCCGGAAAGGACCGGATCTTCAGAATAATATTCGTAGTTTCTTCCGTTGAATGCCGTCCGGTGAAGATTCACTCCAGGAGCATACCAGCCGTTGAGTCCGGTCAGGCTTGCTTCGTTTGCCATGGAAAGCCCCATTTCGGTTGCGATTTCCTTGCTCCAGGTCTGGCCGATGAGTGTTTCATTGGGGAAAGCAGTCCATTTTCCTGTATTCTTCCCTGTCTGGGTAGTCGTATTGAATCCGGCAGGACCATCGAACTCGTCTGCCCTAGGCTTTCCAATCGATTCGATGGCAACTGTATGGAAACCTCCGTTTTCAACGAGATTCTTGAGTTCATCTGTGCTCATTTCATCGACAAGATCATTGAGTTCTTCGCAGTCATAATCGGATCCGATTTTTTCAATCAGATCATCGTTGTATTTTAGTTGCGCACTTCCTTTTCCGTTGAGGTCGTCAAGACTGGCAGGAGTTTTGTCTTCTCTGGTAACAAGATAGAGATTGTTCTGCTTGGAAGTCTCGGGCATGGTATCTGTATCATAAGAGGAATTGGTATAGTTGTTTGCTTTTTTGACTTCTTCCTTGTTTTCGGGAATGCTAGCTTGGGTTGGGAACGTGCCTTCGAAGTCGGACCTTGAAAGATATTGGACTTCCTGGTTGTGGATGGTGGAGGCGTCAATCGGTACCCCGGAATAGCTTTCTTCACCGGTGAAACGATTCTTGACTTCGTTTCCGGTAACAGGATCTTTGTCATAAATGATGGTATTATCGATATGGAAAGAAATGCTGTTTTCATCCATCTCTTTGAGGCTGTGGGAATCGTTCATGAACTGAATGGCATAGTCTCCTTCATCTAGCTCCCAGGTTGCACTTCCATTTCCGTTCTTGTCATAGCAATCATAGCTTGCCATATCGTATGGTGTGAATTCGATTTCGATTCCTTTTTGCGTTTCACCGGGCTTGAGGGATTCTGTTTTGGCAAAGTCAAGGAGATTGATGGATGATTTTTCGATTCCCCCGTCATAATAAGGTGCTTTGTAGAAGACTTCCATCACATCTTTTCCTTCGACGCTTCCTGTGTTTTTACAGGAGAAACTAAGAGTTATGGTATCGTCTTTCTTTAAGGAGGAATTCTCTTTTACGGAACTTTTTTCCAATGTCCATTCAAAAGTAGAATAACTAAGTCCGTATCCGAATGGGTAGGCTACAACTCCTTCATATCCGGTTCCATAATCATTGTCGACCCAGTCGAAATAACCTAGTTCATCTGCCGTTTCGTAATACCGATAGCCGAAGTAGATGTCTTCCCGATATTCGATGTTGTTGGATTGCTGAATGTAGTTTTTGAAAACGGGTTCTTCGGTATAATCATAGGCAAGAGTATCAGTTAGATGGCCGCTGGGGTTGACAGTTCCATCAAGGATTTTTCCGATGGCTGTGGCGCCGCTTTGTCCAGTGACATTGACATAAAGAGCTGCCTGAATCAAATCGTCTTTTAAAAATCCCAACTGCATCTGGTTTGTCGAATTGATGACGACGATTACTTTGGCGAAGTTATCTTTGACCATTTCAAGAAGCTTTTCTTCCTCGGTTGAAATTTCAAGATATGTTCTAGACGTATCCGTAGGCTGCCCATGACTTTTTTTCTGGATGGTTGGAATTTCTCCTACGTTTTCTCCTCCGATTCTTGATATTACAACCATGGCCGTATCCGAGAAGGATATGGCGTTATCGATGAGATCGGCTGGATAATCTTCGATGGAAGGTTCGATAAGAGGGATTCTTTTGCTGTTTCCGGTTTCGAAGGAAAAGGTTGAACTATCATAATCGTTGTAGAATTTTTCGAGTTCCTTATTGTATTCGAATCCGTCTTTTTCCAATCCTTTGAGAAGGGAGACTTTCTTTTCTTCGTTGATGGTCGAAGAGCCGGAACCGATTCCGGAAAGGAGGAATCCCTGTTCTGTGCTGGACCATCCGAACACATTGATTTTCTTCTCTTCTTTGATAGGAAGAGCTTCATCTTCGTTCTTTAGAAGGACGATACCTTCTTCTGCGATTTTCTGACAAAGTTCATCCGATTGTGTGGATGCCTTGTTGAAATCATCGGAATCGAAGCCTCTGTTTCCGGTTCCGGAAAGGAATGTCGTAATCATCGGGGCAAACCGGAACGCTACGACATTACCGGCAATCAGTGCACCTGCAATCAAACCGATTGAAGTTAGACTTATGACTTTCTTTTTGTTTTTCATATGGAAATCCTCCAGTACTTGTAATCATAATATTCGAAATGATATCGCTTTCATCAAAATCGTACTTAAGTTTGAAGATTTCATACATAATCATGATTCCGAATTGACGTTTGCTAAGGGAAAAGTTGATATTTTTCTTTCATTTTGTCTTGGTCATGGGTTAAGCTAAATACGTTCAGTTGAAGGGCTTTCTATTCGGTTTATATTATGAAAAAGAAAAAAATATTCACTTTTTCCATCACAATCTGTTGTCTTATTGTTCTTCTTGTTGACGGCTTCGTCATGAAAAACTATGAGAAAATCAATCATTTTTTCAATGCCGATATTTTTGACCGGGAGGAATTCAAAGAGGCAAGCTTCAAGTCTGATGAACTTGTGAAGAAAATAGAAGAAGAGGGAACTGTTCTTCTGAAAAATCAAAATGACTGTCTTCCTCTTGTCAAGGAAGAAAAGGAATCCTATCCGGTCAATCTCTTTGGCTGGTCTTCTATCGATTGCGGGAATGTGCTTCGTGGTATTGGAACAGGATATGGAAGGATTGATGACAGCAAGAAAGTGACTCTCTCTCAGGCTTTAGAAGAAAATGGATTTTCCGTAAATCAGGAATTGTTGAAGTTCTACGAAGATTTTTATAAAGAAGATTTCAATAAAAAAGAAATGGCTACAAGAGATGTCCTTTTTGAACCGAATTTGGATAGTTATCCTTCCTCCTATTTAAAAAACGCGTCAAATTTTTCTGATACCGCAATCGTTACTATATCCCGTATATCTGGAGAAAATTGTAACGAGATAAAACAATATCAAGAAAAAATCAATTCTTTAGGTGAAACAAGGGATGTAACGAGACACTATTTAGAACTTTCTGCAGAGGAACGCGAACTTATCACGTATGTTGAAGAAAACTACAGTAAGGTGATCATTCTTGTCAACTCGACAAATCCATTCGAGCTATCTTTCGTCGATGAGGAAGGAATAGATGCCTGTCTTCTTATTGGTGTTCCGGGGCAATCTGGAATGGACAGTGTTGCTCGAATCCTTTTAGGCAAGGCTAGCCCTAGTGGAAGGCTTACTGATACGTATTTGAAGGATTTTACCAAGGAACCTTCTTATCCTTATTACAAGGCGGAAAAGAACAAAAACAATCAGTCCATGGTTCTTTATCAGGAAAACATTTATGTCGGATACCGGTTTTATGAGACTGCCTATGTTGATGGGTTCTTTAAAGGAAATGCCTATGAGGATATCGTTCAATATCCGTTCGGCTATGGGCTTTCTTATACAAGTTTTTCTTGGGAAGTGGATGAAATCAAATTACCGGATTCAAAAAAAGGCGAAGAAACGATTGAAGTTTCTCTGTCCTGTACGAACAATGGCAATTTTCCTGGTAAAGATGTTCTGTTTCTTTTTGCAAGAAAGCCATATACGAATGGTGGAATCGAAAAAGCTTATTCGACGCTTTGTTCCTTTACAAAAAGTTCACTGTTGAATCCCGGTGAAATCCAAAAAGACATAAAATTGACATTTTCCTTATATGATCTTTGCAGTTTCGATTGTTATGACAAAAATAACAATGGTTTCTGTGGATATGAATTGGAAAAAGGAACCTATGATTTCGTTTTTCAGGAAAATAGCCATGAACAGAAGAAGATGACGACGGAGAATAGATTTAGCTATGAGATTCCGGAAGATATCTTTTTCGCTAAGGATACTTCTACGGAAAAGGAGGTAAAGCCTCGTCTGACCCAATTAGATAGTTTTGGAAAGGGAATCGATGGAAGTTCTTTCTCGGATCATATCACCTATCTTTCCCGGAAAGATTTCCAGAATACCTACCAAAAGACTTTTTCCTTATCGGATGTGAATTCTTCGCTGATCGATGAGGTGAATGGATTGTCCTGCTATGATATAGTCAAAGAGAAGATTGATGAAAAACCTGTCTTTGGTCAGGATAACGGCCTTTATTTGGTAAAGAAGGAAGATGGCAGTCGCCCCACAATGGAGGAGTTGGATCAGTTGTCTGTTCCGTTTGTCTATGATATGGATCTTCTTTCTAAAATCGTCGAAGATGATGGAGAAACCCTGAATCTTCTTGTCAGCCAGATGACAAAGAAGGAAGTGAAATCGATTGTCGAAAAAAGTGGATTCGGAACCGAAAGTATCTACAGTATCGCAAAGCCCCGTTATCAGGAATATGATGGGACCTGTGGCTTGAACACTATGGTGTTTTCCACGTCATCGACATTGTGGACGGCGTTTCCTTCCATGACGGTATTGGGACAGACCTTCAATACTGGACTGGCATATCAAATGGGTGAATCCGTAGGTCTTGAAGCCAAGGAGACGGGTGTGAATGCCTGGTATGCGCCGAGTGGTAATCTTCATCGTTCTTCTTTCAATGGAAGAAATGGGGAGTACTTCAGCGAGGATCCTCTTTTGACCGGACATATGGCAGGAAACATTATCAAGGGAGCGAAGTCGAAAGGACTCATTACTTATATGAAGCATTTTGTAATGGCAGAATTAGGGGATAATGAGCCGGGTGTCAATGAATTCAATACAGAACAAGCACTTCGTGAAATCTATCTAAAGCCGTTTGAAATTGCTGTCAAAGATTATTCGGCTTGTGGAATGATGTCATCCTTCAATCGGATTGGTGCTGTATGGACAGGAGCAAGTTATCCTCTTTTGACAGAAATTCTCAGAGGCGAATGGGGATTTAAAGGGGCTGTTATTTCCGATTATAGCGATGGAAGCGAACCTCTATCTACTACTTCCGGTATAGTTGCCGGAAATGATATATGGCTTAATGTAAAAGAAAAAAATGCTTTGCCGCTTTCGGAAGAGGATGACGTTTATATGGCCAAGGCTAAAGATGCCGTTTCTCATTATCTTTATCTTCTTTCATCTACATTGGTCTATCAGAAGAACCATATCGAAGACAAAAATGTGGCATTGATCCTTAGACCCGTGAAACGGAATACCTTCCCACTTTGGCTTGTCTTCTTCGTTCTGATCAATTCTGTTTTGTTTGTTTCGATGGTTTTTGCTTCTGTCTGTCTTTTCCGGAAAAAGGAGGAAGAGTCAAATGATTGAGATTGCGGTTTTGGAAGATGATGAGAATGACTATAGCGCATTTCTTGACTGCCTTGGCATGTACGAAGAAAAGCATGGGATGAAAAAAACATCCGAGGTCGATCGCTACAAGGATGCCGAGACATTCTTGGCTTCGTTTCGAAAGGGAAAATACGACCTGGTCTTCATGGACATCCATTTAGGCAAGATGAATGGTCTGGACTGCTCTCACAAACTTAGGGAAATCGATTCAGATGTCGTTATTCTCTTTTTGACCAATCTTGCCCAGTATGCTGTCAAAGGATATGAAGTGGATGCTTTGGATTTT
>ERZ808246.1331-NODE-1331-length-17932-cov-4.072551_pt1 | contig 17932 bp, 12 predicted proteins | sample MGYA00521083_ERZ808246 | MGnify/ENA primary metagenome ERZ808246 (study PRJEB31516, sample SAMN03275577) | gut metagenome | biome: mammalia-associated habitat; material: feces | host: Papio cynocephalus | place: Kenya | collected 2012-07-07 ... | reverse complement strand
GGACGTTCACCAGCACCACGGGCACGTTCAGGTCACGCACGGCAGGCAGCATATTATAAGAGGTGGCGTAGGTCAGTAGCTGTAAAATGACCAAATCAACGTCTGCGGCACGGAACTTGTCGCCAGCGGCTATAGAAAGTTCTTTCGTCGTGACGATGCCGCCGTCAATGACTTCCACAGTATCGGGAATGGTCTTTTTAAAATCGGCGTACTGCTGCTCAAATTCGGGAACGAGAGTCGGGAACTGAGGCAGATATGCCCCTAGCGCAATGGCGAACACGCCAACACGGGCTTTGGTTTCAACGAGCATGAGAAATCCTCCTTAAATCTGCATCTGAATCTTCAAATTGCCGATGGCCGTTGCCTCGATGGGCAGAGCCACGACCTGTTTTCCGGTATAATGGGCGGTCAGTTCGTTCAGGGTGGCGTTCTTTGCACCACCGCCCGCAATGTACAGCTTGTTCCAGTGCTGGCCGGTAACAGCTTCCATCTCCCGATAGGCTTCGCCATAGCAGTAGGCCAGCGAGTGATAAATGCTGTTGATGAGGTCGGCATCCGTAGCAGGGACTTCGCCGGTCTCGGCGAGAGCGGCTCTGATTTCTGCGCTCATGTCCTGCGGTGCAGAGAATCGGGCTTCGTTCACATCAAAGATGCGGGTGTAGGTGCTGGTCTTTGCCAGCTCTACCATTTCCGCAAAGGAGATGCCCAGCTGCTTCTGCACACACTGGATGATCCACAGACCCATGATGTTTTTCAAGTAGCGGATATACCCCACGCCGCCCTCATTGGTAAAGTTGGCCTTGCAGCTTTCCGGGGTGGTGACGGGATTTGCCAGCTTAACACCCAGCAGGCTCCATGTGCCAGAAGAAAGGAACGGCGCATCACCCTGCTCCATCGGGATGCCCTCCACGGCACTGGCCGTGTCGTGAGTAGCACAAAGCACTACATTGGTCTGCCCGCCCACCTCGGCGGCAATGTCGGCTTTCAGTGGACCAAGCACCGTGCCGGGTGCGGTCAGCTTGGGGAACATCGTCTCCGGCAGACCCAGAGCCTTGAGAATCTCCGGGTCGTACTCCTTGGTCTGTGCGTTGACAAGGCCGGTGGAGGTGGCGTTGGTATACTCACGGGCTTTCACGCCGCAGAGTTTCCAGAGCAGATATTCCGGGATCATCAAAAAATCCTCGGCCTGTGCCAGTCGCCCGGCTTCTTTGTCGGCGTACAGCTGATAAATGCTGTTGAAAGGCTGGAACTGGATGCCGGTGCGTGCATAGAGCGTTTCAAACGGCAGGATAACGTGGACTTCGGGAATCACTGCCTGTGTCCGGCTGTCACGGTAGGCGTAGACCGGATAAATCGGCTGGTCGTTTTTCAGCAGCACATAATCCACAGCCCAAGTGTCAATGGACAGGCTCTCGATGTCCGGATATTTCGCAAAGGCTTCCCGGATGCCGTTCTTCACGTTGGCAAACAGGCTGTCGATGTCCCATTCCAGATGGCCGCCCACCCGTTGAACGCTGTTCGGGAATCGGTAAACTTCCTCGGTGCGGAGAACGCCGTTCTCCATCCATCCGACAATGTGCCGCCCACTGGATGCACCAATGTCGATGGCAAGATAGTTCTTTTGCATAATAAATCCTCCTGTGTTCTGATCCGGCGGCTTGTAAACTGCGGTTCCTCTATGATATACTTTGTGCAATGCAGGATGTTTCCTGCTCCAAAAGGCCGGACTAATGCACAAAGATGGTAGGTGTATTTTATGTTTGCCAAGCAAGTACTGGATACGTTTAACGAACTGGATTACTCAATTTATAATACAGTGATTCGCAATGGACTGCGTGTATCCCGGCTGCAAATCAAGCAGTTGGCTGATGAAGCACACGTTTCAACAGCTTCGGTGGTTCGTTTCTGCAAAAAGTGTGGATGCAGCGGATTTGCGGAATTCAAACTGCGATATCGCGAAACGCTGAAACAGGAAAAAGAAAGCCCGAAGGTCGAGAAAGATCACACGTTGGAAGATTTTTTGGTATATAGTACCACGCCGGAATTTACGGCATCCATCAATAGTGCGTTTCAGTACCTTCAGGCAGCGACACAGATCATTGTGCTGGGCGTAGGAGCTTCTGGCAACCTTGCCGGGTTTGGATCTCGCATTTTTTGCAATGTAGGATGTTTCAGCCTTTGCATCGATGACCCATTTCTGCCCATCTGCAACACCGCCACCGCAAACCCTGTGGTCGTGGCGGTTTCATTTTCCGGCAAAACCGAGCAGACCATTGGGATGGCAGAACGTTTTTTGGAAAATGGCTGCAAACTGATCAGCATTACAAATGCCGGAAACAGCCCATTGGCTAAGATTTCGGATGTGAATATTGCTTATTACGTGCCGGAGATTCCCATTGGTGGCCCATACAATCTGGGAACGGAAGTTCCGGTCATCTACATTTTTGAACGGCTGGCACGGATGCTATGGGAATACCGAAAGAAGGATGCTGCACAACAGGAACAGCCGTTATAAACGAAGCCAGCCGGCCTGAATAGCGCGGCAGATATCCCAATCATTGCGTCCGGGGGCGTGCAGTTTGTAACTCCAGAAGAACCATCCAGCGGTATCATCCCACGCCTGCAATTGCAGGTCTGCAATAATGCGGTAGACCCATTTTTTCTGTTCTGGGGTCATGGCAGAAAGTCCTTTGCTTTTGTTCGCAAGGCACCATTCGCCCACGATGACATCATGTGTCTGACTGGCCTGCTGCAATGCGGTTCGGAATTTTTCCTGAATCGTGCGGGCGTAGTCTGCCATCTGTCGCGCAGGCATCTCCGGTTCCTGAAACGCCAGATAGCAGTGGGTATCCAGCACCACATCATGCCACGCCGAGCCAACCATGAAATCATGCCATTCGTTCAGGCGGAAACCATCGTGCAAAACGACCTTTGCTGTCGGGCTGTATTTGCGAATGGCCTCATAGCCACGCTGGTAGAAATCTTTCAGTACATTGGTCGGGATAAAGTCGGAACCTTCTGCACGCTGCGGATCGGTAGGGTGATAGCGGCCTTTTGTGAATTCCAACATTTTTTCCGAGATGGGTTCGTTAAGCAGTTCAATGCCATATAGAGCTGGGCTGAGGGCATAGCGTTTGGCCAGTTGTCCGGCCAGTTCTACAATAGCTGTGATATTTTCCGGTTTATGATGCCATTTGACAACGCCGGTCAGACCGCCATTGTCAAAACCGTTCTGGCTGTCCGGTACAGTGTGGATATCAATGAGAACCAGCAAGCCGTACTGTTCGGCCCAGCGGAAAGCACGATCCAGATATTCGATGCAGCCGATGTACGGCGGTTTTCCGCCGAAGATATAATGCGGAACTGGAATGCGCACTGCGTTCAGGCCGAAAGAGGCAATCTGCTGGAAGTCACGCTCCTGAATAAAATAGTCGCGGTGCATCCGCAGGCGGGTCTGTGCTTCCTCGGCAGAGAGTGTATGGTAAAAGTCCTCTTCATCCTGCGCAGAGATGCCATGGAAAAGCACATCGCTCATCCATTTCTCCAACACCAGCCAGTTGCCAAGGTTGACACCTTTGATTTTCATGTGCGGTTCTTCCTTTCTGTTGCATTGTGGCCGTATTATAGCATTGCACCGCAGATGGAAGCAATAGAACGAAGGTAAACTGAAAATCGTTTTTTTAATGGAACAGAAAGGTGGGCTTTTATGAAGCTGTTTCAATATGAAAATGTACAAAAGCTGAATGCCAGTGAGCTGAAAGTTTACAATTATGTGGTGGCACATCAGGAAGAATCTGCCCACATGAGCATCCGCCAAATGGTGCAGGCGGTGGGGGTGTCCACGACCACGATCCTTCGCTTTTGTGAAAAGATGGGGCTTGAAGGTTATCAGGAACTGAAGTTCCGCTTGACACAGAGGCAGGAAACGCAGCAAGATACCTCATGGAATGCAACTGAAAACTGGCATCGAATGTTTCGGTACTGGCAGCAGGTTTTTGATGATGAAGAAAATCGCACCAGCGTACAAAATGCGGCAAAATTACTTTGTCATGCAAAGGCAGTGCATTTTCTTGGAGTAGGAACCAGCGGAAGTCTGGCGGAATACGGTGCGAGGTACTTTGCAAATCTGGGAATGGCATCTGTCGCGGTACTGGACCCCTTTTACCCCAAAGCAACCTTTGACCTGACCGGTACGGTGCTAGTGGTGCTTTCTGTTTCCGGTGAAACGGAACAGGATCTGATTCAGGTGGATGGCTACAAAAGCCACCATGCACGGGTCATCAGCATTACAAATACGCGGGAATGTCGGCTGGCGCAGCTGGCAGACCAAAGCCTGACCTATTATATGCCGACCCTCTTTCCCCCGGAGGGACTGGGACCGCACAACATTACTTCACAGGTTCCGGTCGTTTTCTATCTGGAAATGCTTGCACATTCCACATATGAAGAAAAAAGAAGAAAATAACATAGATAAGATGAAAGACAGAGCTTCGGCTCTGTTTTTTTCATGTGACATTTTCCGCACGGTGTCCGCAGATACAGAACAGTGCAAATGTATTGTCTTGCAGCCGACAAGGTGATTTAATGAAGCCAGCGAAACAAAACCACTGCAAAGACGAAAAGGAGGATGATCCATGAAGAAGACAATGCCTGCCGATTTTCTGTGGGGCGGTGCTGTGGCAGCGCATCAAATCGAAGGCGCATGGAACGTGGATGGCAAGGGAATCTCCATTGCAGACGTGATGACAGCCGGTGCCAATGGTGTGGCACGGCGGATCACACAGGGTGTGTGCCCCGGTGAGAATTATCCGAGCCATGAAGCAATCGACTTTTATCATCATTACAAAGAAGATATCCGGCTGTTCAAGGAGATGGGGTTTAAGTGCTTCCGCACATCCATTGCGTGGACGCGCATCTATCCCACCGGTATGGAAACGCAGCCGAATGAAGCGGGACTTGCATTCTATGATGATCTGTTTGATACCCTTCTGGAAAATGGCATCCAGCCAGTCGTGACGTTGAGCCACTTTGAAATGCCGTATGCGCTGGTAGAAAAATACGGCGGCTGGCGCAGCCGAGAACTTATCGGGCTGTTTGTCCGTTTTGCCGAGACAGTCATGCGCCGCTATCGCGGAAAAGTGCGCTACTGGATGACTTTTAATGAAATCAACAACCAAAGCAACATCCATGACCCGCGTGAAGTCTGGACTAATTCCGGCATCCACTACCATGAGGGTGAAAATGTAGAACAGACCTTGCATCAGGCGGTGCTGTACGAGATGATCGCCAGTGCAGAGGTGGTTCGGTTAGGCCACGAGATCGATCCGCAGAACAAAATCGGCTGTATGCTGGCTATGATTCCATATTATCCACACAGCTGCTCTCCGGCAGACCAGCTGGCCACCCAGACCGCCATGCAGCATCGGCTGTTCCACTACGGCGACCTGCACGCATTCGGCGAATTTCCGGCTTATACAGCACAGTTTCTGCGGGAAAATGGTATGACGCTGGATTTCACCCAACAGGATAGGGAAACGCTGAAAAATGGTTGTGTGGATTTTATCGGATTCAGCTATTATATGAGCGATACCATCAGTGCGGTAGAAGTTCCCGGTGCCAAAAAGGTGGGCGAGGGCATTTACAAAGTGCCGAATCCTTACCTGAAAGCAAATCCGTGGGGCTGGCAGATCGACCCCGAAGGGTTGCGCTATTCCCTGCGGCTGCTCTATGACCGCTACCATCTGCCGCTGTTCATTGTGGAAAACGGCGTTGGCTGCTACGATAAGGTAGAACCGGATGGCATCCACGATCAGGGACACATTGAATACCTGCGGGCACATATCGAGCAGATGAAAAAGGCCATCTGTGAAGATGGCATCCCGGTCATGGGATACACGCCCTGGGGCTGCATCGATTTGGTCAGTGCCGGTACCGGTGAAATGGAAAAGCGATACGGCTTTATTTATGTAGACAAAGACAATGCGGGAAACGGTACTTTGGAGCGCAGACGAAAAGATTCTTTCGCATGGTATCAGAAAGTTGTTGCCAGCAATGGCAATCAATTATAAAATAAAGGTAAAGAAGGAGAATCAAGAACATGACAGACAACAAGAAAATTGCGGCTGACATCTTACAGATTGTCGGCGGCAAGGAAAACATTGCTACGGTCAACCACTGCATGACCAGACTGCGCCTGAATTTCAAGAACGCAACCATCGTCAAGGACGAGGACATCAAAGCGGTAGACGGTGTGACCGGCCTGATTAAAGTCGGCGGTCAGTATCAGATCGTAATCGGACAGAACGTCACAAAGGTATACGATGAGTTCTGCAAAATAACCGGTCTTGGCGCACAGGATGAGGCAGATGATGCCGAACAGCCCAAGAAAAAGATGACCCTGCGCGGTGTGGGCAGTGCCATTCTGGACTATATGTCCGGCAGTATGACACCTGTTCTGCCCATCGTACTGGCAGGCGGTATGTTCCGCGCCATTCTGGCAGTCCTTGGCCCGGATCTGCTCAAAGTGCTCACCCCGGAAAGCAATACATACATTGTGCTGAATCTGGTATATGAGGTGGCCTTCTACTTCATGCCCATGTTCCTGGGTTACAGTGCCGCAAAGAAGCTGAAAGTTACACCGACGATGGGTCTGTTCATGGGTGCAGTGCTGCTGGCTCCCACCTTTGTAGCACGGGTCGGTGCAGGCGAAGCGTTGACGTTCCTTGGTCTGCCTATCCGACTGGTAGATTACTCGCAGTCCATTCTGCCTATCATGCTTTGCGTTTGGATCATGTCGTATGTGGAACCGTTCTTCAAAAAGCATATTCCGGATGCACTTTCCACCTTGTTCGTGCCTTTCCTGACAATGCTGGTCATGCTGCCCGTTGCACTGATCGCTCTGGCTCCTCTTGGCGCATATTTGGGCGATTTCGTTTCCAGCGCATTGATTGCACTGGGCAATGCTTCTGGATTCCTGGGTGTGGCAGTTCTGTCCGCTGTGTGGCAGTTCCTGGTCATGACTGGTATGCACCTCGTTATCATTTATGCTGGCTATGACCTGTTCTTTGCACAGGGGTACGATACCTTTATTCTGCCCTGTATGGCAATTGCTTTTATGGCCGCTGCCGGTCTGGCACTGGGTGCCTTCCTGCGCTTCCGCAATAAGAAGGAAAAGGCAGTTGCAGGCGGCTATCTGGCAGCTGCGGTGATTGGTGGTGTTACTGAGCCTACCTTGTATGGTATCGGCCTGCGTTACACCCGTCCGCTGGCCTGCATGGCTGCCGGTGGTTTTGTAGGCGGTGCCTATGCGGGTCTGACTGGTGTGCAGTATCTGATTACGGGTGCACCCGCATTCCTGATGCCGCTGACCTTTGTGGGCGGCACTACGGCCAATATGATCAATGGCACCATTGCAATCGGACTGGCTTTCATCGTTTCGGCTGTGCTGACCTTCTTCTTTGGCTTTGACAAGAACGAACCGGCTTTGCAGGCTGAAGGCAGTGCCGCCGCTGCCGAAGATCTGAAAAAAATCACCGCTCCCATGGATGGTGCCTATCTGCCGCAGGACCAGATCCCGGACGAAGCCTTTGCTTCCGGTACACTGGGTCAGGCCATTGGCATCCGTCCCACCAAGGGCGAGGTCATTGCTCCGGCCAGTGGTGTGATCACCTCTGTGGCAGAGAGCAAGCACGCCGTCGGCATGATGACGGATAGCGGCGCAGAGATCCTGCTGCATGTCGGCATGGATACCGTCAACCTGAAAGGTCAGGGCTTCAAGCTCCGTGTCAAGGAAGGCGAGAAGGTCCTGCGCGGTCAGCTGCTGATCAAGTATGACCTTGCCATGCTGAAGGAGCGCGGCATCGAAACCACTTCTGCGATGGTCATTACCAATGCAGATGAACTGAAGAACATTGATCTTGCTGTGGGCCAGACTTTGAAGGCCGGCGACAAACTGGGTAAGATTGAAGCAAAGTAAAAAATTTCCTGTCGGCGGGGTGGCCGCGCCTTCTCGCGCGGTCATTCCGCTTTTTATGATTTCTGTCTTGAGAGGAGTTCTATTGTATGCAGATCAGCCGGATACGGATCAATGGAATGAAAGAGCCGGTAGGTTTTGCACTGCCGAAGCTGCGCTGTGCTTGGCAGATAGAGGAAACCGGTGCAAAGTGTCTGACCCATCTGTGCATTGAAGTGGCAGCAGATGAAGCATTCCAGAATATCATTTATCGTAAGCAAGGAGCCAATCTGGATCAGCGCGGTACACCGCTGAAAATCAACCTTTGCCCTTGCACACGATATTGGCTGCGCATCCATGCAAAGGGGGATAATGGAGAGGAAGCAATAAGCCCTGTCACATATTTTGAAACAGGAAAGATGGACACACTGTGGCAGGGTAAATGGCTCACCACAGAAGAAAATGATACGTTCCACCCATGCTTTCAGAAAAATTTCTCTGCTGGAAAGATTCGATGGGCACGGCTGTATATTGCAGGACTTGGTTTGTATAGTGCATCGCTGAATGGCCAGAAGATCGGAAACGAAGTGCTGACACCGTATTACAGCGATTACCACACGGAGTGTCAGTATCAGACCTATGATGTGACCGACCTGCTGCAAGAGGAAAATGTCTTACAGGTTTCGCTGGGGAATGGCTGGTACAAAGGCCGCTTTGGTCTTGGCGATCGAAAAGAAAATTTTGGCAGTCGATTCCAGATGGTCGCCGAACTTCATCTGGAAGATGAAAATGGGCAAAAAACCATAATTGCCAGTGATGAAAGTTGGACATACCACGGCAGTGATACAGCGGTCAGTGACATTTATGATGGTGAAACACTGGATCACCTGTTATGGTCGGAAAAAGAAAATCCGGAAAAACAGGTAAAGGTCACGGATTACAATGGGCAGCTGGTGGAACGGTACAGCCTTCCTGTGTGTGAGCAGGAAACAATGTCGGTCAAAGAGGTGCTGCATACCCCGGCGGGAGAAACCGTGCTGGACTTTGGGCAGAATTTTTCCGGTTATCCGGTGTTCTATGCAAGTCTGCCGCGCGGAACGCAGATCACTTTGGATTTTGGCGAGATCTTGCAGGACGGGAATTTTTGCAACTCCAATTATCGTTCAGCGAAAAGTCAGTTCGTATACCGCTCCGATGGCCGCAGCGAATGGGTACGTCCACAATTCACTTTTTTCGGTTTTCGTTATGTGCGGGTCAGCGGCTGGCCGGGTGAGGTATCTGAAAAGGATTTCCTCGGAAAAGCTCTCTATTCTACAATGGAACGAACTGGAAATATCGAGTGCGGCCTGCCGGGTGTAAATCGATTGTTCCAAAATGCGCTTTGGGGACAGAAGTCCAACTTCATTGATTTTCCGACCGATTGTCCTCAGCGGGATGAGCGGTTAGGCTGGACGGGCGATGCACAGGTGTTTGCGGAAACGGCCAGCTACAATATGGAAACAGCAGCTTTTTACGCAAAGTTCCTGCATGACCTAAGGGCAGAGCAGAAAAAGCTGAACGGCATTCTGCCCGGTGTGATTCCGGTTTTTGACCCCAAGGGTGCGATTTGCAGCAGTGTGTGGGGTGATCTGGCAACTATTTTGCCCAGCGTTCTCTACTGGCACTACGGTGATATTGCCGCACTGGAGCGCGACTATCCTATGATGAAAGACTGGGTCGATGCAATCGACCGGATGGATGAAGCGCGCGGACGACAGTATCTTTACAATTTTGGAGACCAACTGGGCGACTGGCTGGCATTGGATGGCCGGACAGAACAGAGCTGCGCAGGCGGAACAGACCCTTATTTTATCGGTTCGTGTTACTATGCAAACTCCCTGCGGCTGACGGCAAAGGCTGCGGATGCACTGGGCTGGGACGCAGAGGCAAAATACTACGATGTACACGCAAAAAAGGTGCGGGCAGCGATTCTTGCGGAATACTTTGCACCGTCCGGGCGGCTGTGTATCGATACGCAGACAGCTTATATCGTAGCACTGGCATTTGGTATCTGGCGTGATAAAGAGGTGCTGGTGCGCGACTTGCGCAAACGCTTCTATCAGGATTCTTACCGTCTGACAGGTGGTTTTGTTGGTGCGCCTTTGTTATGCCGGGTACTTGCAGAAAATGGAATGAGTGAAGAAGCGTGGTACTTCCTGCTGCAAAAAGACTATCCGGGCTGGATGCACTGCGTTGATTTGGGTGCGACTACAATTTGGGAACGCTGGAATTCCGTGTTGGACGATGGACACCTGAGCGGTACGATGATGAACTCCTTGAATCATTACGCCTTTGGCGCAGTGGTTGAGTTTTTGTACCGGGATGCGGCAGGCTTGCAGCCGTTGGAACCGGGATTCAGACGAGTACGCATTGCACCGCAGGTAAATGCTGCTGTGGGATATCTGAATATGCAGTATGATTCTCCCTATGGAACCTATGTCAGCAGTTGGAAATTGTGCGAAGATGACAGCTGGGAAGTGCGGATACAAGTTCCCTTTGGATGCACAGCGTTGATTTGCCTGCCGGACGATCGTGAGATGGAAGTGGGCTGCGGAAACTTTTGTTACAATTGTAAAACCAACCGGTCGCCGCGTGCGTTTGGAAGGCATACACCGTTCAAAGTGCTGGCAGATAATCCAGATGCACTGGAGGCGATTGGAACGGTATCTCCTCGGCTGCAACGTCGCTTGAGTGGCCGGGACCCTGAATTTTTGAACGAAACGATCGAAACTCTTGCGAATCAACCACTTTATATGGGATTTACTTCAGATGTGCAGGATAGATTGGAACAGGTGCTAAAAGATTTCTATACAACACCCTCCGACATGCCTGCAAAAACGGTATAAAATAATATTGAAAGGTTGTGCTTGAATTGAGAAAGCAAATCCTGATCCGAGCGGATGACGTTGGGTACTCACGAGCTGTCAATTACGGCATTGCAGATGCTGTCTGGAACGGCATCATTCGTTCCGTTGGTATCATGCCCAATATGCCGGAAGCATTGCACGGAATAAAGCTGTTGGATGGTTCTGGTGTATGTTGTGGGCAGCATACGAATCTATGCCTTGGGAAGCCTTGTGCAGACCCTGAAAAAATACCAAGCCTTATTGATGAAAATGGTAATTTCAAAAGCAGTAAAAGTTATCGTGACGCATGGAAAAAAGGTGAAGAATTCACCGTGCTGGATGAGGTCGTGCTAGAAATAGAAGCACAGTATCACCGCTACATTGAACTGATGCAGGAAAAGCCGCATTACTTTGAAGCACATGCTGTTATGAGCCAAAACTTGTTCAAAGGCCTTTCTATCGTAGCAGAAAAATATGAACTTCCGTTATTGACGATTAACCCGAATGGACAGGTTTTATTTAGAAATTCAACGATGCGGATGAGCATGGAGAGCATGGCGGAAAACTATGACCCATTTGCCAGTTTGAAGAAAGCTGTTCTTCAGGATGACCAGATTTGAATGTTTGTGTGTCATCCGGGGTATATTGATGCTTTTTTACAGGATTCCAGCAGTCTGCTTATCCCACGGATTCGAGAAGTGGAAATGCTCACTTCTGCGGAAACAAAATTATGGCTAAAAGAAAATCAGGTGGATGTTATCACTTATGATGATCTACAATAATGAAATGTGTGAACTATGTACTATCAATCTGAAAAAATAACAGAACGTATCACGCTGATTCAAAGCCCCAGTGCAGAGAATCTGTACCTGATCGAAGGCACAGCGCGTGCGGTATTGGTCGATGCCGGGCTGGGCGTTGGCCGATTGAAAGACTATATCCAGTCGTTGACTTCAAAGCCGCTGACCGTTCTGTTGAGCCACGGACATCTGGATCATGCCTGTGGCGCAGGAGAATTTGAGGATGTTTACCTGAACAGTGCGGACAGGGAACTGTATCGAAGTCAGTGCAGCCCACAGGAGCGAGAGGGCTATCTGCGCAGCAACTTGCATGAAAAGTTCGATGCTCTGAAACCGGAAGATTTTACACCGCTTGTGCCGGAAAAGGATTTTGCAGAATTGTGTGACAACATGGTGTTTGATCTCGGTGGTGTACATGTGCGTGCGGTAGCCTTTCCCGGCCATACGGCTGGAATGATGGCATTTCTGGTGGAAGAAGAACGCATCCTCATTACGGGCGATGCCTGTAACAATGCAACTTTCTGCTTTGGGCCGGAAGCCGCAACGGTGGAAGAATACCGGAACACGCTGCGCCGTGTGCAGCAACGGCTGCACGGACAGTATGACCGTGTGCTGGTTTCGCACCATGAAACAGAACTGCCGGGTACGTTGCTGGAAGAAATGGAGCAGGTTTGCACGGATGTTTTGGCAGGAAATGCAGAGGATAAGCCGTTCCACTTCCGTGGTATGGAAGCCTTTATTGCCAAGGCGTGCAGTCGAAACTTCAAGCGGGAGGACGGCAAGGCGGCAAACCTGATTTATAACAAAGAAAAGGTTTATAAAAAACAGGTGCTGTTTGAACGGAAATATCCGAACCTGTGCAAACCTATCACCATTGCGGGTGTTACCTTCCGCAACCGGATGTTCTCAGCTCCTATGGGCGGTACGGATATTACCAATGATGGCTGCATCGGGCCGAAATCTACCGCATTTTATGAACTGCGTGCGAAAGGCGGCGCAGGTGCTGTCACCGTTTCCGAATGTATGGTGCATCCAGAAACGGATGGCTCCCATGCCTATCATCTGGATACAACGATTCTTAACTCGCTTGCATCTGCAACTTATACAGCAGATGCGATCCGCCGTCATGGTGCAATGCCAAGTCTGGAACTGTCTCATTCTGGCATGTATGCTGGAACTTACATGACGGATAAGACCCGTCAGCACGAGATGCACCAGTGGGGACCCAGCGATACGGTTCGCCCGGATGGTGTGCCAGTAAAAGCACTGTCGGTGGAACAGCTGCATGAAATTGCTGCAGCTTATGGACGCACGGCAGGTCTTGCCAAACGTGCCGGTTTTGAAATGGTCATGATCCACGGCGGACATGGTTGGCTTATCAACCAGTTCCTGTCTCCCTATTTCAACAAACGTACAGATGAATACGGTGGTTCGTTGGAAAATCGCTGCCGCTTTGCTATTGAAGTCTTGCAGGCCGTGCGAGAAGCAGTCGGCCCACGTTTCCCCATTGAATTCCGTATGAGTGGTTCGGAACTGTTTGAGGGCGGCTATGATCTTGCCGAAGGCTGCCGCATTGCGCAGCAGATCGAGCCATATATCAACCTGCTGCATGTTTCGGCAGGAACTTACCAGCGTGGGTTTGGTGATACACATCCCTCAATGTTCAAGCCCCATGGCTGCAACGTCTATCTGGCAGCGGAAATCAAAAAACACGTTTCAGTTCCGGTGGCAACGCTGGGCGGTCTGAATGACCCTGCCCAGATGGAAGAAATCATTGCCAGTGGAAAAGCGGATATCGTTTACATGGCACGTGCCCTTTTGGCTGACCCAGAACTTCCCTGCAAAGTGATGGAAAACCGGGAGCATGATATTGTGCGCTGCCTGCGTTGCTTTACATGTATGGCAGAGCGCGCTGCAACGTCAACCCGACGCTGCACGGTCAACCCTCTGATCGGCAGGGAATGTGATGGTGTAGAAGTGCAGCCTGCTTCCATCAAAAAGAAGGTTCTGGTCGTAGGCGGCGGTCCCGGCGGTTTGTATGCAGCATATACTGCCGCACGCCGTGGGCATCGTGTTACGCTGTATGAAAAAGAAATGGAACTTGGTGGAATCCTGAAAAGTGAGCGTGCCCTGCCATTCAAACATGAAATGTATGAACTGACAGCAAGTTATGCACGGTTGGCAGCACAGGCAGGGGTGGAGTTCCGGCTTGGCACGGCAGTCACACCAGAACTGGTGCAGGCAGAAAGCCCGGATGCTGTGATCATAGCGGCAGGCTCTGCACCGCTTATTCCTCCCATTCCCGGTTTGAATGGGGAAAATGTTGTGGTCGTTAACGATTATTATAAAGAAAAAGACCGTGTGACTGATACTGTTGTCGTGTTGGGAGGCGGCTTGGCAGGCTGTGAGTGTGCCATCCATCTGGGACAGGAAGGCAAACAGGTGCATCTGGTCGAAATGCGCGATATGCTGGCACCGGATGCCAATGTGCGTCACCGTCCGTTGCTGCTGGCCGAGGTGCAAAAATATGTGACGGTTCACACAGGTCTGCGCGGTCTGCGTGTGACCCCGGAGGGTGTTGTATGTGCAGATGCAGCGGGCAATGAGATTCTTGTACCCGGTACTTCTGTGATTTGTGCGCTGGGGCAGCGTTCTCGCAGTGACGTTGTAACAGCATTACAGGATACCGCTCCTTTTGTGCGCGTGATCGGTGATGCAGCGCGCGTATCCACCATTACAAATGCAGTTTACTGGGGCTATCATGCCGCACTGGACATTTGATAATGCGCTGAAGTTGTCCTGAAACTGTACTGGGCAATTATTTCAAACAGATATTCCCATTTTCTCCTTTATTGATACAGCCCCGCTTTGGCAGAGTACAAAGTGGGGCTGTATTTGTTATTTTTAGATTATCTTGAAAAAACGGAAAGACTTGCATTGAAGCCTTTCCGTTTCAAAATCAGCATAAGAGCTGTGAAAAAATCATTTTGCTGTTTGTTCATTCGCCGCAATGATCTCTTGCAGCGCAATATGTTCATTGCGGTACGGGATGCCATACGACTGCCTGCAAAGGAGACAAGAGAACGCAGGTCGTAGAGATCGTGGTTCGGATAGGCTTTGGCAAAAGCGGCCTTTGCACGGTCATAATTGCTGCCAAGCTGCTCCCGCATAATCTCATCCTGACGTTCAGCAGAAATATTGCACTTGGCATCGTTCGGTTTGGCACCGCCCTGACCCCAATCACCCAGAATAGCATCTGCGGAGTTATGACCGCCCATCTCCGCCCAGACAGCACCTACCATGTAGGTGTACTGTGCGGCAACATCGTTCAGAACGCCATTTGCATCAAAGTAATCTGCAAGGAAATACTCTGAACCAGTGGTCAGGTCATAATCTGCGCCTGCGCCTTCGCAAAGATTGACCAGTGTATCGTAGTGTGCTTTCTGGAGGTACTGGAATACTTCGGCATCCGAAGCATTTCGCATATCCGATACGTTAGCACGGACGTAATCAACCAGTTTCTGCGCATTGACCGCAGCATCTTCCGGGCTGCGGCCGGTAGCTGTGCCGCCGCTGACATATACGACCTTGCTGAACAGGCCTTGTGCAGCGGGAGCGGAGGCCAGTGCCGTGACCTTTGTGCCACCACCGGACTGGCCCAGAATCGTTACATTGGATGGGTCGCCGCCGAAGTTTGCAATGTTATCGCGTACCCACTGCAAGGACAGCACCATATCCGAAACACCGATGTTGGCATCGCCACCAATGGCAGTCAGATCCAGATAACCCACGTAGTTCAGGCGGGCATTGACGGACACGAATACGCAGTTGGTATAATCAGCAAAATACTTGCCGTCATAGATCTTCAGCTCCAGAGCAGAACCATTCTGCAATCCGCCGCCGTGCATGAACACCAGAACCGGTTTCTTGGCGTTGGGGTCTAGCGAGGAAGTCCAGACGTTCAGATTCAGGCATTCACTCTCAGTGCTGAACATATCCGATTCCGAGGGGGTCATAAAGGCAGCGGATGCGGCCCAGTTGGAATACTCCGTCTGGGTGTTGCTCTGCGGAGAAACAGAACCATTCGTCATGGCAAAGGACGGACGTTCGGCAGTGCCATACTGCGCAACAGGCGTTGCGTACTTGAAACGCTCGTGGGTTGCATACAGGATGCCGCGATAGTTGTAAACACCATTGGTCTCATAACCCATAATGTAGCCTTTGTCCAGTTTGACAACGGAGGGCATCGTAGGTTTGGTGTTTTTCAGGGACTGAATGGCGGTCTTGAGGCTGTTCTCATCCTCGGTCTCGGTAGGAGCTGCTGCGCTTGCAGCCAGAGGCATCGCACCGGCCAATGCTGCGGCGGCACCCGTCAAAGCGGATGTGCGAAGAAAATCACGACGCGTGAGTTTTTTCATGGTAGACTTCTCCTTCTTTCACTTGAATTTGATGTTGCACATCTGTTGTGCATCTGCTACAAATACTTTAACAAACCGTGAACGAAGTTTCTACACTCTGTCGTGAAAGCTGCCACCATAAAATGAAAGTTGTTGGATACTATAAATTTGTCTGGTAAAACAGTGCGCTTAACATCTGCGCTAATAGCATCAGGGAGTGGTATCCGTCATTGCTTGTTCCCGGATGCCCGAACTGGTAGCACAGTTCACTTTCCACGCCATCCAATGGTTCTCCCTGTGAGAACAAAATGCGGTATGTACCCTTTTCTTTGGCCATGTGACAAAGTCCGGCCATTTCTTCGTTATACCAGTAGGGATTGACCGAAAGAAGCATGATGGCGGTGTGCTTATCCATCTGCGGCATCGTGCTTTTGGAAATATTGTCGATATTATATAGGTAGGCCGTCCGCCCACTGCACATCAAATCAAGCTGAAAAGAGTAAAAACAGTAGGTATCTTTGGTATCACCGATGATATAAATCGTTTTTGCTTTGCGCAACTGTTCGATGATGACGCGGAGGTTGTTGAAATTCATATTCTGAATCGTTTCGTTCATATTTTGCACAGCCGACTCGTACAGCTGTTTGGCAATCGCTTCGTTGTTTTTTCCGTGGTAGGTTGTAAGTTGTTCCTGCAGCTTCCGCCGTCCGCGCAGAAACAGAAAGGTCTGCACCTGTTTTTTGAAATCCACGAAGGTATCGAATCCGCATTTATGGAAAAAGCGGCTGACAGAAGATTCCGAAAGATGAGATTCCTCCGCCAGCTTTTCCTGTGAAAGATCAAGAACATTTCCCATGTGCTGAAATGCTGTCTGTGCAATGCTGTAATCGCTGGTGCCGGGAATCTGCTGGTTGCAGTAGCAGACAAAATGTTTTCCGGTGCGTTCCGGATAGTTGGACTTTATCATAAACGGCTCCTCCTGTTTTTTATATTTCTTTTATTGTAACATAACTTGCATCGGTTGAAAATGCGAACTGCACCCTGCTGCCAAAACAGGCAAAGGAGGGGGCGGTTCATAGGATATGAAACGTTTAATGATTTACAATTTTGCTTCCACCAAACACCTGCGACATCTCCATGTGCGCCAGTGCTTCGTTAATCAGAGCCACTTCCGCAGCAGACAACACGATATCCGCTGCACCTGCGTTTTCCTGCAAACGGTTGAATTTCCGGGTGCCGGGAATCGGTACAATGTAGGGCTTTTTGCACAGCATCCACGCCAGCGAAATCTGGGCAGGCGTTGCATTTTTCTCAGCGGCAAGACGGTTCAACAGTTCCAGCAGCGCGCGGTTCTGGTCGATGCTGTCCGGCTGGAACTGCGGCATGACGCTACGGTAGTCTGTGCCGGTTTCAAACTTAGAAGTCTTATCGTATTTGCCGGAGAGGAAGCCATTTGCCAGCGGCGAAAATGCCACATAGCCGATGTGCAGTTCTTCCAGCACCGGGAACAGGTTTTCATACCAGCGGGCCATCATGGAATAGCGGTTCTGGATGGCTGTCACCGGGCAGACTGCGTGTGCTCGGCGGATAGTGTCCTCGGTGGCTTCCGAAAGGCCCCAATGGGTGATCTTGCCCTCCCGGATGAGGTCAGCCATCACACCGGCCACTTCCTCAATGGGCACTTTGGGGTCCAGTCGATGCTGATAGTACAGGTCAATATGATCGGTGCCCAGCCGTTTGAGGGAAGCGTCCACCGAAGCACGGATAACCTCCGGGCGGGAATCCGGCACCAGCGGCTTGTTGACCGCCGTACTGGTCATGTCAAAGTGGATGCCGAATTTGGTTGCCAGAACGATTTTATCCCGGTAAGGCTTCAGAGCTACACCCACCAGTTCCTCG
>ERZ808246.1330-NODE-1330-length-17937-cov-5.208701_pt1 | contig 17937 bp, 12 predicted proteins | sample MGYA00521083_ERZ808246 | MGnify/ENA primary metagenome ERZ808246 (study PRJEB31516, sample SAMN03275577) | gut metagenome | biome: mammalia-associated habitat; material: feces | host: Papio cynocephalus | place: Kenya | collected 2012-07-07 ... | reverse complement strand
ACACTAAAATATCTCTGTCCGATTTTATGGGTATAGTTTAGCCGCGCGCTAAAAGCTAATAGCTAACAGCTAGCAGCTACAGGCTACCCCGTAGGGGCGGCAACCTGCCGCCCGCGGAACGCGCAAGCGTTCCCCTTAAAATTTCCGCGTTTACGCGGATTATAATCACTTCTTACTTCTTACCTCTTACCTTTCACCTCAAAAAAAGCCCCCGTAAATCGGGTTTACCAATCTACGGGGTTCAAAAAAACAACAATGTAAAAATGACAATACGCAAGCCGCCGTCACTAAGGCTAACAGCTAAAAGCTAATAGCTAACAGCTAACTCAGTCTTCGTCGTCCTCAAGCTTCGCTTCTGCGATAACCTTTTCGGCGATGTTCTGCGGAGCGTCCTCATAGCGGGCAAACTCGGTTGTGAAGTGGCCTCTGCCGGCTGTTACGGAACGAAGCGTAATGGCGAAGTCGCCCATTTCGGCTTTCGGAACTTCCGCTATAAGCTCCTGCATTTTCGGCTCTTCGGCGGGGCCCATTCCGAGCACTCTGCCGCGGCGCTTTGTAACGTCGCCCATAATGTCGCCGAGGTCGTTGTCGGGGATATATGCTTTAAGCGTAACGATAGGCTCAAGAATTGTGGGGGCAGCCTCGGGGATAGCCGCTTTAAAGGCTATTCTTGCGGCAGTCTTGAACGCCATTTCGGAAGAGTCAACGGGGTGATAAGAACCGTCGTGAAGCGCCGCCTTGATGCCGACCATGGGATAGCCCGCGATAAGACCCTGTGCAATGCACTCTCTGAGGCCTTTTTCAACAGCGGGGAAGAAGTTCTTCGGAACAGCGCCGCCGACAACCTCGTCTGAAGTGAAAACAAAGTCCTCGTCGCCCATATAAGGCTCAAAGCGAATCCAAACGTCGCCGAACTGGCCGTGACCGCCCGACTGCTTTTTGTGGCGTCCCTGTTTATCGACGGATTTGCGGATAGTCTCTCTGTAGGCTACCTTCGGTACCGTAAGGGTAACTTCAACGCCGAATTTATTTTTAAGTCTTGTAACAACCGTGTCAAGGTGCTGTTCGCCGAGACCCTCGATAATCTGCTCTTTTGTTTCTTTGTTTGTATAGAATTTAAGAGCGCCGTCCTCTTCTGCAAGTCTTGTAAGACCCGAAGCGACTTTATCCTCTTCGCCTTTTTTAACAACGTTAACAGCCATTGCATAGCAGGGAAGCGGGAAGTCAACGCCTTTAAGGGTTACGGGGTTTTTGGGGTCGCACATGGTGTCGCCCGTTTTAAAGCCCGAAAGCTTTGTAACAACGCCTATATCGCCGGCGGTGATGCAGGAAATATCCTCCTGTTTTGCACCCCTGACGGTAATAAGTTTGCCCATTTTTTCAACTTCTTCGGTTCTTGCGTTATAAGCCGCCGTGTCGGGTGTGATTTTGCCCGAAACAACCTTAAAGAAAGACATCTTGCCTACGAAGGGGTCGGCAACCGTCTTGAAGCAGATAGCCGCAAGCGGAGCGTCCGCCCTGCACTCAAGACCTTCTTCGCCCTTGGGTGCGGGAGCAAGCTTTGTAATTCCGTTAAGAACAAGGTCAACAGCGTCAAGGTTATAGCCTGAGCAAGCGTAAACGGGAACAACCGTTCCGTCAAGAACGCCCTTTGAAAGACCCGAAACTATTTCGTCATGCGTAAATGCTTCGCCGTCGAAGAATTTCATCATAAGGTCGTCGTCGGCTGTTGCAACTGCCTCTGTAAATGCCTCGTGAATGCCGGATATTACAGCGTCCTCGGGTACGGGAACCTCAGTCGCCTTGCCGTTCTGATATTTAAACGCCTTGCCCTGAAGGAAGTTTACATAGCAGTCGACCTTGCCGTCCTGCATAAAGGGGACAACAACGGGGCAGATTGCCGTGCCGTACTGCTCTTTAAGAGCGTCAAGAGTTTTATAAAAATCCGCGTTTTCCGCGTCGCACTTTGTAACTGCGATAAACTTTGAAAGTCCTCTTCTGCCGGCTGCTCTGAGAGCCTTTTCCGCGCCGACGTCTACTCCGCCGCCCGCGGCAAGAACAACTATAGCGGTTTCGCAAGCTCTTAAAGCCTCGCTTCTGCCGCCCTCAAAGTCAAAAAGACCGGGAGAGTCGATTATATTGACCTTTTTATTATTCCACTCAATGTATGCCATAGCGGAAGATACCGAAACTTTTCTTCTTTTTTCCTCCGCGTCAAAGTCAAGAACGGTATTGCCGTCGGCTACTCTGCCGAGTCTGTCGGATGAGCCTGAAAGGTAAAGCATCGCTTCTGCAAGAGTTGTTTTACCTCTTCCTCCGTGGCCGGCGATGGCAACGTTTCTAATGTTTTCCGTAGTGTACGCTTTCAAACTGATTCCTCCTAAAGCCGTTTTTTGTGCGGCTGTATATATTTGTAATTTCAATTTCTTATGAGCCTGATAATTACTGTACCTTGTCATAATAGCATATAAACTAACGCTTTTCAATGGTTTTTTTGAGTAAAATGCAAAAATTATATATATTACATAATTGCAGGTATACATTTTTATATACTTTTGCGAAATTTAAGCCGAGGCAGATTTTGAGATTGAAAAATCGCGCGGCTTGTGATATTATAGTTTATAATGTATAAGTATTTGCAAATTCACTGTTTATAAATACATAAATACTTCGGAGGTGCTCCTTTGGAAAACAATAAAAATATCGGCGAAAACGCCGTAAAGAAAAACAATAAAAACGACGGCAGCAAGCAGAAAAAGCTGCTTTACATCATCATACCCGTGGCGGTTATTCTTGTTGTCGCGGCAGTGGTTACGGCGGTGCTTGTCGCTTCAAAAGGCAAGCCGAAGCCCGTCCGCGTTACCGACGAAAACGGCGTTGAGATTACAAACCCCGACGGCACGCCCGTCACGGTCATTCCCGAAACCGAAATCGTAACCGTGCTTGACAAGGACGGCAACCCTGTTCTCGACAAAGACGGCAACCCCGTTACAACCGTCAAATACCGTGATATGGTAATTACAGTTCCCGTTACCGACGAAAACGGCAACACGTCTTACGAAACAAAGGTAGTCCGCCCCGAAGAGTCGCGCGCACCGGGCGAGGTTATAGGCTCGACGGCTATTGTCGTGACCGACGGCAAGGGCAACACGGGCGTTGACGAAAGCGGCAATGTTATAACGACAATTATCGACATAACCGTCGGCCCGACCGCTGACATTGAGCCTGCCAAAACCGAGTGGAAATACACGCGCGGCGGCACGCAGGTTGACTATGTTTCGGACGTTATTCTTACTTCTGACAAGTCATATATAACGGCAAACGTCACAAACTCGACCGACGGCAACTTTTCGCAGTTTAAAGACTCGGCGCTTGTCACTCCCTACACCGTGCTTGCAAAGACAGATGTTACGGGCAAAATCGTGTGGGAAAAAGCTGTGGGCAACACAAACGGCGTGTTTGTCGTTACTTCTCTTGCGCCCGCTTCGGACGGCTCTTTCTATGCCGCGGGCTACGGCAAAAACGTTGAGGGCACAAACGGCTACGGCTTTTATGACGCTTTCGTTGCAAAATTCTCTTCTGACGGCGAAAGGCTTTGGATAAAGAAATTCGGAACAAGCACCGTTGATATGTTCAACGGCATTGCGGTCACTTCGGACGGCGGCGTTGTCGCAGTCGGCTCTGTCGGCACAAACGACCGCGACGCAAAGGGCTTCGGCGGGGCAGAGCTTCAGTCGCGCGCCTCGATAGCAAAATATTCAAGCTCCGGCGAGCTTGTTTTCAAAAACTTTATAGGCGGAAATCAGGACGTTTTAAACGACGTTGCAATCGGCAAGGACGGCAATATTTATGCAGTCGGCAGCTTTTATTCGGGCGAGCTTTTCACTTCTAAAGGAAAAGCCGACGCAGGCATTGTTAAATTCTCTTCCGACGGCAAATATGTTTCCGTTTCACCCGTTGCGGGCAGCGGCGTTGAAAGCTTCAACGCAATTATGGCGTCCTCCGACGGCAGTCTGTTCATTTCGGGCCGTTCAAATTCCGCGGATTCGTCGGACAATTCAAGCTTCTTCTCGGGCGACCTTTCCGCAAGGGGCGAATACGACGCATATATCATCAAATATAACACCGCGCTTGAGGTTATCGGTTCTTCCGCTTTCAGAGGGCAGAACACCGAGCGCTTTGAGGACCTTGTTGAAATGCCCGACGGCACAGTAGTCGCAGTGGGCTACACAAACTCTTCAACGCGCGACCTTAAAGGCGTTACAACGCGCGGCGGCGACGATATTGTTATAGCGGGCTTTGACAAGCGCTGCGAGCTTTTGTGGGCGCGCTCCTTCGGCGGCAAAAAGGACGACGCGGCTTCTGCGGTTTGTCTCGGCGCTGACGGCGGCTATGTAATAGCGGGCCGCTCCGTTTCAACTGACGTTGACCTTCAGAATATTTCGGAATACGGCGGCGGTAACTCTGTCGGCGTGGTCGTTAAATTTCCCAACTGATTATGTATAAAATAGTTTGCACATATGCGGGCGGCGCGGTTGCCGTTCCGACAGAAATAATCGACAAAAATTTAAAGCTTGCCTCTGCGGCAAGCTTTAAGGTTCTTCTTTTCATTTTCCGCAATCCCGAGGGCGTTAAAGACGCCGAGCAGGTGGCTCTTTGCACGGGACTTTCAAAGCAGGACGCAGAAGACTGCCTTCTTTTTTGGGAGGAGCGCGGCGTTATTAAAAAAGACGGCGAAGAGAACGAAGAAAAGGCAAAAGAAGCTGTTTCAAATCTCAAAACAGCGGATATTTCCGTTTCTGTTCCCGCAGAAAAAGCCAAGCCCGCAAAACCCGCAGTCGTTAAACTGCCGACCCAAAGCGAGGTTGCGCGCCGCCTTTCGCAGGACGAAATGCTTGCCGCAACAAACGCCGAAGCACAGCTTATTCTCGGCACATACGGCTACAGAATGCAGGCTGTTATTGTGCTTTTATACGATTACTACGGCTTTTCGCCCGAAATGATTATTACGCTTTTGCAATATCAAAAAGACAGCGGTCTGCCGACGCCGGACGCAGTTAAGCGCCGCGGCGAAGCGTGGGCTAAAAAGGGAATATCATCTATGGATGATGTAACGCGCGAGTTAAAAGACCTGTCGGTGATAAACTCCGTATACGGCGACGTCCGCGCGTATTTGGGGCTTTTGCCGAAAAGCCCCGCCGGCAAAACAGCCGACTATCTTCGCGAGTGGGCTGTCACGATGGAATTTTCTTCCGAAATGATTTTGCTCGCATTAAAAAACGAGGGCAAAAGCTTCTCTTCTGCCGACAAGGCTCTTAAAAAATGGTTTAAAGCCGGCATAAAATCGCCCGAGGATGTTAAAGAAAAGCAGAAAAAATCAATTCCCGAGGAATATAAAAAATCTTACGACACCGAAAGCATCGGAAAATCCGGTGTGCTTCAAATGCTTAAAAAAATGAAAGAAGAGGGTGACAGGACGTGAAATTTACCGAAGCCGTTTATTCAAAGGCCGAAGCCGAGCTTAAAAAACGCCGCGAAAATGCCGAAGAGCTTGCCGCGTTAAGACGGCGGAATTTTATTTCGGAACACCCCGAGTTAAAAGAGCTTGAAAACGAAATACGCGACGCGGCGCTTGCCGCCGTAAGAAGTGTCGGCTCGGGTCAAAACCCTGATATTTCGGCTCTTGCGGCAAAAAATCTTGCCGCGCAGGAAAAGCGCCGTCTGCTTGTTAAAAGCGCGGGCTTTCCCGAGGATTATCTCGAGCCGCACTACAGCTGCCCGCTTTGTAAAGACACGGGCATTTTTGACGGCAAGCTTTGCGAATGCCATTTGCGCCTTTTAAAAAAGATTGCTTCAAGCGAGCTTTCGTGCAGTCCTTTGCTTGCTTCTTCAACGTTCGACACGTTTGACCTTTCTTTTTACAGCGACAAAAAAGACCCTGCACTCGGCTATTCCCCGCGTGAGTATATGCGCGCGGCGGCGGCTCTCATAAAGAATTTTGCCGACAGCTTTTCGCGCACGTCGGGGAGCCTTCTTTTCTGCGGCTCTACGGGGCTCGGCAAAACTCACCTTGCCCTCGCCGTTATGAATGAGCTTACAGAAAAAGGTCACAACTGCTTATATTACACCGCGTGGAAGCTTTTAAAACGTATGCAGGACGAGCATTTCGGCAGGGACGACGGCTCTCTTTCTGAGGAGCTTTCGGACGGCGAGCTTTTAATAATCGACGACCTCGGTTCCGAATACGAAACGCCGTTTTCAAAGGCGGCTGTTTATGAGCTTATAAACGAATCCCAGCTTATCGGGCGGCCTATGATTATTTGCACGGGGCTTTCGCTTTCTCAGCTTGAAGAGCGCTACGGGCAAAAGGTCGCTTCAAGGCTCAACGCCTTTGAAATCGTGAGCTTTACAGGCTCGGATATTCGCCAATTAAAAAAATAATTAATTTTACGGAGGAATTTTTATGCTTAAAGGCATACCCAACATTATCTCACCGGAGCTTTTAAAAATACTTGACGAAATGGGTCACGGCGACGAAATCGTTATAGGCGACGGCAATTTTCCGGCGGCTTCTAACGCAAAGCGCCTTATAAGATGCGACGGTCACAACGTGCCCGAGCTTTTGGAGGCTATTTTAAAGCTTATGCCGCTTGACACATACGTTGAAAGCCCCGTTATGCTTATGGCAACCACAAATGGCGACCCCACGCCCGTTATCTGGAAAGAATACAGGGATATTATCGACGCTTCGGGCAGCTCTGCACCCATGAGCGAAATTGAAAGATTTGCTTTTTATGACAGAGCAAAAGAAGCTTATGCCGTTATCGCAACAAGCGAATCTGCGCTTTATGCCAATATCATTCTTAAAAAAGGCGTAGTTGTCGACTGATAGAATTTTACTATGGTTGAATACGACACAAGAGTAAAATATTTGAAGGGCGTAGGGGAAGCGCGTTCAAAAGAACTTTCAAAGCTCGGCATTTTCTCCGTCGGCTCGCTTTTACGCTTTTATCCGCGTGCTTACGAGGATTGGAGCAAAATCACAAAAATAAAAGATGCACCCGTCGGTGAAAATCTTTGCTTTTCGGCAGAGGTTTTAGACCGCGTGCACGATATTAAAATAAGCGGAGGCAGGCTGCTTTCTAAAACCGTTATTGCGGACGGAAGCGGTTATGTTCCGCTTGTGTTTTTTAACAACAAATATATAAGCGACACTTTAAAAGAGGGCAGCGAATACCTGTTTTTCGGAAAGCTCTCGCGCGATAAAAACGGCGAAGTTTCAATGCTTGCGCCGCGGATTGAAAAGCCCGAAAAACAACGCATACGGCCTATTTACAAGGCTTCTTCAAAAATGCCGTCTAAAACTCTTGAGCGTTTTGTTGAGACTGCTTTGCGCGAAATCGACGGCAATATTAAAGAAATTCTGCCCGAATGGCTTATTGAAAAATACCGCCTAATGCCCCTTTATGACGCGCTTTTAAATATTCACTTCCCCGAAAGCGAAAAGGCGCTTGCGCTTGCAAGGCGGAGGCTTATTTTTGAAGAGCTTCTTTTGTTACAGCTCGGGCTTCTTTCAGAGAAAAACCTCGGCAGTAACATTCGCACCGAAAAAATAGATACGGCTTATGACGAAGAGTTTTATAAAACTCTGCCGTTTGAACCCACCGCCGCCCAAAGGCGCGCCGTAAGCGAAGCGCTTTTTGATATGCGCTCGGGCAAAGCCATGAACAGGCTTTTACAGGGCGATGTCGGCTCGGGCAAAACGGCGGTTGCCGCCGCGCTTATTTATACAACGGCAAAAAACGGCGCCCAAAGCGTTTTGATGGCACCCACCGAAGTGCTTGCCAATCAGCATTACAACACGCTGAAATCATTTTTTAAAGAGGCTCTTAACGTGAGGCTTCTTACAGGCTCCATGACGCCTAAAGCCAAACGCGAAGTATATGATGCGTTAAAAAGCGGCGAATGCGACGTTTGCGTCGGTACGCACGCGCTTCTTCAAAACGGCGTTGAATTTAAAAATCTTTTGCTTGTCATAACCGACGAACAGCACCGTTTCGGCGTTGAACAGCGCGCCGCGCTTGCTTCAAAAGGCAACGCGCCGAATGTTCTTGTTATGTCGGCAACGCCGATACCGCGCACGCTTGCCATGATTATTTACGGCGACCTTGACGTTTCGGTGCTTGACGAATTGCCGAAAGGCAGAAAACCCATAAAAACTTATAAAGTCAATTCCTCTTATCACAACAGGGTATTCAACTTTTTAAAAAAGAATATGGACGCAGGCAGGCAGTGCTACATTGTTTGTCCGCTCGTGTCTGAGGGCGACGTGCCGTCTGACCTTATTCCTGCAACCGAATATTACGATTGGCTTAAAGCAACACACTTTTCAGACTATCGGCTCGGGCTTTTATACGGCTCAATGAAGCCGAAAGAAAAAGACGAGGTTATGCGGCGGTTTTATTCGGGCGAAATTCAGTGCCTTATTTCAACCGTTGTAATAGAGGTCGGCGTAGATGTTCCGAACGCGACCGTTATGCTTATTGAAAACGCGGAGCGTTTCGGGCTTTCACAGCTTCATCAGCTGCGCGGCAGAATAGGCAGAGGAAGTGCCGAGAGTACGTGTATTCTTCTTTCGGACGCGCAAAACGAAGAAGCGCTTGAGCGTCTTAAAATTCTTTGCGAAACGGGCGACGGCTTTTTAATCGCAAAGCGCGACCTGGAGCTTCGCGGGCCGGGTGACTTTTTCGGAAACCGCCAGCACGGGCTTCCGGATATGCACATCGCAAGCCTTATGAACGACACGCGCATACTTTACGAAGCCCAAAAGACCGCTAAATTTATTCTTTCATCCGACCCGACGCTTTCTTCGGAAGAGAATGCGCCGTTAAAGAAGGAGACAGAGCGGCTTTTCAATTCTGTTAAAACCTGATTAAAAGTCCGATATACTTTAATACAAAAGGCGATATGTTTCACAGGAAACACATCGCCCTTTTCATTACTCCCGTTATTATGTTTCACGGGAAACATTGGTTAATATTTTTGTGTTTCACGGGAAACACATTTTATACCGTGCCAAAAGCACTGTGCCGCGATGTTTCCCGTGAAACATAGCGGCACTTTTTACTTATCTTTAACTTTTGGTGCGGTCCGGACTTTTTACTGTCGATTCAGTTCCAAAAGGTTGAGATTAATTCATAGCAAAAAGCATCAATTTGTCCTTTTCTTCTGCTTTTTACGGTCCGGAACTTTTTTACTGCCCCTTTCCGGTTACTCTTCTTCTGCCGAGAAGTCAATAAGAGCATTTCCGCCCGTGGCTTTGGGCATTTTGCCGTCCCACTTGTCAACGGTATAATATTTAATAACGTTGCCGTTAAGCGACTTTGAAAGTGTTTCGTTAGCCTTCGCCTGAGCTTCGGCTTTTGCAAGAATTGCCTTAGCTTCCGCTTCGGCGGCAATAACCTGCTTTTCGGCCTGCGCATTTGCTTCGACAAGCACCTGTTCCTGCTCGGTTTTTGCCTTTAAAAGGTTCTGTGCGGCAACCTCTTTTGCCTCAATTGCCTTTGCAAATTCCTCCGAGAATGAGAAGTTGACTATGTTGAATTTCTCAATAACAATGCCGTAGGGCTCCATTTTCTCGGTGAGCGTATCCTGAATTTCAAGCGCAACCTGCGAGCGGAGCGTGACAAGCTCTTCTGCGGTATAGCGAGAAATAACTGCCTTTAAGCTTTCGTTCACAGCGGGCAAAAGCATAATTGACTCGTAATCGCTGCCTATGTTCTTATAAATTTCGGCAGAGGAGTTGTTGGCAACCTTATAGTTGACAACAACGGTGCTCGAAATTGCCTGCAAGTCTTTTGAAACAGACTCTGCGCCTTCAATATCAGCCTTTTGAATTTGGTTGTTGACCTTAACAACATTCTGCACAAACGGCGCTTTCAAGTGAAAGCCCTCCGTAAGGACATTTCCGCCGACCTTGCCGAGCGTAACAACAACGCCCGTGTGACCCGTGGGCACTATGGTTATCGAAGCCGCAAGCAAAATCACTGCGACAACCGCAACAACGGCGGGAATTACAATTTTGCGCCCGACAGGCTTACCGTCTGAGCCGACTGTTCTGATTTTTTGTTTAAACATTTATTTGTTCTCCTTTAAAATTGAATTAAATAATTTTTCTGCGCGTGACTTAAGCTCGGAAGAAAAATAGGCGAGCGTCATCACTTTAAGCGTGTTAAAAAGTTTTTCTTTACCGCCCGAAAACGGCTCTTTATAATCTTTTGTTTCCTCGGCAATCATTTTGTCGATATTTTCAATATCAAACGTGTGAATATTTTCAAGGCGCGACGTTATTGAGCAAAGTATGTTGTAAAGCATAGCGTCCGGGATAGCGTCGTCGGAGCGGTCGTCAACTCTGCCGTTGACATAAGACATCAAATCAACAATGCCCGAAAGCTGCATCGCACCGCGAAGCATTGCGATTATAAGCGTGCGCGCCGCTGATGTTTCGCCGTAACGGCGGTTTTTGGGAGCTTCGACCCAACCGCGCTTGACCCAGTTCTGGATAGTTGAAGTCTCAAGACCCGAAATTTCGGCAAGCTGTGAAAGGGTAAGCCCGCCCGTGAGCCTTATTGTTGCCGCAATATCGTCAAAAGCCTGCTTTTGAGCCGGGGACGGCGGCGCCTGTGTCTGCATATTCGTTCTCTCCTTATAAACGGCGTGAGCCGCAAAATTTTTCGGTGCAAAACCGCAAACTGCAAGCCTTTGCAGAAAGCACCCGACCGCCGCGGTTTATTATAGCTTTTTAAAGCCATCGCACAAATCCAAAGCGGTATTCCGCGCAGAGGACACGGCGTTTCGGCGCCTAAGACCTTTTCTTCAAAGTCGTTTGCCTCTTTACTACGGTGATTGGATTATATCACAGGTTCACGTGACTGTCAATAGGTTTCGCGTGATTTTTTGAAATTTTTTCCAAAAACCCGTCCTCCGCCAAAAAACCCAACCCAACGCGGCTTTGAACCGCCCGTAAATACTGAAATTCCCACCCATATGGCGAGCGCTTATCTTTTTATGCCATAGCACTATGTAGGCATAAGAGAGCCTAACACCTAAAAGTTTGCATCTTATTGCAAGTGCGGCTGTGTTTAGCCGTACCCGATACTATTTTAAGCCGCACTTTTTCGACGTCACTGCGTAAAAACATCGCTAAAGGCACAATTTGCAGCAAAATAGTGCCAAAATGCAAAAAATATGACCAAAAAGCAAAAGTGTTTACACTTTGTTCATAAAAGCGTAACATTCAGTTGCTATAATTTAACCGTACTAAGAGAGGGAGCCGCACCCTACTTTTAGTATTTAGTTCCGCATGGAACTAACCCCTCCTCAAGTAAATTTGGTCGGTGGTGTTATGCCGCCGTCCGGGAAAAAAGCAGCTGTCCCCTCGGCTGCTTTTTTTCTGCGCTTTTTTAGCCCCTTTTAGCGCGCGGCGTTGCCGCTTGAGCCGTTAGCTTTTAGCCGTTAGCTACGCGGCGTTGCCGCGAATTTTAATTGGGACACTTTTTTCTGCGCATTTTTACTCCTCTCACAAATATCGTTGTAAAAAATGGCGCGCTAAACATTTTTTCGTTGTAAAAAGTGGCAGACAATACATTTTTTCGTTGTAATTTTCGGCGCAGTGTGGTATACTGATATTAACTTCTGATAGGGAGGCTTAAATATGTACCGAATTGCAATTGAAAAACTATATAAATGGAAAAGCAGCGCACACCGCAAACCGTTGATTATTGAAGGTGCGCGTCAGGTAGGCAAGACTTGGCTGATGAAAGAATTCGGGAAAAAAGCCTACGAAGATACTGTATATATTAACTTTGATTCCAATTCAAGAATGTCGGAGCTTTTCGCCTCTGACCTTGACACAGACCGCCTGATTATGGGCTTGGAAATTTATGCAGGACGCAAAATCAATCCCGACAGCACCTTGCTGATTTTCGATGAGATTCAAGAAGTGCCGCGGGCGCTCGCCTCGCTTAAATATTTTTATGAAAATGCCCCGCAATATCACATTATATGCGCCGGTTCGCTTTTAGGCATTGCTCTGCATGAGGGCACGTCTTTTCCTGTCGGAAAGGTTGATTTTTTAAAGCTTTATCCGCTCTCTTTCAGCGAATTTTTAATGGCGGTCGGTAAAGACAGCTTTGCCGAGCTTTTAAAGAAGCGTGATTATCAAATGATAACAAGCTTTAAAGAGACCTATATTGACGCTCTTAAACACTATTATTTTATAGGCGGCATGCCCGAAGCGGTTCAGAGCTTCGCCGAAAATAAAGATTTTAACGAGGTTCGAGCCATTCAAAAAAGAATTCTTGCGGCATACGAGCAGGATTTTTCAAAGCACGCGCCGAACGAAATTGTCCCAAAAATTCGTATGCTCTGGAACAGCATTCCGTCACAGCTTGCAAAAGAGAATAAAAAATTCATCTACGGTCTTGTCCGTGAGGGCGGCAGAGCAAGAGAATACGAAACAGCGATTATGTGGCTTTGCGACTGCGGACTTGTTTACAAAGTAAACCGTATAAGCAATGCAGGTATTCCGCTGAAGGCTTATGAGGATTTAAAAGCCTTCAAGCTGTTCGCGGTTGATGTTGGGCTTCTCGGCTGTATGACAGGGCTTCGCCAAAGAACAATTCTTAACGGCGATGACCTTTTTGTTGAATTTAAAGGGGCGCTTACCGAACAATATGTCAGCCAGCAGTTAAAAACGCTTGAAGATTTGGGCATATATTATTACACCAACGACAGGGGCACTTGCGAAATCGATTTTGTCGTTGAAACAAACGAAAAAATTGTACCGCTTGAAGTAAAAGCCGAAACAAACCTTAAAGCAAAAAGTCTTAAAATATATCGCGAAAGATTCAATCCCGAATTGTCGGTTCGCACTTCAATGGCTGACTATAAAAAAGAAGATTGGCTTTTAAATCTGCCCCTTTACGCAATAGAAAATATTGCGGCGGAATAACAGGCGTCTGCGCGCGGCAGAGCCGCTTGAGCCGTTAGCGCGCGGCTTCGCCGCGAATTTTAATCCGCGTAAACGCGGAAATATCAAGGAAAACGACATTGCCGTTTTGGCGGGCGGCAGATATTTGAAGTAATAGGTAAAAAGTAAGAGGTAATAAGTAATTATAATCCGCACGTTGTGCGGAAATATTAAGGAAAACGCTGCGCGTTTTGGCGGGCGGCAGATTGCCGCCCCTACGGGAACGAAAGGAAAATCTGTGCGAAAGACAGAAAGCTTTGCGTAATAGAAACTAAATAAATCAAAATTTTACAAAACCAAACCCTGCAAACGGAAAAACATATCCGTTTACAGGGTTCGTTTTATTATAATGTAAAAACGATAAAATGCGGTTTTTTACTTACACTTCGTAGGGGCGGCAACCTACCGCCCGCCGGAACGCGTAAGCGTTCCCACTAAAACTTCCGCACACCGTGCGGAATACAATCGCGGCAAAGCCGCGCCCGCCTCCGGTCGTATGGAGGGGGACCGCCGCGAAGCGGTGGTGGAGGATTCTTCTATCGCGCAAGCGATTTATATCAGTGCCGAAGGAACCCGAATTTTAAATGGCTCAATGCTTATTTTAACTTTATTAATATGGTCGCACCTTGGGTGCGAGAACGCCTTTGGCGTTCAAGAACTCTCCACCGTTCGACTTGTCGAACGGTCCCCCTCTCTTCGAAGAGAGGTACAGCCTACGGCGGAATTTCGGCGTTTTTGTCTTTTAAAATAATTTGCGTTAACCGACTGTTCGGCGCGGCAACGCCGCGCGCTAAAAGCTAACCGCTAACAGCCAACGGTTAACGGCTAACAGCCAACGGCTGCAGGCTACCCCGTAGGGGCGGCAACCTGCCGCCCGCTAAAAATGCGAAGCATTTTTCCTTAACGTTTCCGCATTTACGCGGAATAAAATCGCGGCAACGCCGCGCGCTAAAAGCTAACCGCTAACAGCTAACCGCTAACAGCTAACAGCTCCCTTGAATATTTTCCCCTTTTCGGGCAAACATAAATGTAAAACCGAGAAAGGGTGAACATAATGGAACAAAAGCCTAAAAACGAAAAAACGATGAAACGCATAAAAATTGTGTATGCGGCGGCTGTTATTCTGGCTCTGGGCGGGGCGGTGTTTGCAAAATATTCGACCGAAAAGGCGCTTAGCGGCGTGCTGCCGCAAGGTACTAACGAAAGCAAGGCAGAGCTTAGCCTCGGGCAAAGCGAAAAAACGAGCAATATTTTTGAAAAGCGCGTCGGAAGAGACGTAACAAACGTGCGCGACACGCGCTCCGAAACAAAAATCGAAGCCGAAAAAACCGCCGAAGAAAAAACGACTGAAAAAAGCAAATTCGCCGTTCCCTATAAAGACAAATACGAATTGCCCGCCGGAGCGGAGGTCATTAAAAGCTTTTCCGACTCTAAGCCCGTCTATTCAAAAACGATGGGTGACTGGCGTGTGCACAACGCCGTTGACTTTGCCGGCGAAGAGGGCGCGCAGATAAAAGCCATTGCCTTCGGCACTGTGACGGATGTTAAAACCGACGCGCTTTTCGGAGTTATTGTGACGGTTGACCACGGCAACGGCGTAACGGCGCGCTATTGCGGACTTTCAAAAGACGCAGATGTTGTAAAGGTCGGGGCAGAGGTCGAAGCGGGCGAAACGCTCGGCTATCTCGGCGATATTCCGTGTGAAAAGACCGACGGCGTGCACCTTCACCTTGAAATTGAATGCGACGGCAAAGCAGCCGACCCGCTTAAAGTTATGAACAGATAAATGTCTGTGTAAAAATCCTTGCCGAAAAGCTTTAAACCTCTTATTATCGGCGCTTTCGGCGTTTTCGGCTCAAAATAAAGCCTTATAAAGAAATTTACCGAGAACAGCCGCACCGTTTAAAGCCGTATCAATCTGACGGTACCGCACCGTTTAAACCTGTTAAATCCCGTTTGCGGCAATCCCCGCGCAAGCTTTTGTGCGGGGATTTTATGTGTTTTTGTAATTGTTAATTAATTATTACTTCTTGCCGAATGTTTTGACTTTTAGGGAAATATTTGGTATTATAGAAAAGGACAGAGGAGTGCCGATAATCGGCAGTTTTAAAATCGCAGTCTTAAAGGAGATGAGCTTTTTTGGACGAAATTGCAGTTCTTATTCCTTGCTATAACGAAGAAAAAACCGTTGAAAAGGTCGTAAAGGATTTTAAAGCAGCCCTTAAAAATGCGGTTATTTATGTTTATGACAACAATTCGACCGACAAAACGGCAGAAATAGCCGAAAAGGCGGGCGCCGTTGTAAGACACGAATATAACCAAGGCAAGGGCAACGTAATAAGAAGAATGTTTCGCGAAATCGACGCAAAATGCTACATTATGGCAGACGGCGACGACACATATCCTGCGGAATTTTCGCCCGAAATGGCAAATATGGTCCTCAATAAAAACTACGATATGGTAGTCGGCGACAGGCTTTCTTCAACATATTTCACCGAAAACAAGCGCCCGTTTCACAATTTCGGAAACGAGCTTGTAAGAAAAAGCATAAATATACTTTTTAAAAACAACATAAAAGATATTATGACCGGCTACAGGGCGTTCAGCTATGAGTTTGTAAAGACGTTCCCCGTGCTGTCAAGGGGCTTTGAAATCGAAACCGAAATGACAATACACGCCGTCGATAAAAATATGCTCGTCGGAAACGTCATTGTTGACTACCGCGACAGGCCGCAGGGGAGCGAGTCAAAGCTCAACACCGTTTCGGACGGAATTAAAGTCATTAAAACCATTGCGAGAATGTTCGGCACATATAAACCGTTTGTTTCGTTCACATCTGTGGCGGTTGTGCTGGCGGCTTTGGGGCTCGGCTTTCTTATACCGGTGTTTGTGACGTATGCAAAGATAGGCGAAGTTCCGAAATTTCCGACGCTTATTGTGTGCTGTTTTGTTTTGCTTGCGGCAATAATATCGTTTTTCTCGGGCGTTATTCTTCAAACGCTTCGCAGAAAAGAAAAGCAGGATTTTGAAATAAACCTTAACAGAGCTTTTGACGATAAAAAGCGCAAGAAATGAAAAATAAAAGCAAAAAAACCGAGGCAGTAAAAATGGCAGACTGCAAAAATCGGACTTTTTTCCTAATTCGCCCTCAAATTATATCTTAAAAAAATTCCCGTAAATCGGTTCTTTCCGACTTACGGGTTTTATTATTTGCGTTTTTTACGAAATAAATTAAAGGTAAAATTCTCCGCCGCCGTAAATTACCCTGATTTTTTTCGGACGGCCGCCTAAAACGGTTATTTGCGGCTTTTCTTCTTCGGAATTTCTTTTTTCGCAAATAAGAGTTATTTCGGAATCTTTCCCGAAAGGCAGATTTTTTATGCCGTGGCGCGAAAGCTCGTTTATATGCCAAACAATCTCGTCATCTTTTGAATTAACCTCAATACCGAAAACGTCCTCGATAAGCATGGTTATCGGAATAATTCCCGTCCAGCCGACAAAATCGCCGCCGGAGCGCTCGCCGCGCTCGCAAAAATCGGGAGCGTAGTTTTCCCAGAACGTGCCGGTATCTTTATATACACCCAGCATATTTTTGTAACAGCAAAGGACAATTTCACGGGCAAGAGCGTCTTTTTTGCTGCGCTTTAAGCCAGAAACTACCATATAGACAACGGGCGCCCAAACGCCGCCGTTCCAATAATCGCCGCGAGGGTCAAAATCGGGGTGGTCGGCAGAAAGCGCGGGTACGCGGTTTTTCCTTTTAAACTCGTTTTCGTTTTTAAGGTGAGAGCATAGCTTTAAAACGCGCTCTTCGGGCGCCGCGCCCGAAATAAGAGTCCAGAACGATGCGGCGGTTTTCACCTTTAAAAGCTCGCCGTCGGACTTTAAGTCATAATAAAATCCGTCCTCTTCGCTCCACATTTTTTCGTTTATGAATTTTAAAAGAAAATCGCGTTCTTCCTTTAATTCCTCTACGCCGTCGCTTATTTCAAGCTCCTTTGCCGCCGCCAAAAGAATATCGCACGACAAAGCCGCCTGACTTGTCGCGTCAATCCACGACATAAAGCTGTGATGGCACACGCCCATGGGGTCGGGGTCCGCGCCCGGCAAAGTGCTTTTGTCAACACGCGGCAAATTATCCATTCCGCAGCCCCAGCCCGTTGACCAATAGCTGCCGTCTTTGTGCCGCCTGTATGCTTTAAACCAGCGGTGATATGAAAGAAGCGGATAATAAACCTTTCTTAAACGCTCTTTGTCGCCGCTTTCTTTATAATACTGCCACTCGCACCAGGCGGGTATTTCGGGGCCCGTGCTTGTAAGGTCGTGCCTGAAAAAACAGCTTTCGCCTGTTTCTTCGTCTATTTCGCGGCCGAAAAATCCGTCTTTTTCCTGCTTGCAATAAAAATTGTCAAGCGTTTTTTGAAAATCAAAAACTCTGCGCGCGTATTTACCGAACATAAGCATAAAGCAGGAATCCCACAAAAACATATGCCCGTTAAACGCGGCGTCGATATAAGGCGCAACAAAGCCGTTTTTCTTTGTAGGCTTTTTGATGTTTTTAAAAGCTATTTCCCACGCCTTGTAATAGCACTCAACGGCGTCGGGGTTACCGTCCCAAATAGGCTCGGGCAGCATATCTTTAATTTTTTTAAAGTCTAAAGGCTTCGTATTATCTGCCGGCGCATTTACAAAACGGTTTTTTTCAAAATATAAGTCGGGTATATATGTGTTGATGTATTCTGCCATAAAAACCTCTTAAAATTCGATTTTACTTACTCTTCCGTCAAAATCCGAAAGATGAACTTTTCTTAAACGCTCTTTGTCGCCGCTTTCTTTATAATACTGCCACTCACACCAGGCGGGTATTTCGGGGCCCGTGCTTGTAAGGTCGTGCCTGAAAAAACAGC
>ERZ808246.1328-NODE-1328-length-17951-cov-6.596837_pt1 | contig 17951 bp, 9 predicted proteins | sample MGYA00521083_ERZ808246 | MGnify/ENA primary metagenome ERZ808246 (study PRJEB31516, sample SAMN03275577) | gut metagenome | biome: mammalia-associated habitat; material: feces | host: Papio cynocephalus | place: Kenya | collected 2012-07-07 ... | reverse complement strand
TCCTGGGCGTCAGGGACGCCGCTTGAGCTTTTATAAATTTAACGAACTATTGAAATAAATGTGAGAAAAATTAAAACAGCTTCTTATCCTGCGGGATTGTTGAAAAATAAAAAACTTGATATATTTGTGCCGGGTTTCCGCCCGGCATTTTCTGTTTCTTTGCCGGAAAGCGGGTGAACCGGCTGCAATTTTTATGGGGGGGGGTATCGGTCATACGCAGTTTGAGAAAATCTATTCTCAGTATTACGCACGGTTCGTGATAATCGCGCGGAGATATGTGCGTGATGTGGCCGTGGCCGAAGATCTGGTGATGGAGAGTTTCGCCTCGTTCTGGGAAAACCGGGAGAGGATTGCTTCGGAGACCAATCTTCCGGCATATATAGCCACCTCCGTCCGGAACAACTGCCTGAACTGGCTGAACGCGCAGGCTCTGCATCTTGCCAAGCAGCAGGACATACACAGCCACCAGTCGCGACTTGTCGCCGCGGGCATCCGTTCCCTCAGTGCCTGCGACCCTCAGCGCCTCTTCTCCGATGAGATACGCGCAATCGTCGAGCGGGAGATGCGCGCCATGCCGCAGGTCACCCGCCAGGTCTTCGAACTCAGCCGGTTCTACGGAAAGACCTACGACGAAATCGCCGAGATTCTCGGCATCTCCCGGCGCCGCGTCACCTCCGAGATGCAGCGTGCCCTCGCCCTCATGAGAGGTGCCCTTAAGGACTATCTCCCGGCGTCTCTCCTCCTCTGGCTGCTGAACGTCTCCTGAGCTCTTCAAAGCCTTGCAGAATCATCATCAGGACCCGCGTACAATCACTTGAGTTCCTTCTCTGGCATCAATCTCGGGCCGCGGTCAAAATTTTTCAAAAAAAGGCTGTAAGCCTCCCCGTTTCATTTGTTATATAAGTACCTCGGAGATATTGTGCAGTATTTTCGAGGATAGATTTCTTTTTGAAGAAAGAGTGTACCGAGCGTACACGACTGATGAAAAAAGGAATATGGCCCGAAAATACAAACAATATATGGACAAGAACACATTGATAGACTATATGCTCTGCAGGACGACCCCGCAGCAGGAAAGGGCCATCCTTGACTGGCTTGACGAGAGCGAGGAGAACCGCAAGGAAATGGACGAGCTGGACGAGACCTTCAACGCCATGGTTCTTCATGCTCCTGTGGCTGCAGCTCAGGGAGCCTCCGGGGAATATGCGGGACAGGAAATGGCCGGCGGACGTGCCGGGGAGGATGCCGAGGGGAAACGCACGAAAGGGAGCGGGAAGGTCCGCCGCCTCGTGCTTCGCTATGCCGCAGTTGCGGCGGCCTGCGCGGCTCTTGTCTTCGGGGGCGGTTACCTCTACAGCTCCTGGAAGATTTCCCGTTTCGCGGAGCAGACCGTCGCCTTCAGCTCGCCTGCCGGACAGACTGTGAACCTTACCCTTCAGGACGGCACCAAGGTCTGGCTCGCCGGCGGCTCCACGCTCGAGTATCCGGTGGCATTCGCCGGCGGTGAACGCCGCGTCGCGCTTTCCGGAGAGGCCATGTTCGACGTCACCCACAGGGACGACAGGCAGCCGTTCGTGGTCGGCACCTTCGCCGGGGATGTGGAGGTGCTCGGGACCAAGTTCGACGTGCTGGCCGAGAAGGAGACTGGAACATTCTCGACGGCTCTTCTCCGGGGAAAGATCCGGGTGAGCGGCGAGGGCGGAAGCGTGGAACTAGCGCCGGGACAGATTGCCGAGCTCCGGGACGGGCGCCTGCACACGGAGGAAATGTCGAGCGCGGACGACTACCTGTGGATAGAGGGCATACTCTCCCTCAACACCCCGTCCTTCGCTAAGCTCGCGGCGAGGCTTGAGAGGATATATGACGTGAGGATAATGACGGAGGCCTCCGAGCCGGTTGTCAAGAACAGGGGAAAAATACGCACCGCCGACGGCCTTGAACACGCCCTGCGCATAATCCTCGCCGGCACGGGTCACTCATTCGAGATAGATTACGAGACCAAGCAGGTGCACATAAGATAGCGCCCGTTTCGGACAGCATTCTCATATATATAATCTCAGACACACATTGCGCCTCAATCGGGTGCACAATACTATAATTCAATAAACAACAAAACAATGACAGTAACTAACCACTCGCACGGAAGGCGGATTCCAATCTTCACCGCCCTTCTCTGCACGCTGCTGCTCTTCTGCGGAACCGCTGCGGCCCAGAGCGTCACCGTCTCCATCGACAGGAAGGATGCGACGCTCAAAAGCTGTATGGACGAAGTGGAGAGGCAGACCAGCTACCTCTTTGTCTATGACGAGAGTTGCGACCTCTCCCGAAAGGTGACGGTCAAGGCCAAGTCAAAGCCGCTGCGCGGCGTGCTCGACCAGATTTTCAGGGATTCGGGCATCAGCTACAGCATCTCCGGGAGCAACATCGTCCTCGAATCCGCCCATGAGACGGCGGACGGTGAAGCCCGTGCCGCGACGGTTGTCTCGCACATTCAGGGACACATCACCGATGCCCACGGCGAGCCTGTAGCGGGTGCGTTCGTCTTCATCAGCGGCACGCAGACAGGAACTAACACCGACGCCGACGGCGCATATTCCCTGGACATTCCCCGGAGTGTCAAGTCTCCGGTGATTTCCGTCAGCTGCATCGGCTACAACACCGCACAGATGAGGGTCGGCTCGTCCGAGAACATCGACGTCACGCTCAAGGACTCGATTGAGTTCCTCGACCAGGCCGTCGTCATCGGCTACGGAACTCTCGACCGCAAGGAAGTCACCAGCTCCATCGCCTCCATCTCCGCCGACGAGATGATGAAGGGCGTGGGCGGCGCGGACATCACCACGGCGCTTCAGGGCAAGATAGGCGGTCTCGTGATAGGCCAGACCAAGGGCGTGAACTCCTCTCCAAAGCTCCAGCTCAGGGGCATGGCGTCAATCGTCGCGGGGCAGGAGCCTCTCGTCGTCATCGACGGATTCCCGGGCGGCGACATCCGCTCTCTCAACCCCGATGACATCAAGTCCATCGACGTGCTCAAGGACGCTTCCGCAGGCGCGATTTACGGAACCCGTGCGGCCGCAGGCGTGATTCTCATCACCACCAAGAGCGGCACCGACACCGAAGGCAAGCTGAACCTCACCTACAGTGCCGAGCTTCTTCACCGTCAGGCCTACGGAAAGCCGGACATCCTCTCCGCCGAGGAATATGTCGCCAACGGCGTGGGCAAGGACTACGGCAGCCGCACCGACTGGTGGGACGAGGCCATAAACCACCGCAACTTCTCCCAGAAGCACAACATCGCGGTGAACTTCGGAACGCAGAAGGCAACCGTCTATTCGTCGTTCTTCTACGAGAAGCAGGACGGAATCGCCACGGGAGAGTGGCGCAAGGACTTCGGCGGAAGGCTCAACGCCAAATACACCATGTTCGACGGCTGGTTTGAAATCCGCACCAACGTCGATTACCGTCAGGCGAAGCGCAACAATCAGGGCGCGTACTTCGGACAGGCCCTGCTCAACAACCCGACCCGCTCGCCGTATGACGAGAACTCCCGCACCGGCTACAACATCTGGACAGGCGAGTTAAACGACTACAACATCATCGCCGACGCCGCCCTCTACGACAGCAACTCCACCGACAAGTGGTTCAAGCCCGAGGCTTCGTTCACTCTGAACATCCTTCCGGTCGAGGGCCTGTCGTACCGCCAGAGCGTCGGTTATTCCAACTACCAGAGCGAGCCTCACACCTACAGGTCCATGTTCCACCGCGAGAGCATAGCGAACAGCATCAACGGCACGGCGACGCTCGGATTCTCCAAGACCGAGAGAATCAACACCGAGGGATATTTCTCCTACGACCGCACTTTCGGCGACGCGCACAAGGTGAACGCCGTGCTCGGATACTCATGGAACCGCTACGACGGCGAATCCTTCAGCATGTCCAACAGCAACTTCACCGTCGACGGCGTGAAATACTGGGACATGGAGAAAGGCTCCTACCTCAACGACGGCCTCGCCTCCATGTCATCCTCCAAGGAGGTCACAGAAAAGCTCATGGCATACTTCGCCCGGGCCAACTACTCGTACAAAAACCGCTACATGATTTCCGCGACCTACCGCCGCGAGGGCTCCTCCAAGTTCGGAAAGAAGAACCGCTGGGGCAATTTCTGGGCGGTTTCAGCCGGCTGGAGCATAGCCAATGAGCCGTTCATGGAGAACGTGAAATGGATTGACGACCTCAAGATACGCGCCGGCTACGGAGTCACCGGAAACAACGATTTCAGCGCGACATATTCCGGTAACTTCATCGGCGCCGACGAGAACAGGTGGATACTTCCGAACGGGACGTGGAAATATACCTACGGCCGCAGCGAGGATGTGAACCCCAACCTCGGATGGGAGACCAAGGGCGAATGGAACGTGGGACTCGACTTCTCCTTCCTCGACGGCAGGATATACGGAAAGGCCGACCTTTTCAGGCGCAAGATTTCCGGAATGCTGTTCTATGTCAGGGTTCCGCAGCCTCCGTACATCAGGGGCTACCAGTGGCAGAACATCGGCTCCATGGAAAACAAGGGCTGGGAGTTCGAGCTCGGTGGCGACATCATCCGCACAAGGGACTTCAAGTGGAGCACTTCGCTGAACCTAAGCCACTCCTCCAGCCGCGTCCTCACCATGGACGGCAGCAACACACGCTGGGACGGCGGTCAGATGCCGGGGCCGAACTCTCCTGGCAAGTCCATCATCCTTGAGGAGGGGAGCGTCGTGGGTCAGTTCTACATCTATGAGTTCGCCGGATTCTCAACGGACGGGCAGTTCCTCATCAGCGACCGCAACGGCAGAACCATCCCCGCCTCGTCGAAGATTGCCGATGACCGCAAACTCCTCGGAAACTTCACCCCTAAGGTCATGTACGGCTGGAGCCACAGCCTCAGCTATAGGGACTTCGATCTCGGCGTGAGCATGCACGGCTGGCTCGGCTTCGACGTCTATAACACCTACGCCATGTGTCTGGGAATAGCCCGGCGCAACGGCGAGTGCAATGTCCTGCGCGACGCCTACTCAACCTTCGCCCACATCAAGGACGAGAAGCTCATGAGCAACTACTACCTCGAAGAGGGTTCGTTCCTCAAGATAGACGCAATAACCCTCGGATATACCCTTGACATAAAGAGGTGGACGAAATATGTCGACAGCCTGCGTGTCTTCGCGACCTGCGGCAACGTCGCCACCTTCACCGGCTACACCGGACTCGACCCGGAGGTGAACATCACCGGATATGACGGCGGAATAGACTATTACACACGCGCCTACCCGATGTCGCGCACATGGACCCTCGGCGTGCAGCTCAAATTCTGACGGGGCTTCGGCCTGAACATGAAATTTGGCGTTCACCATAAATTATGACAGACATGAAACACAACATATTGAAACTTACGCTCCTGCTGCTGTCCCTCGCGACGCTCGCCGGCTGCGACATAGAGCCGGTCTTCTACAAGCAGGTGGCTCCGGACACGTTCTATGACTCGAAGGACGCGGTGTGGCAGCGCTACTACCGTTCCTTCACCCACGCCCGCTGGACCTTTGCCCAGGACGGAAGCCCGTTCACTCTTCAGGAACTCACCACAGACGAGTTCATAAATCCGGTTCGCGGAGGCCAGAACGCCTCCCGGGGAGAGGAGTACAAGATGCACTACCACGACTTCCCGATTTACTTCGGCGCGAGCTACCAGGTCTATGCGTCGAGGATGGTGGGCGTGGCAAGGTGCTGGGCGGCGCTCGACGACCTTCGTGACGTCGATCTCGCGAGCTTCGGCTTCCCGGACGGAACATGGGAGAACTGGACGGCGCAGCTGACCGCCCTTGCCGGACTCTACTACCTTGAGGATCTCGACTGCTTCGGCGGTCTCCCGCTCTACGCCGAGAGCGCGGAGGAGGAACGTCCGCGCTCGACCGCGAAGGAGACCTTCAACTTCATCGAGAAGCTTTTTACCGAAGCCCTTCCGAACCTTGAGGCCAAGACGGCGCTCGGTGCTGAGGAAAAGGGCGAGATTCACAAGGCCATGGCCGCACTGGGGCTCGCGAAGCTCTATTTCAATGCCATCTCCTACATTGGGGAGGAACGCTACGACGACGCGGCGAGGATATGCCAGGACCTGATTGAAGGGAAATACGGAACCTACGAGCTCGACAAGGACTGGACGAAAATCTTCGGATTCGAGAACGCCTGGTCAAACGAGATAATATGGTCAATCCCGAGCGAACGCGCCCAGCTGGAGACGGATGCCTACTACGAGTGGGGCCGCCAGATGCCTACGAACATGAGCAATTATTTCGGAGGCATCCCCAACTCCAACGGCTCCAACCAGTACTGCCTCACCCCGTCCCTCGACGGCGCCGGCAAGCCATACGCCTACAAGCTCGGCTCGCCGTTCTCGAAGTTCGAGGACACGGACGTGCGCAAGAAGAAATACCGCTACCTCGGCAACGGCAAATACGAGGGGATGTTCCTTTTCGGTGAACTCGTGAATCCGGACAACCCGTCGTGGAAGGTCACCGGAACCCAGGAATATTCCGGACAGACCCTGAGGCTCGTCGATCAGGTGGCCAGACTCTCCGAGGGAAAGACCGAGTCGTCGATGGAGACCGGTGAGGAGAACTCAGGAGTGCGTCTCGTCAAGTTCTCTCCGCGCCCCAATGCCAGCGACGCTAACCTGCTCTTCAACCCCGACATTCCGATCATGCGCCTGACCGAGGCCTACTATATACTCGCCGAGTGCAAGTGGCGCGGTGGGGACAGGAAGGGAGCGGCCGAGCTCATCAACGAAGTGCGCAAGCGCTATTTTGAGAACGGCAACGATCCGAACAAGGCGACGGCCGAGAACCTCGACCAATGGAGGATGCTCGACGAGTGGATGATTGAGTTCATAGGGGAGAACCGCCGCCGGACCGACCTCATCCGCTGGAACCAGTACATCACCGGAGAATGGTGGGACCACACCCCTGACGGCGCGAACAATTCCCACAAGAAGCTCTTCCCGATTTCGACGCACATTCTGAATGTTTCGGATGTCATCAAGCAGAACCCGGGATATGCGGACAAGGACAAATAGGGTCACTTTACGGAGAAAGACACAATACCATTAAAACTATGTATATGAACAGAATACAGAAAATAATGCTTCCTTTTCTGGCGCTGCTTGCCATCGTGGGATGCACCAGAAACCTCTACGGCGTCAAGCCTTCGGAGGCGGGGACAGACAACGAGCTGGTCAAGACCGGCTTCACCCGGGGAGTGAACCTGTCCTCGTGCTTCGACGTCTCCGAAGGGAGCGACGCGAACAACATCTGGATGGGCTACATAAACGACGACACCTTCCAGCACCTGACCGAACTCGGGATTGACGTGGTGCGCGTCCCTATGACCTTCGGACGTTTCGTCGAGCCTGCGAGTGGCACTGCCTACAAGCTTCAGGACAAGTTCCTCAGCCGTCTCGACGAACTGCTTGACCTCGGTGAGAAATGGGGAATCACCGTCATCGTCGACAACCACCAGTGGGGATATGTCGCAAAATATCCCGACGACCATGCCGAGGGCTTCATGAAATCCGTGTGGCGTCAGGTGGCCGAGCACTGCAAGAACCGTTCGGGCAAGGTCGTCTATGAGCTTCAGAACGAGCCGGACGGAGACTGGTGGAAGGATCACTGGCACGAGCTTCAGGGCGAACTTATTGAGGAAATCCGTAAAGTTGACGACAAGCACGCCATCATCGTCTGCGCGAATCCATATCATTCTCTCGCCGAACTCCCTGAATATGAGGACAACAACCTCATTTACACCTTCCACTTCTACTCCCCGATGGTCTTCACCCATCAGGGCGGGACATCGAGCAACTGGACGAAACTCTACGCAATCGGAGGACAGGTTCCATTCCCATGGAACGACAAGTTTGACGGGGACAAGCTCGCCTCCCAGATTACCAATTCCACCTACAAGGAGGCTCTTCAGAACTACTCCTACCTCGGCACCGAGTACGCCATCTATCAGGACATGGACAAGTCAATCGCCGAGGCGCGCCGTCGCGGGGTGCCGCTTTTCATGGGCGAGTTCGGGGCAATCGGGGCATTCGCGAACAATAGGGGCTCTTCCAACGCCGACCGCTGCTACTGGCACGAGTGCGTGAGGAAATATGCCGAGCTCAACGGCGTCTCCTGGACCCTGTGGACCTACAGCAAGGAATTCGGACTCTTCAACACCGACGGCTCAGTCAAGTTCGACAGGGACCTGAATCTCGATCTGGTCAATGCCCTCGGGCTCACAGTGCCTCCGGCCTACAGGGACGACCCTGACGAGGATGAGAGCAGCTACGCCAAGGTCGTGCTCTATGATGACGGCTGGGGCGAGTCTGTGACCCCGTTCGGCGCGGACGGAAAGGCCACGCATCTGACGATTCCGAGCTTCGACTCCCCGGCAGTCGGCTCCAACTGCATCAAGTGGGATGTGTCGAAGAAATGGCAGTACCTTACTTTCCAGTTCAAGAGCAAGTGCGAGGACCTCACGAAGTTCAACCTCCGCAAGACCTCCATCCGTTTCCGCTTCAAGGCAGACCTCCGCACCGCCAAGTCCGTGGGCTGGAGCATCTGGTGCGTCAACAACAAGGACAGCTTCACCGACCCTGCCGAGCAGCACAACTGGGTTATGAGATATGGGGTTACGGCTGCGAACGCCAAGGCTGACGGCGAGTGGCACGAGGTGAAGATTCCGCTGAAGGACTTCGACTACCGCAGCAGCGAGGACGCGCCATACGTCCCGTCCGAAGGGCATTTCACATGGGCGAAGATGAAGGAAATCCAGTTCGGCACATTCGACAGCGACGCGTCTGCGGGAGCGGTGTTCTACCTCGACGAGGTGGTGATCATGGGACCGCTCGACCCTAACTGGAAGCCGGGCGGCGAGGACCCGGACCCGAAACCGGATCCCGACCCCGATCCAAAACCGGACCCGGATCCAAAACCGGACCCAGACCCTGAACCGGAACCGACTCCGGGGCAGAACAGCGGGATGATAAACGACCTGAATATATTGCCGTCGGTTGACTATTGACATGACACCGTTCACCGTCATGGAGGTTTAGGGTCATGACGGCGTAAAGCAATAATTACTAACAACATAATAAACAAAACAATGAAAAACAAACAATTCTCAGAAAAAGGGGAGAGCAGGACAGCGTACCCTTCTCCCGAAATCAAGATCTTCACGCTCGGCGTTGAGGCCGGATTCTGCCAGAGCAAGGACGGGCAGATTAGTGATGTGACATATTTGGATGAGGTTCAGTGGTAACAGGTCTTTCGACCTATATTGCTCGTAAACATCTCACGAATTAACTTATAAAAACTTCAAACTGATTGATACAATGAAAACTACAAGAATAATGATTATGGCGGCGGCTGCCGTGGCGGCCATTGCCTGCAACAAGGAAAATGTTGAACAGAACAATCCGGCTCCGTCCGACGGAACGGTGACTTTCACTGCCGGATTTGACGTGCTCGGAGAGCCGGCTCCGGGCACAAGAACCAACCTAGCCCAGAACGAGGCCGGGCAATACACCAAGATGGTCTGGAGCGCCGGCGACGTCATCGGCGTGGTTGACAAGAACGGCGCGGTGCAGCCTTTCACGACCGAGGCCGGCGGTGCGACTGCGATTTTCAAGGGCGCGGCCGAGGCTCCGGAGAGCACATGGTATGCTTTCTATCCGTACAATGTGCAGGCTGAAGTAGTCTCTCCTAATGCGGACCCGACTTTGAACATATCTATCCCGGAAATCCAGTTCGCAAAGAAGGACGGAGTTTCGGATAATGTGACGACGCTTGTCGGCAGCTGCTCTGTTGAGGGCAATTCAATCATGTTCACTCATGTCTGCGGGTTTGTTCAAATCAATGCCCCGGAAGGCTGTGTGTCCGTTACTTTGGAACTCCCTGAAGCCAATGAAGGTATCACCGGAGGTGTAGGCACGAAGTTCTATAAATATGGTACATACTCCACGAAAATCCGCTATCGCAGCGTTACTCTCGTCTCACAGGAGGGTATGGCGGCCGGAAACTACTACATTGCCGTTAAGCCAATCAAGTACACGGGTAAAGTCCGCATCACGATGCACCATAAGGACGGCGGCGTTTTCGTCAAGGAGGCATCTGGTCTGTCTGTCGGTGCCGGTGAGGTTCTTCCTGTGAACATCACTGGGATTTCATGGTCTGCGGACAAGGAAATCAATCTGTTTACAGGAACCGAATCTGATAAGTTCTCTACTTTGGATGGCCCGTACCAATGCTCAATTACAAAAGTTTCAGATGAGAAACTTATTGCTCCGGAGTCTGTAAGATGGGCGTTTGACACAGATGATATAGCAAGTCAGTGGGCTGGTTTCCTTGGATTTAGAGGCAGTGTTGATTTAGCAAATTATGCTGATGACTATGCAGTTGAGTATTATATAAAATGTAACTTACCTGCTGTGACAACTTGTGGAAAGGATTATGAATTATATACTCATCAGTTTAATGAGAAAAATGATCAGCCTGAATATCGTATAAAGTCACATCGCAATGATAAGGATACTTTTAATGGATTAGGAGATACTGGATGGCATAGAATATCAATTCCATTGTGTAATATACTGAATACTTCAGGCACTACAATCAGTCATATTCAGATGAAACCATATGCGTCAGCAGAGAAGGCGGAAGATGCCGTGTTGCAAATACAGAGCTACAAAGGCGCCGAGTTCTACATCAACAACCTCAGAATCGTAAGAATAACTCCGACTGAATAGTAATGAACCTCAAGGCAACCATCTACCATCTTTTGACGGCGGTGCTGTTCTGTGCCGGATGCGCAAAGGGCGGCACCCCTGTCTATCTTGACACCTCCGCCCCCGTCGAGGCTCGTGTCGAGGACGCCCTCTCGCGGCTCACTCTCGAAGAAAAGGTCGCGCTGCTCAGCGCCCAGTCCAAGTTCTCCTCTCCGGGAGTTCCGAGGCTCGGCATACCCGACGTATGGATGAGCGACGGCCCGTTCGGCATCCGTGAGGACAATCTCTGGGACGAGTGGAAAGGTGCGGGGCATACCAACGACTCCTGCACCGCCAACCCGAACCTGACCTGCCTCGCGGCCACATGGAACCGCGAAATGGCACATCGCTACGGCGTGAACATGGGCGAGGAGGCCCGCTTCCGCGGCAAGACCGTCCTGCTCGCACCCGGGGTGAACATCTTCCGCACACCTCTCTGCGGCCGCAACTTCGAGTATATGGGCGAGGACCCTTTCCTCGCGGCGCAGATGGCGGTGCCCTACATCAGGGGCGTTCAGGAAAACGGGGTGGCTGCCTGCGTGAAGCATTTCGCGCTGAACAACCAGGAGGCGCACCGCCACAAGACAAACTCCGTCGTGGACGACCGTGCCCTGCGCGAAATCTATCTCCCGGCCTTCGAGGCTGCGGTGAAGGACGCCGGCGTGTGGGCGGTCATGGGCGCATACAACCGCTACAGGGGCGAGTTCTGCTGTGAAAACCAGTATCTTCTGAACGACATACTCAAAAAGGAATGGGGCTTCGACGGCGTGGTCGTCTCCGACTGGGGCGGCACCACCAACACCGAGCAGGCCGCCCTCAACGGGCTTGACATGGAGTTCGGCACCGGCACCGACGGCCTTGCCGAGGACTGGGGCGACTCCTACGAGGCCTACTTCCTCGCCGGTCCCTACTTGGCCGGTCTCCGCAGCGGGAAATATCCGACGGAGGGTCTCGACGACAAGGCACGTCGCGTCCTGCGCCTGATTTTCCGCACCACAATGTCCGGGAACACCGACTTCGGCTCCTTTGCCTCTCCGGAGCATTTCCGCACCTCGCGTGAGATTGCGCAGGAGGGCGTGACGCTGCTCAAGAACGAGGGACATATCCTTCCGATAGACCTTGACGGCGTGAAGAAAATTCTCGTCGTGGGGGACAACGCCACCGCAAGGCACATCGGCGGAGGCGGCTCGATGTACCTCAAGACCAAGTACGAGGTCACTCCGCTTGAGGGCGTGCGAGCTCTCGTGGGAGACCGTGCCGAGGTCAGCTATGTCCGGGGCTACCGTCCCAAGGGCAACTCCGGCCGTCCGGAGGACATGGACGCGCTCCGCGAGGAGGCCGTAGAGGCTGCCCGGGATGCCGACCTCGTGCTTTTCTTCGGCGGGCACAACCGCTGGGGGACTCAGGACTGCGAGGGAATGGACCGCATCGAATACGGGCTTTCCTACGGGCAGGAGGAACTCATCGCCGCTCTCGGGGAGGTGACTGACCGCCTTGTCGTGACCCTCGTCTCGGGTTCCTCCGCCGCGATGCCCTGGCTCGACGCACCGGAGGCCGTGCTCTACGGATGGTATGGCGGCAGCGACACCGGCAACGTGATTGCGGACGTGCTCTTCGGCAATGTCTGCCCCTCCGGCAAGCTTCCGTTCACGATTGCGCAGAGGCTCGAAGACTATCCGCCCCACTACCTCAACATCTATGACCGCAACAACACCGGCGACGTCGTCTATGAGGAGAGCCTCTTCGTCGGCTACCGCTGGTTCGACAAGATGGGCATCCGGCCTCTCTTCCCGTTCGGCTACGGCCTGAGCTACACCGACTTCGAGACCGGGCCGGTCAAGGCTTCGGGCAGGTCCCTGCGTGAGGGCGGCTCGCTGAAGTTCCGCGTCCCCGTCAGGAATGTCGGCAAGGTCCGGGGCGCACAGACCGTCCAGCTCTATGTCCGCGACGTCGAGTCTTCGCTTCCGCGTCCTCTGAAGGAACTCAAGGATTTCGGGAAAATCTGGCTTGAACCGGGCGAGAGCGGCACTGTTGAACTCACTCTGACCTCCCGGGATCTGCGTTTCTACGACGACGCGAAAAAGGAATGGACTGCGGAAAAAGGCGAGTTCGAGGCGATGTTCGGAACGTCGTCGGCCGACATCTTCCAGACCGTGAAGTTCACTTTGAAATAATCCGGAATCTGAAAAAAAACTCCCCAATCTTCGGGAATATTCATGGAAACATGAAAAATAAGTTGCATCGATTGAGGGTGGGGGAATATATAATATTGTGTAAATATATTTTATTGATATATAATGAATTATAAGAATGTCTATTCAGCCGCGACGGCATTTTTCAGATGTGTTTCGCTTTCAGTAGCCGTTTTCGCGGCTCTCTCATGCGGGGAGTCATCGACGCCGCTTTATAAGCAGGCCGACGCTCCGGTGGAAAAGCGTGTGGAGGATCTGCTGTCGAGGATGACGCTTGAGGAGAAAGTCCTCCAGATGAGCCAGATTACGCTTGGCAAGAACCTGAATGCCAATAATATAGGGAACGAGACGGCAGAGCCTGTGCTCGGAAGCTACATCACCTATGTCGCCACGGACGCGACTGAAATCAATGCCATGCAGCGCCGCGCACTTGAGGAGACACGCCTCGGAATCCCGGTCCTGTTCGGCTACGACGCCATCCACGGCTTCCGCACCGTCTATCCGATTCCTCTTGCCCAGGCCTGCTCCTGGAATCCGGAACTCGTCGAGAGCGCCTGCGCGATTTCAGCCCGCGAGACCCGCCTGACCGGCATCCACTGGACATTCTCGCCGATGGTCGACATTGCCCGTGACGGTCGCTGGGGACGCTGCGCGGAAGGCTACGGCGAGGATCCTTATGCTGCGTCGGTGTTCTGTGCCGCCTCCGTGAGGGGCTATCAGGGCGACGACATCTCCGACACCACGAGGGTGGCCGCCTGCGTCAAGCACTACATCGGCTACGGAGCCTCCGAGGGCGGCAGGGACTATGTTCCGGCCGAAATCTCCCGTCAGACACTCTGGGACACCTATATGCCTCCATATCAGGCCGGTATCGAGGCCGGGGCTGCGACCGTCATGAGTTCCTTCAATTCCATTAACGGGCTTCCCGTGAACGGCGACCGCTACCTCCTGACCGACGTGCTCAAGAAGCAGTTCGGCTGGGACGGGATGATTGTCTCTGACTACGACGCAGTGAAGCAGCTTGTCTATCAGGGTGCTGCCGCCGACCACAGGCAGTGCGCCGAGATAGCCGCCAACGCGGGACTCGACATGGACATGGCCGACCTGTGCTACTACCACAACCTCGCGTCCCTCGTCACCGAGGGAAAGGTCAGCGAAAGCACAGTTGACGATGCCGTGCGCAGGATTCTGCGGCTCAAGTTCCGCCTCGGCCTCTTCGAGCATCCATACGCGCCGGTGACTTCGCCCTCCGAGCGCTTCACCCGTCCGGGCGACCGCGAGACAGTGATGCGCCTTGCCGAGGAGTCGGCCGTGCTGCTCAAGAACGACGGGCTGCTGCCTCTGGGCCAGAAGCCGGGCAAGATTGCGCTGATAGGCCCTATGGCGAAGGACCTCTGGGGACAGGTCGGCTCGTGGGGCGGTCATCCGCTCGCCGAGGACGTGATTACGCTTCATAAGGCCATGACCGATGAGTTCGGCGCGGCTAATGTGCTCTACGCCAAGGGCTGCGGCTTCGAGGGCGACGACCGCAGCGGCTTCTCGGAGGCCGTGGCGGCGGCAAGACGCGCCGACGTCGTGGTGCTCTGCCTCGGCGAGCTCACGAAGTGGAGCGGCGAGAACGGCATACGCTCGACCCTTGCCCTTCCGGAAATCCAGGAGCAGCTCGCCGTCGAGCTGAGCAAGACCGGAAAGCCTCTCGTCCTGCTGCTTAACAACGGCCGTCCTCTGGAACTCTGCCGCCTCGAACCGCTCTCCAATGCCATTGTGGAGCTGTGGCAGCCGGGCATCTCCGGCGGAAAGCCTGCGGCAGGCATACTCTCCGGCCGTGTGAACCCTTCAGGAAGGCTCTCCATAACCTTCCCGTACTCCTCCGGACAGATTCCGATTTACTACAACCGCCGCCGCACGAGCCGCCCGTTCATGGGCTTCTATCAGGACATTCCCCGCGAGCCGATGTACTGGTTCGGGCACGGTCTGAGCTACTCGCACTTCACCTACGGTGACATCCGCAAAGTTTCGGACACTCCGCTCGCATTTGAGGTCGATGTGACCAACGACAGCCCGCGTGACGGCATGGAGACCGTCTTCTGGTACATCAGCGACCCCGTCAGCACCGTCACCCGCCCCTACAAGGAACTCAAGTTCTTCGAGAAGCGCCTGATTCCGGCGGGAGCCACCGCCACCTTCCGCTTCGAGGCCGACCGTCTCCGCGACCTCGGCTATGTGAACGGGAACGGCGAGCGCTATTTCGAGCCCGGCAAATTTGAAATTCTCACCGCCGACAAGAAGTTCGAGATTGACGTCGAATAAGGCCCAATCGAATAAAGATGTGTCAAATTTCGTCATACGGGATATAAACCCTCTCATGTAAATGAAAATCATTCCGCATATATTCCTCTCAATCGCGCTCTTGTTCGCGCTCACCCCGATTTGCTCCGGTTCTGAAAATGCCGTTTCGGGAAACTCCATTTCGGAATCTTCAGCTCTTTCCTCATTCGTTGACCGCGTCTGCGGCGAGGGTATGTCGGAGCGTATTCTCATCGGCACCAACGCTTCGCTTTCCGCCGGAGGGCATGATGTCTTTGTCATATCCTCAAGGGACGGAAAGCCTGAGATTGTCGGCAGCAGCGTTTCTGCGGCGACGGCGGGATTGGGATGGTATCTGAACCATTATGTTCATGTGAACATATCATGGAACAGCCTCAACGCAGACCTTCGTGGACGCTCTCTTCCCCTGCCGAAGGCTCCGGAGCGCAGGGAATGCCGGGCAGAATGGCGCTACTACCTGAATTACTGCACCTATTCCTACTCCTGTGCTTTCTGGACGGAGGAACGTTGGATGAAGGAAGTCGATTGGATGGCCCTGCATGGAATAAATATGCCGCTGATGGCTCTCGGGACGGATGTCGTCTGGCGCAATGTGCTCCGCGGCCTCGGCTGTGACGAGGATGAAATTTCCTCTTTCATCGCCGGCCCGGGATTTCAGGCATGGTGGATGATGGGCAACCTTGAGGGTTGGGGCGGGCCGCTTCCGGAGCGGTGGTACGACCGTCAGGAAAGGCTTTGCCGCAGTGTCCTCGGCAGGATGCGCTCGCTCGGGATGGAACCCGTCCTGCCCGGCTACTGCGGGATGCTCCCGCGTTCTTTCATCGGAAAGCCCGGCTATGACGCGTCCGACACGGGACTTTGGGCGGCATTCCCTCGCCCGGCATTTCTTCAGCCGTCATCGGACAAGTTCGCCTCAGTTGCCGACCTCTACTATGATGAGCAGGCGAAAATTATGGGGCGCTCGCGTTTCTACAGCATGGATCCGTTCCATGAAGGTGGAAACATAGACGGCACTGACATCCCGCAGGCCTACAAAGACATACTCTCCGCCTTGCGCGACCGCAATCCGGACGCTGTCTGGGTGCTCCAGAGCTGGAATGAGAATCCGAGGCGCGAGGCACTTGAGGCTATCGGACACGGGGACTGCATTGTCCTTGACCTCTTTTCAGAGGCGAGACCGAAATGGCGCGACGGCTATTGCGGGCACGACATGATATGGTGCATGCTCCCTAACTTCGGAGGCCGGATAGGCCTGCACGGCCGCCTCTCCAAGGCTGCGGAAGGCTGGTTCGACGCGATTGAGGCCTTCCCGGAGACAATGGTCGGCATAGGCGCGGCTCCGGAGGGCATAGAGACCAATCCTGTTCTTTATGACCTGCTGTTTGAACTTCCTTGGATGAACCGGGAAACGGACTGGGATTGTGACTCGGGCAGGGACAGAAGTTGCGGATGCGACCGATGGCTTGACGGCTATGTGCTCGCCCGCTACGGCGCGTCCGACCCGTCCCTTTCCCGTGCCTGGCACAAGATTGCCGCTTCGGCGCTGGCCTGCCCCACAGGACAGGAAGGCACGAGCGAGCCGATAGTCTGCGCCCGCCCCGGCTGGGGGCTGAAATCCGTCTCCAGGTGGAGCACGGCGGAGATCTTCTATGATGTGAGAGAACTCCGCGCCGCTGCTGCCCTGTTCCTTGACGTCAAGCCTCGCTTCTCCGGGAACGCCGACTACCGTCACGACCTGACAGACCTCGTGCGCCAGACTCTTACGGATTCCACGCTCTGTCTGCTGCGGAATGTCGAGACGGCGTATAAGTCCGGAGACACGGCGGCATTCCGCTCCGGCTACAAGGCGTTTCTCGGGATGATTGCCGACATTGACACGCTGCTTTCCACGGATTCGTTCTTTCATGTCAACCGGTGGATTGAGGCGGCGGGGAAAGTCTGTGACGAGATGGCCGGCGCGACCGACGCAGACAGGGCGATGATGGAGCGTAACGCGCGGACTCTCGTCACCGTCTGGGGCGACCGTCTCTCCGCCCGCAGCCTGCACGACTATTCCAACCGCGAATGGGGAGGGATGCTTTCCTCGTTCTATCTTCCGCGATGGGAGCGCTTCTTTGAGGCTGTGGAACGCGGCGAGGCGCTTCCTGACGAAGACGGGTGGTATGAGATTGAAAATGAATGGACACGCAGACGGGAACTCTATCCTTTGTCGGATGAACCTGCCGTTGACTGTGCCGAACGGATGTTCCGGAAATATTTCGGCGGCAGCCTTGCACTCTCGGCTTCGTCCGAGGTCGCGGCGCTTTCCGACGAGGCCGGTGAGTATGTCCCTTACATCAAGGAATATCTGGCCGGAATCGGAATCCAGCCGTCAGATGAGACTCGCGGGCGGAAAGGAACCGGAACAAAGTCGGTGGCTGATAATGCCTGCGGCGGTGTGGCAGCCATTGTTCTTGACATCGACGGCGGCCTTGAATGCGGGCCGGCGGGCTTCGAGTTTGCCGTCCGCCCGGGTGAGCTTCGCATCACGGGGCACGACCGCGCCGGGGTGTTCTACGGCATCCAGCACCTTTTGCGTCAGCTTCCGCCGT
>ERZ808246.1327-NODE-1327-length-17964-cov-2.915629_pt1 | contig 17964 bp, 15 predicted proteins | sample MGYA00521083_ERZ808246 | MGnify/ENA primary metagenome ERZ808246 (study PRJEB31516, sample SAMN03275577) | gut metagenome | biome: mammalia-associated habitat; material: feces | host: Papio cynocephalus | place: Kenya | collected 2012-07-07 ... | reverse complement strand
GATACCACAAAATTACATTGATTTGGACGACTCGCAATACGAAGTTTTTACAAAGATGTTAGAGGATTTTGAAAACGACGAAGACGTGCAAGATGTTTATCACAATGTCAATTTAAAGGATTAGTTAAAAACTGGCTTTTTGGCCGGTTTTTTTGTGCCTTTTGCTTTTCTTTTTGGCTTTTTGCTTGACTTTTAATTATTATATATTTAATATATATAAGTATGATTATACTTGGCATAGACCCAGGCTACGCAATAGTTGGTTTTGGGGTTATAGAAAAAACAGGGCATGATATAAAAGTTTTGGATTATGGAGTTATAACCACTCCAAAAGAAGATACAATGCCGGTTAGATTAAAAACTATTTACGATAGTTTGTGTGTGTTAATAGATAAATATAAGCCTGATTGTATGGCAATAGAAGAGTTGTTTTTTCAAAACAATCAAAAAACTGCCATAAATGTTGCACAGGCAAGGGGCGTAACACTGCTTGCTGGTATGCAAAAAATTGGCAAATTATACGAATATACACCTCTTCAAATAAAGCAAGCATTAACAGGTGTTGGCAGGGCCGAAAAAAAGCAAGTTCAGTATATGGTTAAGGCAATTTTGGGGCTAAGCTCAATACCAAAACCAGACGATGCAGCCGATGCGCTGGCAGCAGCACTTACACATGCACAAACAAACCAAATTATTGGTGGGTTTGATATAAAATAATTTGGCCAAAAGGCCACAAAAAAGCAGGTTTTTATGATAGGATTTATTAGTGGAAAGTTAGATGAAATTGATGGCAATATGGTTACCATAAATTGTGGCGGTGTGGGCTATGATGTTATGGTTAGTCAAACCACACTTGATAGTTTGGGCGAAATTGGCAGTGATGCAAAAATTTACACATACTTAAATATAAACAGCCGAGATAACGAAATTGCACTTTTTGGCTTTGCGTCAAAAGAAGAAAAAAAGATGTTTTTAAACCTTACAAGTGTTAGTGGAATTGGCCCTAAAACAGCCGTTGCAATTTTGGGTGGAGTTGGGCTTTATGACCTGGCAAGTTCAATTGCAAGTGGCGATTCTAGTGTTATTGCACATGTTAAAGGTATTGGCAAAAAATCAGCCGACAGAATTGTTTTGGAACTTCGTGAAAAAATGGAAAAATCGGTTGACCTTACAAAACTTTCTCCATCAAACAGTGATGGCCTAGAAACCGAGCAAGAATATGCAATAAATGTTTTGCTATCGCTTGGATTAACTCGTTTTGATGCAACCAAAAAAATTAGAGAGGTTACACAAAGTGGAGATAAAGCCGAGGATATTGTTCAAAAAGTTTTGCGTAGTTTATAATTTAAAAAAATAATGGTGGCGTTTGCCCTAAGGAGATTAACTTGGAAAAAACTGATGATAGATTTATAACCAGCATGAAAAACGAAAGTGATGCAGAAATAGAAAACAAGTTGCGTCCCACAAAAATGGAAGATTATGTTGGACAAAGCAAAATAAAGTCGCAACTAGATGTGTTTATAAAAGCCGCACTTTCTAGAAACGAAGCACTTGACCACGTTCTTTTATATGGCCCTCCAGGGCTTGGAAAAACCACACTTGCACATATTATTGCCAATGAACTTGGCGTGCAAATGAAGATAACCAGTGGCCCCGCAATAGAAAGTGGCGCCGACCTTGCAAGCATACTTACAAATTTGCAAAAAAACGATGTTTTGTTTATTGATGAAATTCATAGATTAAACAAAAGTGTAGAAGAAATTTTGTACCCTGCAATGGAAGATTATGCCCTAGATTTTGTGGTTGGCAAAGGCCCAAGCGCAAGGGCAATGAGGCTTAAAATTCAGCCATTTACACTTATCGGCGCAACAACCAAGGCTGGCAACTTATCAGCACCTTTGCGAGACCGATTTGGAGTTTTGGCTAGGCTAGAAAATTACACAACCGAAGAGCTTGAGCAAATTATCAACCGTTCGGCAAAAATTTTGGGGACGGAAATTGATAGTGATGCGTCAAAAGAACTCGCAAAGCGCAGTCGTGGCACACCACGTATTGCAAACAGGCTTTTAAAGCGAATTAGAGATTTTGCCGAGGTTGCTGGTAGCAAAAATATAAATTTAGAGATTACTCAAAAGGCCCTAAAAATTATGGAAGTTGATAATATGGGGCTTGATTACACCGACAAAAATTTAATTTTGACAATGATTGACCGCTTTAATGGCAAACCTGTTGGGCTTGATACCCTTGCAAGTAGCACTGGCGAGGATAGCAACACAATAGAAGATGTTTACGAGCCATACTTGTTGCAAATAGGTTTTATTGCTAGAACGCCAAGGGGTAGAATTTGCCTTGCAAAAGCATATGAGCATTTTAATCGCACTATGCCCGAAAGCATAAAGCTTGCAATAAAAGAGTTAAAGGCCGATGGTGGAATAAAAGAGGGTTAGAGTTTTTTGGGGCGATTTGCAGTGTGGCTGGGCCACACTGCAAAAATTGCCGTTGGCAATTTTTGCGCCAAGCCCTGCGGGCTTGGGCAAATCGTCCCAAATCCAGCATCAATTTTTGGCATGTATAGCAAAAAGTTGACTTTATACATTTTGCAAGGCTGTTAAATTTGGCCTTGCAACAAAAAAGAGGAAATTATGAAAGACGATAGTAAATTTGATATTTATAGCCGAGCAACTTATCATTATGATTTGCCCGAAGAACTTATTGCGCAAACTCCAGTCGAGCCACGAGACCACAGTAGATTGTTGGTGTTTGATAGGCAAACTGAGACTATATCTCACAAACATTTTTATGATGTTATTGATTATTTGCAAAAGGGAGATGTGCTTGTTGTAAACAACACAAGGGTTATCCCAGCAAGGCTTTTTGGCACAAAAATTTCAACCGGTGCAAAGGCCGAAGTTTTTTTGCTAAAAAAAGAAGAAGAAAATGTTTGGCAAGTTTTGTTAAAGCCAGCACGCCGTTTAAAAGTTGGCACGCAAATTGCATTTGACGATGATTTTTCGTGCACTGTTATAGAGCAATATGACAAGGGTGAGGCAAAGGTAAAATTTGCCGAAACAAAAGGCGCTTTTGAAGAAAATTTGCTTAGAGTTGGCACAATGCCACTTCCACATTACATTCATCAAAAGTTGATAAATAGCGAGCGTTATCAAACCGTTTACAGCAAAGTAGATGGTAGTTGTGCAGCACCAACAGCAGGGCTCCACTTTACGCCAGAACTTTTGCAAAAAATTAAAGATAAAGGCGTTATTATTGCACCAGTGCTTTTGCACGTTGGTCTTGGCACATTTAGGCCGGTTAGTGAGGATAATATTTTAAAGCACGATATGCACTCCGAGTATTATGAAGTTACTCAACAAACTGCTGATATAATAAACAAAGCAAAGGCCAAGGGACACAAAATTATTGCTGTTGGCACAACAAGCGTGCGAACACTAGAAAGTGTTGCTCAAAAATATAACGGCCAAATAAAAGCCGATAAAGATAACACAAACATATTTATTTATCCAGGGTTCAAGTGGAAGGTTGTTGACCACCTAATTACAAACTTCCATTTGCCAGAAAGCACACTTATTATGCTTGTTGCAAGTTTTTGTGGAATTCAAAATACATTAGATTTTTACAAGGTTGCAGTTCAAGAAAAATATCGTTTTTATAGTTTTGGCGATGCCTGTTTAATACTATAAAAAATTAAAATGGAGTTTAAAAATTATGGCAAAATTTAGTTATGAAGTTACACATATAGATAAAAATAGTGGGGCACGCACTGGTGTTTTTCACACACCACACGGCGATATTCAAACCCCAATTTTTATGCCTGTTGGCACACAAGCCACAGTTAAAAGCCTATCGCCAGAAGAGGTGGAAAAGGCAGGTGCGCAAATTATTCTTGCCAACACCTATCACCTTTTTTTGCGCCCAGGTGAAAAAATAGTTAAAAATGCAGGCGGACTTCACAAGTTTATGGGTTGGGATAAACCTATTTTAACTGATAGTGGTGGTTTTCAGGTATTTTCGTTAAGCGCACTTCGCAAAATTACAGAAGAGGGTGTTGAATTCCAAAGCAATATTGATGGAAGCCGTCAGTTTATTAGCCCCGAAAAAGCTATTCAAATAGAAAATGACCTTGGAGCTGATATAATTATGGCTTTTGACGAGTGCTCAGCCTATGGAATTAACCATCAAAAAGCAAAACAATCTATGGAACTTACTGCAAGGTGGCTAAAAAGATGCTATGAGTATCACAAAAACGAAAATCAGGCACTATTCCCAATTGTTCAAGGCAATTTTTATAAAGATTTGCGAGAGGAAAGCTTGCAAAAAACTTTACCATATGTAAAATATGGTATCGCAATCGGTGGACTTTCGGTTGGAGAACCAAAAAGTGAAATGTATGATATGCTAGAATTTTTGGCGCCAAAACTTCCACAAAATGTTCCTCATTACTTAATGGGGGTTGGAAGTCCAGATTGCTTGATAGAGGCTGTTTTGCGTGGCGTTGATATGATGGATTGTGTTTTGCCAACCCGCATTGCACGCAATGGTACAGCCTATACAAGCCATGGCAAAGTAGTTGTTAGAAATGGCGCTTACAAAGAAGATTACACTCCACTAGATGACGAGTGTGATTGCTATTGTTGCAAGCATTTTACTAAGGCATATTTAAGACATTTGCTAAATGTAAACGAAATTTTGGGTGGCCGTATGTTAAGCCTTCACAACATAACATATTTGCTAAAAGTTATGGCTGAGGTTAGACAGGCAATAAACGAAGATAGATTGTTAGAATATAGGGAAGAGTTTTACAAAAAAACGGGTTATGATAAAAATTTGTCACAAACTACCTTTCAAACCGATAAACATTTTGAAAAATCAACAGTAATCAGCAAACAAAAACAGTCGGCAAACCAAACAAAAAAGTAACTTTTGCAAAAAATTGCAAAATTCTTTTAATTTTTACAAAAAATTTTAAATATTAAAAAAAATCATTTTAATTTAGTTTGATATTTTATATTTTTTTTGTTACAATATAATCATTAAGGAGAAATTTATGAATTTATTATTAGCATCTTTTTTTGAACAATATGGATTGATTATAATCTTGGTTGTTGCTTTTGCTTTGATTATGGTTTACTATTATTTAAAAAGCAAAAAATATCGCGAAACCGAAGATAATTTTCAAAATTCGCTAAAAGTTGGCGATAGAGTTAAAACCTATAGTGGTTTTTATGGAACAGTAGAAAACATCACAAACACAACAGATGGCAAGGTTATTACATTGCGTTTGGGTGAAAATGCAACTGTTGATGTTGACATTCGTGCACTTATGAATATTGACGAAAAAACTGTTGTCACAGACGAGCCTGTGGCAAAAACAGAAACCAGCAAAGCTGAAGTGATAGAGCCGGAGATTGTAGAACTCCCAGCAAACGAGGCTAAACCAGACAAGGAAGAACCAGTAGAGGGAGTTAAGACATCAAGTCAACCAGAAGTAGAGACCGAGGTAGAGCAAGTAGCTAAAGATAAAGCCGAAGATGCCCAAAAAACAACAAAGGCAAAAAAGCCAAGGGCAAAAAAGGCAACAACAAGCAAAAAAACAAAGTAAACAAAAAACAAGCAATTTTGCTTGTTTTTTATTTTTTATCCTTTTTTAAGTTAACTGCAATAACACCACAAATTGCGCCCATAATTCCACCAAACAAAACATCGGTTAAAAGAGACTTGGAAAAATCAAATTTTCCGTTTAGTGCCGAAAATGTTACAAACGCCAAAATTGTGTAAACAAGCCCAATCAAAAGCCCACTTAAAAGCCCTTTTTGGTTGGTTTTTTTAAGCCCAACAAACACGCCAACAAGTATCGAAACTGCTTTTATTACTTGATTTACAGGCTTAAGCGCGCCATCGGTCACGCCAAAAAGTTTAATAACAAAAGCAAAAAACAAAATGCCAACAAGCGACACAATTGTTGCCACCAAACTGCCCTTAATTATAGGCACAATAAAATTACTATTTTTTAATTTTTCAGTCTTTTCCATTTTTTATCTCCAAAATACTTTATGCCAAAGTTTTTTTTAATATGATGTTTTAACCTAAAACTTTATTTTTTTGCAAAATAAGCAAATTGAAAAAAATATAATTTTTTATTTTGCATATAAAACAAAATATTTGTTAATTATTGTTAAATGTTAGGTGGCAAGCAATCAACAAAAACTTTTGGCTGATTTTTAGCATAAAAACGGCAGTTTGATAAATAAAATTTGGCTAATTGTTTGACTAATTACTTGATAATATTATATAATTAAATTTAGTTTAAGGAGAATTACTAAATGAAAAGGAAATACTCAATTGGAAAGTTTGTAATAATTGCAGTGTTAAGTGCAATTTTGTTATGCTTAACTGTGTTTAGCTTTGCACTTACAGGCATTTCTAGCGATAGTGATTTTGTAGGCTTTGCAAGGGCAATAAACCTTGGCGTAGAATATGTTGGCGGAACAGTTCAAGAATATTCGGTTAACAGCAACTCGTCAAAAAACGGCAATTTGCAAGAAGGAATTTCTGGCAACGTAACCCGTATAAAATATTTGCTTTCTGGCAGTGGATACAAAACAAATGTTTACCAAAACAGCGATAACATAGTTATAGAACTTTTGGACGAATATTCGCCAGTCGAAATTCAGGAGCAAATTAACAAAAAAGTGGATTTTGCAATTAAAACCGAGCAAAGTGATACAGCCGAGGCTGTTGTTACAGCGCAAGATATTCAATCAGCTTATGCAACCACAAGTGGTAGCGAAAAAGTTTTGATGATGACATTTACAAAAGATGGTGCAACAAATTTTGCAAAGGTTATCGAAAAGGGGACGGCATATTTTTACTTTAATTCTAGCTATGCATTTAATTTAAGCGTATCAAACTCAAACAGTCAATATTTGGGCATTACAATGACAAGTTTGGATACGGCATCAAACTATGCCAGCCAAATTATAAGTGCAAAATATGACCTTACTTTTGATCAAATAAGCACATCAACCTTTACAAAGGCCGATGCAAATCGCAACACAATAACACTAATTTGCTTAACTGTTGGGCTTTTTGTGCTTTGCAGTGCAATTTTGATTGCTATGTTTAAAACACTTGGATTGATTGGTGCATTTACACTTTTAATTGGTGTTTTACTTCAAATTGTTTTACTTCAAGCAATTCCAACAAATGTGTTTACACTTACAGGCCCAGCAATGCTAGCAAGCTTGCTTTGTATGCTTTTGGGTGCACTTTCTATTTATCTATTTTATGATAAAATGCACAAAGAGTATAAAATGGGCAAAATTTTGCCAGCCAGCGTAAAATTTGGTTACAAAAAAATTTGGGCTACAATACTTGATATGTATATTATATTGCTTGTTCCAAGCATAATAACATACTTTTTTGGCTCTTATTTAGTTAAGCAATTTGCAATGGCGCTAATGGCAGGACTATTTGTTTATATGGTTACAACAATAGTATTAACCCTGTTCTTTACAAAGAGGTTTACTTATATATCTTTCAAAAACAAGGATTATGGCTTTAAAAGGGAGGCACATATAAATGAACTCAAATAAAAAATACGATTTTTACAAAAATTCAATATATTATTTAATTGCAAGTGCAATTGTTTTGGGTGCTGGAATAATAGTAGCATCAATTTGGGGCTTTAATTACAGCACATCAATTGATGCTGGGCATATTATTTTTGCAAGTGCGTTGTCAATAATAATTTCGCTTTTGATAATTTATATTTATGTTGGAATTCGTTACGATTTTGCAAAGGCATTCAGCATTGTTTTATCAGCAGTGCACAATGTGCTTTTGGCAACTGCATTTATCGCAATTATTCGTGTTCCTGTTAGCGAAGCACTAGTTATGGGCTATATTTTGCTTGTTGGCTTAACAGCAGTTTACACTTTGGTTTTAACCGAAAATTTAAAAGATGTAAACCTAAAAAAAGCCGATTATAATCAAATTATTTCAACATCACTAAAAAATAGCCTAAAACTTATTGTTTTGTTAAGTGCTGTTGTTATAGCATTATTACTTTTAAGTTTACTTGTGGCAAGCACAAATATGTTTAACTTAACCAGAGTTATGTTTGTTATGATGCTTGTGCTTATATACAGCTCGCTTACAATAATACTTCCTTTGTGGTGCTATTTCTCATCAAAAATAAAAAAAGTAAAAAAAGCAAAAGTTGATGAAAATATCAAAAATCAAAAGGTAGTAAAAGCCGTAAGTCAACCCGAGCAAGCCGAGTTAAATGCCGATGCTCAAAACCAAAATTTAGCAACTAATAATGATAATTTAGCCAAGTAAATGGCAGTGCAAACATATGTTTGCATTTTGCTCTTTGGGCTAAAATGCTCCAATGCACAAATTTACTTGGGTAAGTTGGTGTTTTGGAGCTTTTTAGAATAATGAAAAAAAGATAAAAAGGAAGTTTTATGATTTTTAAAGCAGTAGAAACTACAAAAGGGGTTAACCAAATTAAAGAGTTTAGTGAAAATTCGCATATACAGTTTAAAACTGCTCAAATTTTGATGCAACGAGGAATAGATACAAAAGAAAAATTTGAAAAATTTACAAATCCAACTCTTAATGATTTGCGCGACCCATACAAGCTTGATAATATGCAACAGTGCCACGATAGAATAGAACTTGCCATAAAAAACGACCAACGAGTTTTAATTTTTGGCGATTATGATGTTGATGGCATAAGTGCAACTGCAATACTTTATAAATTTTTAAAAGATAAAATTTCAAACCTTTTTTACTTTTTGCCAAATAGATACGAAGATGGCTATGGGCTAACCATAGATAGTGCAAAAAAAATAATTAAAAAATTTAATCCAAATTTAATTATAACTGTAGATTGTGGCATATCGTGCGCAACAGAGGTGGATTATATAAAATCGTGCGGAATTGATATAATTATAACTGACCATCACGAGATGCCCGAGGTTTTGCCAAACACAATTGTGGTAGACCCAAAAGTACCAAACCAACAATACGGCTTTAATGGCCTTTGCGGTGCAGGTGTCGCAATGAAGGTTGTAGAAACTTTTGTTGGCAGAGATGGGCTTAGCGAGTATTTGCCAATTTGTGCAATTGCCACAGTTAGCGATATAGTACCGCTTGTTGACGAAAATAGAGCCATTGTTATTTTGGGATTAAAACAACAAGATTTGCTACCAGTGGGCTTAAAAATGCTTGCAAAACAGCTAAATTTAAAGTCAATAAACAGTCAGGCAATTTCGTTTAAACTTGCACCAAGGCTAAACGCCACTGGCCGTATGGGTAATGCGTATTATTCGCTTAACTTGTATATTTCAAACGACCAAAAAGTTATAAAAGATTCACTAAATCAGGTTGACCAGCTTAATCAACAAAGGCAAAAATTATCGCAACAAATTTATGATGATTGCCTAAAAATTATAAGCGCCAACAAGTTGTATAAAAACAAAGCCATAATATTAAAAAGCACAACTTGTTGCTTGGCATTGCTTGTGCAAGGCTTGTAGAAGATTTTAATCTTCCGGTGTTTTTGTTTAGTGATGTTGATGGCACGCTAAAAGGCAGTGTGCGTAGCATAGATAGCATAAACATTCACAAAGTTTTGTCAAATTGCAGTGAGTATCTAGAAACTTTTGGTGGCCACAGTATGGCTGCCGGCTTAAGCCTAAAAGCCGAAAATTACGAAAAATTTAAGACCGAAATTTTTGACTATTTAAATGCAAACACAAGCACAAAACTTTACACACCAATCAAAACATATGATGTTGCAATTGATACAAGCGAGGTTAATCTTCAACTTGCCAGCGAGTTGCAATTGCTAGAGCCTTTTGGTTGCGAAAATCCAAATCCGCTATTTTTAATCACATACAAAAACTGTGTGGCCACAAAAATGCAAAATTTTGACCAACACATAAACATAACTATAGATAAAACATTAAAACTTATTGCATTTAATTCTAGCGAATACATTGATGATTATCAATTGGCAGATACAAAGCAATCTATAATCGAGCTTCAAATAAACGACTTTAAAGGCAAGCAATATTTGCGAGGCATTGTAAAAAAATCACTTTTCAGCGGATATGGTAGGGAACTTCAAAACATATCAAACGGAAGGGTGTTAAAGCAATATTTTGCAAATCAAAGTTATCAAAATAGCATTGAGTTTTTTGATCAGAGTCAAACGAAAACACTGCTAGATGCCTTGCTTGCAAAACCTTGTGGAACAGCCATTGTAATTTACAATTATAGCACATATCAAAAATACAAAAAATTGCTTGATGGCTTTAACCTGAATTATTATGTTGGTGGCAGTCAAAGCAAGTTTGAAGAGAACTGTGTTATTTTTGCCTTAGATTTTATTGCCGATGTTTCGGCATATCAAAATGTGGTGTTTTTAGAAACATTGCTTGCAAAAAACTTTTTAAGTGGTTTTGACGGCAAAGTTTACGCCATAAAAAATCAGCCTGCAAGTGCACAAAGTTTAGATTTATCTCGTGGCACTTTTGGTGCAATTTACAACGCAATAAAAAATGCAATAAAAAATAATTACAGCTATTGCAATGAAATTGAGTTTTTTGAACTTATAAAACGCTACAATCCACAACTTTCAAAGTTAAAGTATCCACAATTTGTGGCATCACTTTACACATTTTTAGAGCTTGGACTTGTAAAAATAAACACACAATATGGTTACACACTTTACATTGATTCTGACCAAAAAACATCGCTAGAAAACAGCAATTTTTACAATAACTTAAAATTTATTTCTAAATTGATTGGCTAAAAACGGCAAATTAAAATAAGTTTAAAAAATTATAAATTTTAACTAGCAAAAAGTTATCAAATTTAATCTTACAAGGAGGATATATTATGCAAGATTTTATGCAAAAAATAAACGACCGTGTAAAGCCCGAAGAGGCACACATAATAGAGCAGTTTTATAACTACCTAAAGCAAATGTGCACATCACCACAAGCACAAGAGTTGCTTGTTACGGGCGAAGAAAATACCGTAATTATTCTACCTTTAGAGCTTGATTATGATATGGTTTTTGCAGGCTTAATACTTCCACTTATGCGCAAAAATTTGCTAGATTTAGATAAGTTTTTGCAATATCAATCGGCAATAAACCTAGCCAAAGTTGTGCTAGAAATAGAAAAGATAGATATTCAAAGTTCAAAAGACGATGTTGCAAGTTTTAGAAGTATGTTGGTTGCCATTGCAAAAGATATCAGGGTTATAATTTTAAAACTGGCAGATATTTTAAATCTTGCAAGGCATCAAAAAAGTTTATCTGCAACCGAGCAAGCAAAATTGCATTTTGAGGTTGTAAACATATATATCCCACTTGCCAGCCGACTTGGGCTATCTTACATAAAAAGCGAGCTTCAAGACTTGGACTTATCTTACACTCAACCAAACGAATATAAGCGCCTTATGAAAATTTTGGCCGAAGAAAGCAAAGATAGGCAAAAGCAAATGGAAAAGGTGGAGCAAGAGTTAAGGCAAATGCTTGTAGAGCTTAACATAAAGGGCGAGATTCAGGGACGAATTAAGCACATAAGCAGTATTTACAACAAACTTCACCAAAAAAATTATACATTAAATCAACTTTACGACTTAACTGCAGTTAGAGTGCTTGTGCAAACGGTAAACGAGTGCTATTCGGTTTTGGGTGCAGTTCACACCAAATATTTGCCACTTGATGGCCGTTTTAAGGACTATATTGCGAGGCCAAAAGCCAATGGATATCAAAGCCTACACACATCTGTGCTTGTAGATAATAAACCTATCGAAATTCAAATTAGAACCTTTGAAATGCACAATCATGCCGAATATGGTATTGCCGCTCACTTTTTGTATAAAGAGCACAAAAACAAAATTGACGAGCTTGATGGCAAGCTTTTGTGGATAAGAAAGATTATCGAAAACCCAAACATCAATTCTAGTGCTGATTTGATTGACGAGCTTAAAACCGATGTTTATAGTGGGCAAATTTTTGTGCAAACGCCAATGGGAAAGATTATTGAACTTCCAGAAAACAGCACGCCAGTAGATTTTGCATATTCCATCCACACAAATGTGGGCAACTCGTGTGTTGGGGCAAAAGTTAACGGCAAAATGGTGCCACTAAACAAAACTTTAAACAATGCCGATGTTGTAGAAATTATAACCAGCACAAATGCCAAAGGGCCGTCAAAAGATTGGCTAAATTTTGTTAAAACAAGCATTGCAAAAAACCGAATAAACCAGTTTTTTAAAAAGTTTGATAAAGAGGATAACATAAAAAAAGGCAAAGCTATGCTAGAGCAAAGTGCAAAGGCAAAAGATGTAGAGCTTAAAAAGTTGCTTGATGATAGAATTTTGCCAGATTTGTTTACAAAATACTCGCTAAAAAGCATTGATGATATGTATGCAATGATTGGTTGTGGGGCGTTAACAACCACACAAATTTTAAACCGCCTTATTATGCTTTATTCGCAATATGATACCGAGGTTAAAGATTTTGTGTTTAGGCCTGTAGAGGTTCAAACAAACAATCAAACAAGCAGTATAAGCGAGCTTGGCAATATGATGCTAAAATATGCCAAGTGTTGCAATCCTGTGCCAGGGGACGAAATTGTTGGGTTTATCAGCAGGGGTCGTGGTGTTACTATTCATAGGGCCGATTGCAAGGCGCTAAAAGCCCTTGATGCCGATAGACTTATGCCGTTATCGTGGACAAACAAAAGCACAGACGAGCATTTTGTTGCAAGCATAAAATTGCTTGTAAAAAACACAAGTGGAATGCTTGCAAATGTTGCCAACAAAATTGCCGAGCAAAAAGTTAATATTACATCAATTAGTAGCAAAAATGTAAAAAATGATAAAACAATTATTGATGTAAATGTTTCAATAAACAGCAAGCAAGCGCTAGAAGACCTTATGAAAAAGTTGCAAAACATTGCAAATGTTTTTGAGGTGACAAGAGGGGAGAATATATAATGGAACTATTGTTAAGCGATTATGAATATCAAAACGATTTGTTTGATGTTGCAAGGGAGTTTTGCCCCGCAACACTTGATGATATAACCACAATAAAGTTAGAATACACTGTGCAACTAACGGAGGTAGAAATGGAAATCCAAATTAACTCCGTAAACGGCCAAAAGCACTTTTCTAAACAATTTGATACAAACAATGGTGAAGGCGTCAAAAGCAGGCTAAAATTGGGCTTATACGATGCTTTGGCAGAATATTTTGATAAACAACTTCCGTATGGTTGTTTAACCGGCGTTCGCCCAACAAAAGTGGCTTATTCGCTAATAAACAATGGGCTAAAATTATCACAAATTCCAAATTATTTTAGAACTAATTATCGTGTTAGCAACGAAAAGATTAAACTTATTTTGGAAATTTTGGAAAATCAAAAACCTATCGAGCGCAACGATGTTTTGGTAGATTTTTATGTAAATATTCCATTTTGCACAACAAAGTGCAGTTATTGCAGTTTTATTTCGGCACCAATTGACAAGGTTCAAAACTATGTTTCGCCTTATGTTGATGCACTGCTTAAAGAAATTGAATATGCAAAGCAAATGATTCGCAACAATTGCTATATTGTAAAAAATGTTTATATAGGTGGTGGAACACCTACTGCAATACCAACCAAGGAGCTAGAGCGTATTTTGTCAGCCCTAACTTTTGGCGAAATGCGAGAATTTACCGTAGAGGCTGGCCGGCCAGATACCATCACAAAAGAAAAACTTGATTTGCTAAAAAAATATCATGTAACTCGAATTTCCGTTAATCCGCAAACATTTAATGATGAAGTGTTAAAAAACATCGGAAGGGCACACAGTGCAATAGACACAATAAAGGCCTATGAGCTTGCTAGGACATATAATTTTATAATAAATATGGATTTGATTGCTGGGCTTCCGGGCGAAACCATAAAAAGTTTTAAAAACAGCATAGATACCGTAATTGACCTTGCACCCGAAAACATTACTGTGCACACTTTGTGCTTAAAGCGAGCAAGTGCTTTTGCAATGGAAAGTGAAAACATATTTAAAACCACAAAAACACAAAAAATGCTTGAATACGCAAAAAAACAATTAAAAAACGCAGGTTACAAACCATATTATTTATACAGGCAAAAAAATCAGGTAGATAACCTAGAAAATGTTGGCTATTTTAAGGGTAAAACTATTTGTAGGTTTAATGTCGAAAGTATGGAAGAAACCGCCAGCATTATTGCCTGTGGCGCAAATGCCATATCAAAGCGATTTTTTGCCCTAGAAAACCGCATAGAGCGAGAGGCAAATGTTAAGGATATTCCATCTTACATAACTCGTATTGGCGAAATGATACAGCGAAAAAAAGATTTGTTTGAAAATAAAAGCAAAATTTAAAAAAGCCTTTACAATCAAACAAAATTATGTTATTATATATCCGTTCCTATTTCGCAGTTGTTTGACACTCCTGTCGGCTACTTCGATTTGGGTGAAATTTAAAAAAGGAGATTAGTTATGGCAAAAATTGACACAATCAAGGCCTTCGAAACAAAAGAAGGCGATACAGGTAGTGTAGAAGTGCAAGTTGCTTTGCTTACAGAAAGAATTAAACATTTAACCGAGCACCTTAAAGTTCACAAGCAAGATAATCATTCTAGACTTGGACTTTACAAAATGGTTGGCAAAAGAGCAAAACTTTTAAAGTATCTTGAAAATAAAGATATCAACCGTTATAGAGCACTTAAAGAAAAACTTGGTATTAGATAATATTTTAAGTAATATTTTGGCAAGGATAACATCCTTGCTTTTTTGTTGTCCACAAAAAAATTTAGTTATTTTTTTATAAATTATTTAAAATGATTTTGTTTTATGGCAATTTTGTTTTATACTTTATTTAGTTTAATTAAAAGGAAGGAAGAAAATGGATTTAGGAAAGATTTTCCACATTACTGTAGGTGGCAAAGATGTAACCATCGAAACCGGCAAGTATTGTGGCCAAGCCAATGGACATTGCATTGTGTCTATGGGCGAAACAAGCGTAATGGTTAATGCTACAATGAGCAAACAACCAAGGGCAGGAATGGACTTTTTCCCTTTGGGCGTTGATTATGAAGAAAAGATGTATGCCGTTGGCAGAATCCCAGGCGGATACAAGCGAAGGGAAGGTAGACCAACCGACAAAGCTATAATCACAAGTAGGTTAATTGATAGACCAATAAGACCACTTTTTGAAAAGGGTTTTTACAACGATGTTGCTGTTGTTGCAACACCGCTATCGGTAGACCCAGATATTTCGCCCGAAGTTTTGGCAATGCTTGGAAGTTCTATTGCATTATCAATAAGCGATATACCTTTTGCAGGCCCAACTGGAAGTGTTCAAGTGGGGCTTATTGATGGACAATATGTATTAAACCCAACTCTAAAGCAAAAAGAAGAGAGTTTAATCAACTTAACCGTATCAGGCACAGAAGAGGCCATTTTGATGGTTGAGGCTGGTGCAAAAGAGGTTACCGAAGAGCAAATGCTTCAAGGTATTATGTTTGCTCACGAGGCAATTAAAGAAGAATGCAAGGCAATCAAAAAAATTGCAAAGCAAATTGGCAAAAAAAAGGCGGATGTAGAAGTATATCATGTAGATGCTAAAGTTGATAAAGAGGTTAGAAAGTTTGCCGATAAGCTGATGGATAAGGTTTTGGAAGAAACTGACCGCCACAAACGAGATGCAAAAGAAGAAGAAATGGACGAAAAAGTGTTCAAACACTTTGCCGATATTTTGGAAGAGCATCAAAAAGATATTGTAAACTCTTTATATTATCTAAAAAAAGAGAAGGTTCGTGCAAAAATATCCGAAAGGGGTATCAGGCCAGATGGCAGAAGCACACACGAAGTAAGGCCTATTTGGTGTGAAACCGGCTTGTTGCCAAGGGTTCACGGAAGTGCAGTGTTTACTCGTGGAGAAACACAAGTTCTTACAACTTGCACACTTGGCACTGCAAGTGATATGCAACAAATAGAGGGCTTGCACCCACAAGACGAAGTTAAACGCTATATGCATCAATACAATATGCCTCCATACACAACAGGCGAGGCAAGGCCACTAAAATCTCCAGGCAGGCGAGAAATTGGCCACGGCACACTTGCCGAAAGGGCGCTAGAGCCAGTAATTCCTAGCTACGAAAAATTCCCTTATTGCATAAGGTGCGTTAGCGATGTTTTGTCAAGCAATGGCTCAACAAGTCAAGCAAGTGTTTGCGGAAGCACTCTTGCTTTGATGGACGCAGGCGTCCCAATTTCTGCCCCAGTTGCGGGTGTTGCAATGGGACTTATAAAAGAGGGCAAAAAAGTTACTGTGCTTACTGATATCCAAGGCCTAGAAGACTTTTTGGGCGATATGGACTTTAAAGTTGCTGGAACCGAAAAGGGTATTACAGCAATTCAAATGGATATAAAAATCAAGGGCATTGACGAAGATATTTTGCGCACAGCACTAGAACAAGCTAGACTTGGTAGATTGCACATTTTGGGCAAAATGATGGAGGCTTTGGACCATGTTAGACCAAACCTTTCAAAATATGCTCCAAAAATTGTAACCTTTAACATAGACCCAGAAAAAATTGGTGATGTTGTAGGCAAAAGTGGAAAGGTAATTAACAAAATTATCGAAGAAACTGGCGTAAAAATTGATATTACTGATGAGGGTGTTGTTTCAATCGCCTCTCAAAACGAAGATATGAATGCTCGTGCCAAAGAAATTATTTTAAGCATAGTTCAAGACCTAGAAGTAGGCAAAGAATATGTCGGAACTGTTACAAGAATAATGCAATTTGGTGCATTTGTAGAAATTGCCCCAACAAAAGATGGTATGATTCACATAAGCAAACTATCTAGTGGTAGGGTGGAAAAAGTAGAAGATATTGTAAATATTGGCGATAAGGTTAAAGTTAGCGTAATAAAGATTGACGAAAAGGGCCGTGTTGACCTAAAACTTGTTAGCATTTTGCAAAAAGCAAGCAAGTAACGCTAGCCAAAACATTTAATAGCAATACTTTAAAAAAGGGCAAAACTTAAAAAGTAAAGCCCTTTTTTGATGCAAAAAAGTTTAAGCCAAAATTTGTGTACAATTTTTTGCATAGCACTTATTTTTTTGCATAATACCCGCATTTTGCTAACAATTTTAGGTGCTATGCAAAAGTCATTATCATTATTTTTTTTGCAATAGAATAAAAATATAGTATGAAAAATATATCTAAAAAATCAAAAATTCCAAACCTAAAAAAGAGTATAATTTCTACAATAGTTACAAATGTAATAATAGCACTTTGTGTGCTTTCGGTTTTTGGTGTTTGTTTTGGCACAGACCAAACTGTTATGGTTAGTTCAACTGGCTACAAGGCAATTTATCGTGGTAACGAAAGCAACAAAAATGTTTCTCTTTGTATAAATGTCTATTGGGGCACAGAATATTTAGATGATATGTTGCAGGTGCTAAAATCAAACGATGCACAAGCCACATTTTTTGTGGGTGGCAGTTGGGCAAGCCAAAATGTCGATGCGCTTAAAAAAATTTATCAAGATGGCCACGAAATTGCCAATCACGGCTATTATCACAAGGACCACAAGCTTATTGACTATGCCCGAAATGTGCAAGAAATTGAGTATAACCACAAGTTAATAAAAAGTTTGATTGGTGTTGATATGAAGTTATTTATGCCACCAAGTGGCTCGTATGGGCTTCAAACGCTAGAAGCTGCCGAAAAACTTGGTTATACCACAATTATGTGGAGCAAAGATACAATAGATTGGCGAGATAAAGACACAAATTTAATTATAAAGCGTGCAACAAAAAATATGCAAAATGGCGATATAATTTTGATGCACCCAACCCAATGCACCAAAGATGCATTAAAAA
>ERZ808246.1326-NODE-1326-length-17971-cov-96.029806_pt1 | contig 17971 bp, 18 predicted proteins | sample MGYA00521083_ERZ808246 | MGnify/ENA primary metagenome ERZ808246 (study PRJEB31516, sample SAMN03275577) | gut metagenome | biome: mammalia-associated habitat; material: feces | host: Papio cynocephalus | place: Kenya | collected 2012-07-07 ... | reverse complement strand
TATATTATAATTATCTTAGATAATCATTTATATTATAATTATCTTAGATAATCATAGAATGTGTGTGGGATGTGCATGGGGAAAAACGCCTATATGGGGATATATGGGGAACGGCTTCCATATGCGATGGGCCACGGAAAAAATTTGCCACGCCTTTTTCCCAAGGATACAATGGTACGTGACATGGGGGAACGGATGGGAAAGAACATGGTGGAATGCAAATTGGTGAAGAAACCGAAATCGAAATTGCCCGCGACGTCGCACGCCAACGATTTTTGGATGGACGAGTGTCTGTGCAATCGCTTGTTGGACGGATTGCGCGAAGGGCGGGACTTGAAAGCCACATGCGAAGCGGTGGGGGTGCCCAAAGCGGATTACGACCGCGCCTTGAAAGAAGGCTATCGGTGTCTGTTGAGGGCGCCCAAAGACCGAACCCCCGACGAAATGGCGCGCGCCGAATTCTATTGCAAAGCCAAAGAAGCGGTGTCCGAATTCGAAAAATCATGCGTGACGACCGTGCTTAAATCCGCCAAAATGGGCGATTGGAAAGCGGCCGCATGGCTATTGGAACGCCGATTGCCCGAAGTCTACGGCAAACGGGAATTGCCGCCTTTGCAACCGCAAACCGACGCCAAACCGCAAGCCATCCAAATCAAAATCGTGGACGCTGGCGCCGACGCCGAGCGCATGAAGCGGCTCGAACGCGAAGTGGACATGGAAACGGACGGGGTTCCCGCCATCGACGCCGAAGCGGACGGGAAGTGACCATGTTCGGGAATTCTTTGTGCTTGACGCGGAAAGCGGCCGAGATATTGGCGGCGAAAGAGCATTACATCGCAATCGTCGGGGGACGCGCCGGGGGCAAAACCAAAACCTCCGCCATCGTCTCGGCTTTGTTCGCCTACGCCTATCCGGGAACCGACCAACTCTATTGCCGCGCGTCCTATGGTTCGATGGCCGATTCGTGCTTCGCCGAATACCAATCCGCGTTGGACGCCATGCCCGATGGGCTTGGCCAAGAATTCATGGCGCGGAAATCGCCGCTTCGCTTCGAACGGGGCGACATGAACCGCATCTACTTCTTGGGCATCGGCGGTTCGAATTTAGACCGTTCCAAGGGTCTTAAGACGTCCCACCCCGTGAAAGTGGTGGTCATCGAAGAGACGCAAGAGCTTCCGTCGAGGGAGCATTTCGACCAAGCGATGGCGTCCATTCGGCGGAACTTGGCCGAAGACGCCAAAATCATCGTCTTGGGGAACCCGCCCGCCCAAAAGGGTCATTGGTTCAACCAACTTATAGAGCAGAAGCGGTTCGACCGCGATTGGAAATTGGTGAAGATGACGTGGATGGACATCATCCCGTTTTTGAACGACTACGACATCAAAGAGATATTGAAGTGCAAAAAATCCAACCGCGAATACTACGAATGGTTCTACATGGGAAACCCCACGTCTTCGCTTGGCGCGGTATACGTCATGTACAACCCCAACCGCCACCGCTACACGGCGGAGGAATTCGGGCATTTCCGCGAATTGACGGGGGCGCGCCCCGTGGGTTGCATCATCGGGGGCGATGGGGCGGTCACGCACGATTGCACCGCTTTCGTCCCATTGGTGTTGATGTCCAACGGCCAATCCTTCGTGGGCGACTTGTTCCACCACGACCCCACGCAAGACGGCGTCATGGGTTCGCAACAGCTTTGCCAAAACCTGTTGCAGCCGTGGTTCGACGGGATATGCCGGAAATTCGGGCTTGGGACGCGCGAAGAATTGCATAACTACCCCTATGCGCGCCAATGCCCCATATTGATGGCGGTGGACGAAGCGTCCGCCGACCTTCGGCAAGCGTGCAAATTCTTCTTCTCCCCCCGCGCCATGGTGGTGCCCGCCAAAAAAGACAAGATACCGACCATGGTGTCGCGCATGCAATCGGCCATATCCAACGACTTGGTGAACGTCATCGACTTCGGCGGGTATTACGACTACGCCCAGAAGAAATGGCTCCAAGGGGCGCAAAACCCCGTGGACTACCAATTGCAAAACCTCATATGGAACCAAACGGGGACGGGCTACGACCCCTTGCTTCCGAACGACGATTGCGACGCGTTGACCTACGCCGTGAACGCATGGTATTCCAACATCGAGAACATGCAATGGATGAACATACATGCGCAAAACGTCAAAATATATGATACGATTAGGGTCAAGAGAGGATAAAATGGGAAAAATGGAAAACGGAAACATCTTGTCGGACGCCGAAAAGAAGCAAGTGGAGGAAGCGCTCGAAGCGAAGCCCCACGTCTTGGAAGCGGATGACATCAAATTCGAAAAAGGCGAAGAGGACGTCAGGGAACTCAAAGCGAAAGACTACCGCCAGATCGATTACAAGTTCATGGTGACGCAAACGGCGCTTTTGCACAACATCGCGCAATCGATGGTGGACGTCCAACGTCTGTTGATGCTTGTCTTGCGGAAACAAGGCGTGGAAGACATTGCCAAAGAGCTTTTGGGGCTTTACGAGGAATTGAAGGCGGAAAGCGAGCAAGCGCTTAAGAAAGACGCCTAAGCATATATTCTTTTCAAAGAGGTGAAACATGGACGAAGCGGAAAAAGGATTGTCGCAATTCATATCGGCGGTGCAACTTGCCGTCAACAAAACGTACACATACAACAACCAAGCGTCCCTTTTTTGCGCTTTGGTTCCGACGTACTTGAAGCCATACGCCGACAAATACGTGAAGCCGTGTTGCCAATGGGTGGACGGATACGTCCCCGAATTGCATAACGACTCTTCGGGCATCGTGTCCACGCGCATCGCGACCGCCTTGGTGCAAGGCATGGCGAAGCAAGTGGTGGGGGAAAAGCCCATTTTCAAGAACGCTTCGTCCAAAGATTGCCCAAGCGGCGACAGCACGGTTTCGTATTGCTACAAAATCGCCAAAGACGGGAACTTCCGCCAAGCCATGTTCGCTTCGGTGGCTTTCGCCATGACGACGGGCACTTCGCTATTGAAATTGAACGCCACCGCCTACCACGAACCATGGTGGGAAGCGGTTCGCTTGGACAATTGCTACTTCCTATCCGACTTTCGGGGAAACGTGCAAGACGCCTATTTCTACGTGCGTTCCTACGCGGACACACGCCCCGACAAGCAAGACGGAAGCTATTATCTTGTGGAACACCGCTATTGGCTTCGATGGGAAAACGCCAAAATCGTGCTTGACGCCAACGACGAAGGAAGCCCATACAAAGTGGCGCGCAAGAAGGGGCAATTGGTTCCGATGGTCTCATACGAAATCTACCGAACCAAGGGGACGGCTTTGAACAAGGCCGACTTGCCCATCGCTGGGCATGGGATACCATGGCAGGAATTGCCGTCGTTCATGCGGAAGGCGCTTCGGGACGATTACGGCGCCTTGAAAGTGGGAATGCCCCAAGAATTGCCGTTCTTGGACTTGGGCGTGGTGGTTTGCAAAGACGGGGAATTGGATATCAGCGTCCCTACGGCGCAATGCTTCGGCAAATCCAAGATAATGGACGTCCAAAGCGACTTGATAAACTACGAAATCGGAAACGCGTACCGCTTGCGCGACGCCTATTTGGGCAAGGGCACGCTATACGTCCCCAAATCCATGTCCATGGGCGACTTGAACAACCAAATGCCATATGGCGGGAACCCGCTTAGCGCGTTGCCCGACACGCCGATACAATTGATGAAAGGCGCCGACCCCGAAACCCAACAAGCAATCGTCAAGCAATTCGAGCTTAGGACGACGGAATGGCAGAAGATGTGCGACGACGCGCTTAAGGCGATAGCCACCAAATGGGGCACCACGCCGAAAGCCTTGTCAAGCTATTTGGCGCAAGGGGAAGCCCAACAAACGGCCACGCAAATAGACAGCGAAGACGATATGTCCATCGCCTTCATCGAACAAGAGCGCTCGTATTTCTTGGAACCATTCAACAAGCTATTGAAGACGACCTTGAATTTCTGCGGGAAGGAAGCCGTGGCGGAAATCACGTTCGGCAACCCATCGCTGGTGAACAAAGACCGATTGCTTGCGAGAACCGAGAAAGAATACGAAATGGGGCTTATCGACATCGAGCAAGCCGTGAGGCAAACCAATCCCGACTTGGACGAAGACGCGCTTCGGATGCGCATCGACAAAGCCATGGCTAGGCAAGCGGAAATCGAAGCCCAAGCCCAATTGCCCGCCGATGGGGAAGACTTGGACGGGATAAGCGAACCGCATAACAACTTGACCGATGGCGCGAGCGAAGACGAGCTTTTCAAAGACAATGAGGAAGACAATGGCGGAAACAACCTACGCGGAACGACCAACCCAACGCAAAAGCAAGGATACGAGAACATCTTCTGACGGCCTCGCCTCCATATCCAAGAAAGCGACTAAGATTTCGTGCTTAGTCCTTTTTTGCTTGTTGGCGATGAAGCCGAAAGCCTATTTCAAGCTTCGCTTGGCCAAGGAAATGCGCGCTTTGGAAAAGGAATTCCCAAGCGGTTACGCAAGCGGTTTGAAGCTAAGCGCGAACATCCAATGGAACATGCTTGCCAAACCCATGCAAGAAGAATGGGAAGCCCTTAAGAAAAGCGACAAAAAGGCTTTGGAAGGCATCAAAACCCCCAAAGGCCTATTGAAGGCGTTCCAAAAGCCGAACCCTTTGGATTATCGCGCGAGGAAGCGCCACAAAGCCGTGACGGGAAGCCCCAATTGCGATGCCTACGCCACGAAATTGAAAGCGCGCATGGAAACTTTGTCCAAACGCGATGCCGTCTACTACGAAGACGGGAAGCGCCCCATAAGCACCTTCGCCAAAGCCGAAATGGATTTGAGGCACGAAGAGCAATTGAGGAAACTCGATGCCCTTCGCAAGCGCGGATACAAATATTGCTGGCTGAGCACCCACGCCGATTGCTCGGATAGATGCGCCCCATGGCAAGGGAAATTGGTGGACATCAACGGGCGGAGCTCGCTCCCTAGCTTCCGCATGGGCTTCAAGAAAGACGGATACGAAGTGTACGCTTTGCAATCCATAATCGACCAAGTGGACGCATACGGATACAAGAACAACATCTTGGTGGGCTTCAATTGCCGACACCATTTGATTCCGTACCACAAAGGAAGCGTTCCGCCGAAGAGATTCTCGAAGCGCATCATGTCCGAAGAACGCGCGGTGAACGCCAATCTAAGGGCTATGGAACGGGAAATAAGGGCTACAAAACGCAAATCCGCAATGTATAATGAATTCGATGGAAAAACATCGCTTGCGCTAGCCAAGAAAGCCGAGGAACTCACGAAGGCGTACAAAAAATACGCCATGGAAAACGGCTATGAATGGCACGCATACAGATTGGAGGCTTAGAAAATGCCAGTTAAAGTAGGCGGAAAAGGGAAGTTGCAATCGTACGACCCGAACACGGGGAAATTCGGAAGCGGCCAAACCCCCATGAAAGAAACAATCGAGAAAAAGGAAGCCACGGTCACAATCGCCTATGGCGACCAAATCGTGCAAGTGGTCGGCCCATTGACCAAATCGGTTCGCAACAACGTGGAAAAATTGCCAAGCGACAATTCCATGTCCTTCAAAGAAGCCGTTACAAAAATCGGCAAATAGTTTAGAATGGGATAGCCATCCGAAACCTTTTTTCTTCCATTGCGTTCCTAGGATGGCTTATCTTCCCAAGCCCACGTGTTCCAACCGCGTGGGTTTTCTTGTCTTATATGGGGAATGTCGTATAATCGTGCGTGAAGGACATAGCGTTCCTTCATTGCTCTTTGAAAAGGCGCGACGCATGTTTTTGACCACACGTGCAAATTGCTGTTTTTGCATGTCATGTGTAGACATGGTGCCATCCTCCTTTCTAAAAAAAACAAACGATGGCACGCGGCGATGGCTTCAGCTAACCATCGCCACCTCCTGAAGGTACTTTGAATCTCTTATTTTATGCGTATGCGCCTATCAAGCCCCCTATAATCGCTTAGGGGGCTTTTTCCATGCCTTTTGACAACGATTGCGCACGGGGTTAACATAATTATCGACAATAGGGCAAATCGCTTAGCGTGCACCCGAAAATCATTTGTTAGGAAGGGTTGTCAATGAACAACAAAGAAAGATTTCTCACCAAGATTGGGAAGCTCATCGAGAAAGGGAACGTCACCGAAGAGGAATTAGCTAGCTTCTTCGCACCCGACGAACCCATCGAAGAACCCAAAGGCGCGGAAACCCCGAAAGCCGAGCAAGCCGATGAAAAGCCACAAGGCGAAGTAGCGACAAGCGAAGATGGCAAAGAGGGGGAACCGAGCGAACCGAAAGCCGAACCGAAAGCCGAAGAACCGCAAACCGCACAAGAGAATAACGTTGCGCAAGCGCCAATCCCGACGCCCGAAGGAACGGCCGAAGCGGGAACCCCCAACAATTCCATTTCAATGGAAGCGATGATGCAGAAAATAGAAAGCATGTCGCAAGCCATCGAGGGAATGTCGAGGGAAAACGAATCGCTTAGGAAGGCTTTGAAAGAAGCCAACGTCCTATGCGACAATACGCCCGATGCGGGAAATCCCATTGGGTTGGATGGCAATTCCGCCCCATCCAAAGGTCAAGACGAAGATACCATGAACGTCTTGGCTAGATTGAACCGCGGAAGACACTAATGAGGTAAAAAAAACAATGTCAGTCGAAGTTATCCAACAGATCCTCGCACCCGATAATGCCCCTAGCATCAATCGCGTCCGTGCCGAGAGCAAGATTAGCACCGCCCTTTTGGAGAATCTTTTCCAAGGGTTGGTCGAAACAAACGGCCGTGGCGTCACCGACAAATACGCCACCGAAGCCGAAATCAACGCGAATGCGCAAATCTTCGTGAACCGCATCATCCCCGTGAAGATGCAACCCCGCGAAATGGGCGCCACCAAGAACGGCGCTTCCTTCGCCAAGGAAATGCACTACACGCAAACCGAAACCGTGTCCATCGAAGTCTTGACCGTCATGGACGACCCAATCATCGTCCCACGCGCTCGCCAAGATACCATCCGCACCGATTTATTGGCTCAGCAAATCGACATCTACGGACGCCGTCTCAACACGGTCTTGAACGGCGCGACCGCCGCCGCCCACTTGCTTAGCGCTTGGAAGGGCGATGCCGAAGGCAAAGGCTTCAACGCCATCAACGTCACCGACGCCGATGTCACGGGCGGGAAAGTCGCCCAACGTTTCGTGGAACTCAATTCCCTTCTCGATGAAGGCGATGACGAACATGGCATCGACATCTTCCCAGAAGATGGTCGCATCGCCGTCTTCAAAGTCGGCTTCCGTCCGATTTTGAAAGCCGCTGGCGTTCTTGTCATCGGCGGTTCCAACTATGCGCAAAGCATTTTGAAGGGACGTTCCATTTCCGAAGGCACCAAAGACGCCACAATCGAAAACGGCTATTGGGGCGATGTGGACGGAGTTCCTTGCCATGGTCTTTCCAACGAAAGCTTAGCCCATGCGAGCGAGTTCCTTGGCTTGCCGCGCCTCGAACTCAAGAAGGGTTCCTTCTGCGGTTATGTCGCCAGCGATTATAGCACCGCCCGCGGCGTTTCCATGATTGACAGCACCAAGATTGTCGACTACCAAGGCGGACAAGGCTTCGTGCTTCAACCATTCACCAAGTTCGGCGTCGCTTCTTGGTATCCGCTTGGCCAAGCCATCATGTATCGCGGAAACGAGAAGAAAGTCGGCTTATTGAAAGCCCTTGAGACCATCTTCAAAGACGAAAGCGCGACATTCGCCAAGATTGCCTTCAAGCTCAAAGGCGCAGGCTCCCGTCTCTACCCCGAATTCGGAATGGTCACCGCTTCCAAAGCGAATGGCATCAAAGTCATCGCCAAAGCCGAAGACGATTTGGGAAGCGACCACGCCTTAGCGGGCCACTACGTCCAAAGCGATGCCCCAATCGACACCGTGGAAGGCTTCTACAACGCTTGCGTCGCCACCGGTTCCGTCAATGACGACATCGATGCCCTCAACGGCACCGCCACCACGGCTAGCGGAATCACCGCGGGCAAATACGTCACCATTCTTGTCATCGCCGATGATGGCTCTGTTGCCTTGACTTCCGTCAAAGCCACCGCCTAATCGTCCGGTTTCAAGCCCAAAAAGAAGTCCCTATGCAAATAGGGGCTTTTTTCGTGTTATAGTATTTCCATGAAATGCATTGAACCATATACCGACAAAGACATGGAATGGGACGGAACTCGGTACGTCCTCACAATCGCCTACATCAAGGACAACTTCGAAATCACCTACAAAGACGATGGCACTTTGGACAAAAGACGCAAATTGAATTCCAAAGTCGTCTATAGGGAACTCAAGAAGCGCCTCAATTCCAACAACGTGGAATACGCCACCAAGATTTTCAATGAGACGGCCGAGGGACGGCGTTTCATCTTGGACGTCTTAAGCGAGCAAATGCAAGCCGATCTGAAGAACGGCTACAACGACATGGGGCATATGTCCGCCGTGGATTTCGCCAAAGGGCAAGCCATGGACAAGAAAGACATCGAGAAGAACCTTTTGTGCGCGAGCGCCGAAGACGTGATTGACGTGAACACGGATTACTTCCCATTCAATGTGTTCACTTCCTTCGCCTATCCATGGAACACCCGCTTGTGCATCATGGAGAGCTTCAAAAGATGATGGTTTCGCGCGGCGAGACGTTCTTGCTTGAACTATTCAAACGCAAGAAGAACTCGGATTACGAATACGAAGACGCCCCATGCGCATGGTTCAAGGGAAGACCGGCGCAAGCGCTTGAGAAGAATTCATACGCCATTCAAAGGGGCATCACGAACGGGAACGATGAAATGTACGTCTTCGCCACCAATATCCCCGTGGAAGTGTCGGTCGGCGATAGAATACGCTTCTTAGGCAAGATGTGGTCGGTGTCGAGCGTCGGCGTATACATCGAAGAAGCGCGCTACGTGAATGCCGAAATCATGGACGCGGGCAAATTGCTTGCTTCATGCCCAAAGGGATTGACATTGAAATGACGCCATTCAATTTCAAACGGGATTGCCGAAACATCCTAAGGCACATAAGGACGCCCATAAAGCGCGGAGGTTGCATGCCATACGATACGGGGCGCTTGAGAAACCAAGCCACCAATGGTCGCTTCGTAAGCAATCAAGACTTCACCATATGGGTTTCCGTGAAAGTGGCGCCATATGCGGAATGGTTGGACGATGGCACTAGCCCGCACAACATTCCCCATTCGTTCGGCTATCCATTGCCATTCGGCACTTCGGGGCGGTTCGATGGGAAGTTCCACCCCGGTTCGAAAAAGCACAAAGGCTTCATCACGGACGACACGAAAGACACGTCCATGTTGGGATATACGTTGGATTACTTCCGCAAGCATTACAACGCGGAAGTGAAGAAAGGGTAACGCAATGAAAACGAAAGAACTCAAAATAGCCTCGCTCATCTTCTATTTCTTGGGGATTGCCTTGTCGGCGGTCGCCTTGTTCATGTTGTTGGGCGCTTGCTCGAAAATCGATTTGGAAACGATTAAGACGTATTTGGAATGGATTGGCGATAGCATGAACCCCGTAAGGGAAAGCCAATTCGTGGAAGCCATGAACCTTGGCGAGACGCTTAGCCTAATCGTGCCATCCATTTGGCTTTTCTTGGGTTCGTTGGCTTGCCATGTCGCTTCCAAGGCGTTTGAGGTGATTTATGATAACATTGAAAGAAATAGCCATTGAACTCGAAAGGATATTGAATGGGACGTCCGAAAACGTTCCAGGCGATGCCGTGCGTCCTTTTGACGGCGTCTTTTTGGTGAAGACGCAAGGCTTCCACCTAGACCACGTGATGGACAAGAAGACGAAATCGAATTTTTTCCCCGTGTTCATCGACAGTGGAACGGGGGAATTCAACCCCATACAAGGGCTTGAGCAAGTGGATTATTCGTTCCCCGTGTCCATCTATTTCCCCATACGCTACAAAGACAAGATGCTCGACATGCAGAAATACCTTGTCGATTGCCTTGTCGGCGCTTCCATCAAATTCAAGGTATTGAAGGCTAGCGGGGAACTCGATTACGAGCAAGGGGCGGTCACCAACATAAGCGCTTGCGAACTCGGCGAAATCACCGACATGGATGTAGACCAATACGGGCAAAGCGTGCTTAAGAACCTCAACAAATACATAAGCGAGCAATACATGATACCCGTATCCAATATGGAACCATGGATTTCCATGAATTTCACGTTGTATGTCAGCACTATGAAGAACGCCAACGCGCAAGATGGCTATATCTATGGGAATATGTTCAACTATTCCCTGATTGTGAAGCACACGGCAAGCGATGGAACCGAGACGACATTGGCGGAATTGATAAAGTCAAGCGGGATAAACCTGACTTACACCGCCAGCACGAATGCGCAACAGGGGTTCGATTTCGGAACGGGGAAAGTGGATAGCGAAACCACGAACTACCTAAGCACAAGCGCACGCGGTTTCGGTTTTGAAGCCACCATAAAAGACAACGAATTTTGGCGTTTGGTGCTTTCCCACTTCGGGAACGGGACGCTATCCGAACTCAATTTCAAATTGAATATCACGCCCAAAGAACAAGGGGTGCTTACGGGTTTCCAAGCGTCCGTGTTCGTAATCGTCAATTCCTTTTCCTTGAACATCGCCCTAGGCGTTCCCGTGACGGCTAATTTCACGTTGGTGAAAGCGGAGGAACCGAATGCCTAGCGGGAACTATCACATCTACATACACAACATCGTGGAACAACGGAAGCCAACGGTTCCGAACCCTCCTAGCAAAGGCGGAAGCGGAAATGGAAGCGGAACGGTTCCAAACCCGCCTAGCGGAAGCGGTTCTTCCGTGCCTTCTAGGGTTCCCAGCTTCGTTCCGGGTTCGCAAGTTTTCAACACCTTGAAACGCTTTCAAAGCGCCAAGGGATTGACGTTGGCCACCGTGGCGATAGGGGTTGCGATACAAGTCGTCAAATCCGCCGAACAAGCCATAACCACGATGAATGATTACGTATCCAAGCAAACGGGCGATTACACGTCCAAATTGGCTTGGGACAACGCCATGCAAACGCAAAAGAACGTGTTGCACCCCGTTTCGAGCACCATACAAGCGTACTTGACTAGGGAAGAATGGGAAAGACGCGACAAAGCGGTTGCCGAAGAGCGTTCCCTTTTGGGCGATACCGCGATAAACACATTGACCAAGGGGGTTTGATATGCGATTTTTCATCGGAAACGGATTGTGGGTTGAGAAGAAAGCAAACTTGATGGCGGTCATGCAAGACGTAAAGGACGAGACTTTGGACACGGCGAACGTGGAAATATTGGCGGACGATGAGGAAATGCCGTATGAGCCTCGGACGTATTGCAAAATCGAATTGAACGGCGAAACGAAATACTATCGCTTGGCAACGGACAATGTGTCCGTCTTTTCGCTTTTTCCGAAGAAAACCTACAAGCATTCGCTTTCCCTTGTGCAAACGACAAGGGAACTTTCGCACCATATATTGCCCAACATGGTGATAACCAAGCCTAGGGAAAAGACGGCGAAAGCGTATTTCTCAACGACGAACATCTTGAACATGGGACACTATTGGCTTGCGATTACGCCAACGCAAGGGATAGGCTTATGGGATGGCTTCATGGGGAACAATTTCAACTTGACGTCAACCAGCAACATGGCGGTCGTCAGAACTCAATTGAATTCACGCTATTGGTCTGAGCCGTTCGCTTGTTCCAAAAACGAGAAAATCGAGGAAAGCGAATTGCGGGTTTCGTTCAAGGCTTTGAAAGCTTCGGCAAGCGCTTCGGACGCAACCAAAGCAACCGCTAGTTTCGTGACGATGAATAGAACGCCGAAAGCGCCTTCGTTCATCCAAGCCAATGCGATTGTCTACCACACTTCCACGAACACAAGCAGGGCGAATTACGATACGGACATCAAGGACAAAGCCATAATCGCCACGCTTCCATTGAAGAATTTGGCATGGAACGGCGAATATTTGGTTTTGAAATTGACGGAAGAACAAGTGACGGCGATAAATTCATACGACGATGGATACATCGCCATAGATTTGGAAGCCAAGATAACGGGAACCATTCCAAGCACTTTGACTGAAGACAACAAAGCCATATTGGATAGATTGTTCACGGACGTGTCGGAATTCACCGAAAACGGCTATCAATACATCTCTTGCAACATGGAATTGGCTTTCACGTACAAGCGGACGTTCCTATACGACACGCTTAAGAAGATAATCGCCAGGGAACAATCGAAATATTTCTCAGGAAACCAAAAACCATTGTTTCGCTTGCCCACAAGCGGCGACGATTACGATGTATTGACGAAAACCGAAAGCCCCGAATTCTCGTTCAGCGGGCAAACCGTGTTCGAGGCGGTTTCGCAGGTTTTGTCAACGATTGACGCATTGCCTAGGTTCGAATGGGAAACGAACATACACGGCGTCTATGACACGTTGCATTTGGATTACTTGAACAAGCGCGGGAAAGAAATAGCTTCGATGAAATTCACGGGGCAATCGAGCGGACTTGGCGAAGAGAAATACGTCAATGGGATTTTGACGAACTTCCAAAAAGCGGAAGTGCTAAGAAAATTCCCAAGCGGCGTCGAAGGGACGTACGCAAACGTTCGTTTGAAGGGTTATGGCGTGCCCGAATTGACCGATTTCGCCATGGTGTTGGACAAACCCATCAAATACATCAAGAAATTGGAAATCCAAACGCCATGCGTCTTTTTCGTGGTTTTGAAAAATTCCGAAGGGAAATACGCCCAATTCGATGCGCAATTGAAATTGCCGATAGACGTTTCCCCATTCACTTTCGAAGAAAGCGTGTATTCAAGCGCGCTTAGCGATAGGGGGGATTACGAGAACGCCAACCACAACGAAAGATTGCAATTGAATTGCCTAAAATTCACGAAGGGTTCCAAGAACATCGATTTGGGGAACAAAGCCACGAACGAATACAACAAAGTATATTTGACTTTTTGGAATTGTTGGAAAATCGCCTTCGATAGGGCATTCGGCGCATACGCAACGAATGTGTACGAAAGCGAGACGAGCGATGAAACGCCATGGTTCCAATACAAATTGCCGAGCGAGGGGGATTATTCAAGCGTCTTTTTCCGTTGCGAATACGCTTCGGACGTGGATGGGCGTTTGATTGTCCAAAGCCCCATGGACAAAGAAGACGGGGAAATGAACGCAAGCGCAAGCGGGGCTTCCATCGATTTGGGGAAACTCGGTTTGAACATGCTTGGATTGTCCATGCGCACGGGCGTTCCGACATTGACGTATTCCCAATGCATTTCATCGTGGGACGATTGCGTAAAAGTGGGCGACACGATAGAAAAAGACTATTCCTTGTGGGTTGCCAACAAATGCCAATACCAAGTGGTTTCGCAAACGAAAGACGGAAACAAAACGGATCTGATTAAAGGCACCATCGAGTTCACGCGCGATTTCAACGGTCTTGCCAAACGCATAGCCATCGACCAAAACAAGCGCTATTCCAACATCTCTTCTTCCATCGTGGACAAATGCGAAGTGAACATAATCAATTACGTTTACTTGCATCCGTCTTTTTCCAAAGAAGCGGTGTTTAGGGAAACAACGGGCGCAACGCCCATAGACTTGCCGCAATTGGCCCGTTTCATCGGAAAGCCTTTCGGCGTGACGTTCGGCGGTGCTTTGATAGATGGCAAGCTATACGAGCCTTTGGACGTGGATTTCGCAAGATACTACCTAGAACCGCAAACGAGCGGAGTGCGCGACATCTATATGCCCGTGACGGTCTATGGGGCGGGGAATTGCGTGTGCTTCGAGGCGTCTTTCGACAACGCGATAAGCGCGGGCATACAAATGGAAACAACGACCGAAGACAATGGGAAATGGTGGTACGGGTTGCAACAAGCGACGCAAACCAAGCAATACTTCGGCAAAGACGTGAAATACGCCGATGACGAAGGCTACGCCGAAACCATTTCCATCGATTACGTGAGCGGGGTGAATGCGAAATTCCCAACCACTTTCCCATACATACCGAATAGCGGGACGAACAAGTTGGGCACGCTTTACAAATTGAAATTCAACAAGATGCCGAACGAGATAATCGCCGTGAACTACGAAATGGCTTTCCTATCCAAATTGAAAGGCATCGGCGGATTGACGTTCATGGGGCGCAAGTTCTTCGAATTGGTTTCGGAACCCATGCGCCAAACGGGTTGCAAATTGTTCGTAAGCGATGAAACCTATTCCCTTTTGGACGAAAAAGCCAAGGGAACGGGATACGACATCGGAATGGTGCAATGCATGCAAGCCAGCGACTATTCGTCTTCCACGCCATATAGGGATTACTATTTGAATGTGACGGGGGTGGATATCCCGCAAGGCGATTACCATTCCTATTGCTTGGCGGACGAAGACGGGAACATCTTGGTGGCGTGCAATTTCGATTTCAAAGCGAACGAAGACAGACCATTGCCCATTATCCATTTCACAACGGCGACGGAACGTTTAGAATAAAAGAAAGGCAGGTGCTTCTATGTATATAATCTTCAAAAAAGATGGTTCGGTATCCGAAAAGCAATTGGCGGATTACGTCAACCAACATAGCGATGGCGTCAATTGCATCGACATCGCAATAGACGGGATTGCGGTGGATGCATACACGGCGGACGGGAATTTCAAATTGCCGAATAACGACATCATTTCGCAATCGGCCGAATTCGCGTCGAAGATAAAGACGTCCACGGGCGTTTACCAAGGCTATAGATTGGTATTGGGGAGCGCAATCACGGAATATTATGGGGAAGTCGCATTGACCATCGAATGCTTCAATTCCGACAAGACCACGCTTTTCACGTATCCCGTGAAAATCATCGTGAACGAAACCACGGGGCAAGGCGGAAACCCGATAACGCGAGACGAATACAACGCATTGCGCGCTATGATGGCGGATTACCAATTGCAATTCGCACGTTCCAATATGCGTTCATACGACACATTGGAAGAAGCGAAAGCCGATTTGGCGAACTTAGCCGAAGGGCAAGTGATTTTGGCGAAAGAAGACACGAAATCGAAAAGCACTAGCGCATACCAAGTGCAAGACGGCGTTTTGGTAGGCGTTTCTTTGGACGCCTTGGCGGTCGACAAATTCCTCAAGAACGAAAATGCCATCGGCACGGGCTCTTTCCAATGGATTGCGGAAACGGGCACAAACGCCGATTTCAAAGTGCGTTCCGAGACGAGCGATGCGTTCCGAGACATATTTCCAAACTACAAGCAAATCGAAGACGTTTTCAAAGCCGAAGGAACTTTCGAAGGAACGGCTATCGCTTCCATACGTTCTTTCAATGACCCCTATTTCAGGGTGTCGAACGTCGGAGGACAAACAGCGGAATACCATTCATATTACATAAAAGTCGGCAATAAAAAGATAACCATTCCAAACCTAAGCGCATCCACCCAAACATCATTCGTTCTCGAAGAAAGCGTTGGGAGAATAAACGGCGTAGCTTCTTTGGATTCGAACGGCAAAGTGCCGACGTCGCAACTTCCAAGCTACGTGTCGGACGTTTTGGAATTCCCCACATTGTCCGATTTTCCAAAGACGGGCGAAGCGAACAAGATTTACATCGCTTTGGACACGAACATCCAATATCGTTGGGGCGGTACGGTCTATGTCGAGATAGGCTCTTCCTTGGCGCTTGGCGAAACGTCCGAAACGGCGTGGGCAGGCGATAAGGGATTGAAGAACAAGAACGACATCGCTTCCCTTCAAACGAATAAGGTGGACAAGATAAAAAGCGCTTCCCCTGGCACTTTTTACGTTTACGGCGCTTATGTGAATACGGGTTCCGTCGTGTTGGACAACCCATTCGTGGTTTCCGAAACGGCAAGGGGAGGAGCGATACCGAAATACGACGGTTTCAGCGAATTGCTTGGGCGTCCGAACCAAAGCTCGAAAAAGCCGACCAGCGAAAATGAATTGATTACTTGGAACGGCTTGAACGCATGGACGCTTCCGTTCGACAAGGAGAATGGCGTTCTAACGTGGGCGAAAGACGCTTCGACATCATATGGATACACGCTTCCGCAAAAGAGCGGGACATTCGCATTGACAAGCGATTTGCAAGACGCTGGCACAAGCGTCACCATAAGGAGATGGTGATATGGCACTTTATTTAGGCGACAAGAAAGTAGCGCCGACATTGACGATTGAGAAAACAATCGCTTCCATGAAGGCTTTCTTCGAAGCGGGCGGAAAATGCTCTTATAGCACCGCCACTTCCTTCGAAGGATGTTGGCAACCAAGCGATAGCGCCAATGTCACGGATATGAGTTATATGTTCTACCATTGTTCCAAACTGACCACGATACCCCAATTGGATACATCGAATGTCACGAATATGAGGTGTATGTTCTACGAATGTTCCGAACTGACTACGATACCCCAATTGGATACATCGAATGTCACGGATATGAGTATTATGTTCGCCTATTGTTACGAACTGACTGCGATACCCCAATTGGATACATCGAATGTCACGGATATGAGTATTATGTTCACCGGTTGTTCCGAATTGACTGCGATACCCCAATTGGATACATCGAATGTCACGAATATGTATGATATGTTCTCCTATTGTTCCAAACTCGAAGCCATCCATATGACTAACATCAACGCGAATTTGAGCATAAGCGCTTCCACGTTGTTCACGCGCGAAGCCCTTGTGGAAATCATCGGAAATCTCAAAGCCCAAACAAGCGGTTCGAAAACGCTCACCATGGGTTCCACCAATTTGGCGAAATTGACGGACGAAGACAAAGCCGTGGCAACGGGGAAAGGATGGACATTGGCATGACGTTCGACAAGAAAACTCGAGGCCTAGCCCCCAAAAACGGCTACGCCTTGAAAGAGAAGAATGGGGATTTGCTATCAGACCACGAAATCTTCTTGGGCATTTTCTCGAAGCCTGAGGATTTTGAGGAAATCGCCATGGAAGAATACGAAAAGACGATGAAAGAAAGGGAAAAAGAAAATGCCGACAGACAAAAAGCTGAATAATCTCATCATCAATTACTTGACGGAAGAGCAATACAAAAGCGCAACCAAGAACGAGGACGAATTGTATTTGACGCCCGATGTCGGCGGAAACGAAATCGAGACGATAGACGGAACGTGGGACGGCGACGATTTCACGCTTTCGAAAACCCCTACTTCCTTTCCGTTCATGGCAAGATTGACGATGGCGGGCACGAACAACATCGCCGAAGTGTACTTTTCCGATGCGTTCAGCAGTAGCGAGGAAAACATCAAAATCGGCTTGTACAACGATGCGCAAAGCATGTACGTCTTCTTGTATTACCCCGAAGACACCTCCAAAAACGCCGTCATCCAACACCCCTATATCCAAGGAACGAACATCGCCGACAAAGTGCTCGTATCCAAAGCGGACAAAAGCGCAAAATGGCAATTTTTGAAAACCATCAATTCCCAATCGTTGCTTGGCGAAGGGAACATCGACACCGACATCGAAGTGATAAACGCTACGGCAAATGCGGGCGGCACATACACATTGGAAAAAGAAATAACCAAATTACCGATGATAATTCGAACGACCCTTGGCGATTTTTTGATAGTATCAAAACTTACAGATGATGACGGTAGCGTATGGGGTGGAATTGCTACTTCGTTTTTCAATGGTTTTGCAATCATTACGGCAAGCGGAACGAGCGCAAATATTTCTATGAACCCATTTCAAGACAAGCTCGTAAGCGGGACGAACATCAAGACCATAAACGGGAATTCCATCTTGGGAAGCGGCGATTTGACCATCAAGGCAAGCAACGAAGCGACCGCTTTGACGAACGAAGACTTGAACGATTTGACGACGGACGGCG
>ERZ808246.1325-NODE-1325-length-17985-cov-59.240658_pt1 | contig 17985 bp, 13 predicted proteins | sample MGYA00521083_ERZ808246 | MGnify/ENA primary metagenome ERZ808246 (study PRJEB31516, sample SAMN03275577) | gut metagenome | biome: mammalia-associated habitat; material: feces | host: Papio cynocephalus | place: Kenya | collected 2012-07-07 ... | reverse complement strand
AGAACAGGATCGGGATGCGGGACGATCCGGACAGCGTGTCCACGTCGGCCACGTCAGCAAGCTGCACGTGGGTGGCGTCGATCGTCACCACGCCGTTCTTGCCGTCCACGGTCACGTCCACGCCGTGCAACCGCAGCAAATCGGAGACCACGTGCACGTCGCGGATCTCCGGAACGTTCTTCAACACGGAAACGCCCGGAGCCAGCAACGCGGCCACCATGGCCTTGCTTACGAAGTTCTTCGCGCCACGCACCTTGATGGTGCCGTTCAGCGGCTTGCCGCCTTCGACGTGCAGAATGTCGTTCTTGTTATCAGACACGCTCAACCTCTTTCGATTCCTGTTGAATCAAGCCTAAAGAATACTGCTGTTTAGTTTGCCATAAGCCCTGTAGCACTTTTCGCGCGATCCGGGACCCAACGCGATGCGTTCAACGCAGCGTCTCCTTGATCTCGTGTGCGAGATTCGCGTCCCACATGGCTCCGGTGGCGCTCATCACGGCGTTCGCGCCCGCCTTACGGTACGCGTGGTAGTCGTCGGGACCGATGACTCCGCCGACGCCCACGATGGCGAAGTCGAGACCGAGCTTTTCGCGGATGGCGGAGAGTCTGCCGACCATGTCGAGGCCGGCGCCGCGGATAGCGTTGCCGCACACGCCGGACCGTTCCCTGCCTGCGCCAGGCAGCGCCTGGTTTCCATCGGCGTCCACCAATCGCGCGGAAATGGTGTTGATGGTGGAGAAGCCCTGCACGGTGCCATGGCCGGCGGTTTGCGCGACCATGGTTTCCAGGTCGACGTCGTCGGGAATGTACGCGAGCTTCACAATGAGCGGGCGATCGCCGATTTCGTTTTTCACGGCTTCCGTGATCTCCCCCACCAGATGCGGGTCATGGCACAGCAGACGATTGTGGCCTTCGTTCGGGCAGCTGGTGTTCATCTCCATCAGTCCTGCACCGGTTTCCGCCACCAGGTGCGCGGTGATGACATGGTCGGCGATGTACGCCTTGCGATCCATGCCTTCCACACGAGATCCTTGGAAGCTCGGCACGAGCAACTGGCCTTTGCCGGCGGCCGCGATAGCCTTCTCCATGTCCGGCTGCCATTCGTCCGGATCGCGCGACGGCACGCCGAAGCTGTTGGAAATCGAAATCGGAAGCTCGAATCGGGTGTCGGCGAGCACGCCTTCGTCAAGTTCGGCGCTGCCTGGAACAAGCGAGCCGTCCGCACGCTTCGGATGCACGGCGAGCACGTTCGGGAACGCGTTGCAGCCCCATGCGCGGGAACGGACCGTCTTGTAGACCGCCAAATCGAATCCCATGCGGAAGGCTGCGGTGGTGAATCGTTCGTTGAGCAGCGGACCGGCGGGAATACCGAACGGCAGATTCACATGGAAGCCGAGGAATTCCTCGCCCTGGACCGACGGTTCAGGCTGGACGGACCGCGCGGAATCATTCTTCAACGCTTCGGCGAACGCGCCGAACGGCCCCTGCAGGTAATTGTCTTCATACGTGCGATTGACGTCATAGAACGGCGCGAAACCCTGGCTCATAATGCTCTCCGAAATCGTTCCCGGTCATGGTGGATGTGCGATGCGAACGCGCGAAATACCGCATCCACTGTAACGCGGCGTACGGTCCGGACGGCCGGCATGTCTCACCGGCGGAAACGACATGCGGATATGGGAAAGCCCGGCACGGATGCCGGGCTTTGGAAGGGGGATATATTGCCGGGGGCGCGATTGGCAACGCCGCAACTACGATCGGCCAACGGCCCCGTCCTGCAATTATGGACCGCGCTGCGCGCGGGCTCAATGCTACCCTCGCTCGGCTGTCGCCTCGCTCGGGCAAGGCCCTGCCTGCAGTGCACTGCACTGCAGGCCAGCTGATCGCGGCTAAATAATGCCGCGATCAGCTAGTGGGCCTTGCCAATCAGGGTATTCGCCTTCACGGGCGGATTCGATCGGCTGTTCCGGTTCGCGCTTGACCGGCAGGGTCTTCGGCTTGAACGGGAACTTCTCGGCGCGCATCTTCTCATAGGCGATGATGTCGTCCTCATGCTGCAGCGTCAGGTCGATATCGTCGTAGCCGTTCATCAGACGCCAGCGGGTGTAGTCGTTCACTTCGAACGGCAGCGTCACATCGCCGCAGGTGACGGTGCGGTCCTCCAGGCTGACGGTCATCTCGCGGCCCGGTTCCTCGTCGAGCAGCTTCCACAGCAGTTCGACGGACTCCTGCGGCATGATCGCGGCGAGCACGCCGTTCTTGGCGGTGTTGCCGTAGAAGATGTCGGCGAAGCGGGAGGAGATCACCACGCGGAAGCCGTAATCATGCAGCGCCCACACGGCATGCTCGCGGGAGGAGCCGATGCCGAAATCCGGACCGGCCACCAGAATCTTGCCATGCTGGTATTCCGGCTTGTTCAACACGAATTCCGGATCGCGGCGCCATGCGTAGAACAGCGCGTCGTCGAAGCCGCTTTTCTTCACGCGCTTCAGGAACACGGCCGGAATGATCTGGTCGGTATCGACATTGGAACGGCGCAGCGGCACGGCCACGCCGGTGAGTGTAGTCAGTTTTTCCATTTCAACAAATCCTTCGATTACTTACGATTGCCTACGATTGCAAGCTGTTCGGCCAGTCTCACAGATCCGCCGGCGAGCAGATGGTTCCGCGGATGGCGGTGGCTGCGGCGACGGCCGGCGACGCCAGATGCGTGCGCGAGCCCTTGCCCTGGCGGCCTTCGAAGTTACGGTTCGAGGTGGAGATGGAGCGTTCGCGGGCGACCATTTTGTCCGGATTCATGCCTAGGCACATGGAGCAGCCGGCGTTGCGCCATTCGGCGCCGAAGTCCTTGAAGATCTTGTCGAGGCCTTCCTTCTCCGCCTGCAGACGCACGCGGGAGGATGCCGGCACCACGAGCACGCGGTGGATGTTGTCCGCCTTGTGGTGGCCCTTCATGATGGAGGCGGCCACGCGCAGATCCTCGAGGCGTCCGTTCGTGCAGGAGCCGATGAACACGGTATCCACGGCGATGTCCTTGATGCGCATGCCCGGCTTGAGGCCCATGTAGGCGATGGCGCGCTCGGCGGCGGAACGCTCGGTCTCGTCGTTGAAGGAGGCCGGATCCGGCACCACGCCGGAGATCTTCACGCCCTGACCGGGGTTGGTGCCCCAGGTCACGTACGGTTCGAGGTCGGCCGCGTTGATGGTGACCTCCTTGTCGAACACGGCGTCGTCGTCCGTCTTCAGGGTCTTCCAATATTCGACGGCCTTGTCCCACATCTCGCCTTCCGGCGCATGCGGACGGCCCTTCAGATATTCGAAGGTCACCTCGTCCGGCGCGATCATGCCGGCGCGGGCACCGGCTTCGATCGACATGTTGCAGATGGTCATGCGGGCGTCCATCGACAGCTTCCTGATGGCTTCGCCGCGGTATTCGATGACGTGGCCCTGACCGCCGCCGGTGCCGATCTTCGCGATGATGGCGAGGATGATGTCCTTGGCGGTCACGCCCTTCGGCAGCTCACCCTCGATGTTCACGGCCATGGTCTTGAACGGCTTGAGGCTCAGGGTCTGCGTGGCCATGACGTGTTCGACCTCGGAGGTGCCGATGCCGATGGCCATCGCGCCGAACGCGCCGTGGGTGGAGGTGTGCGAATCGCCGCACACGATGGTCATGCCCGGCTGGGTCAGGCCCAGCACCGGAGCGAACGCGTGCACCACGCCCTGGTCGGCATCGCCCAGCGGACACAGACGCACGCCGAAGTCCTTGCAGTTCTTCTCCAGTGTGCTCAGCTGCAGTGCCGAAGTCTCGTCCGGATTCGGACGGTCGATGTCGACGGTCGGCGTGTTGTGGTCTTCCGTGGCGATGAGCTGGTCGACGTGACGCGGCTTGCGTCCTGCCAGACGTAGACCTTCGAACGCCTGCGGGCTGGTCACCTCATGCATGAGCATCAGGTCGATGTACAGCAAGTCGGGAGCTCCATCGCTGCCCTTGCGTACCAGATGATCGGCCCAGACCTTCTCGGCCAATGTCGTTCCCATTGTGGGACCTCCTCGGTTTTCCTCACTAATTTCCTTGCGGCTATTGCGTCACCGCGTTACTCGTGCTATAAGCCTATGGTCTTGAAACGGGTTCGAGCTCCCGAATGCCGGTATATGAGATATGAGGGTGCCCCGGACGCGGCGGCCGGACGCGCTCCGCCGGAGCCCAGCCCGGCACCGACCGCAAAAACGTTGGAATTTCAGCATTTTCCCAGCTTCGGCAAGCATCGCAAAAAGAGTAGAATATCTGCTTTACCCCACTCACGAACCACGTACATTTTGCATTTCAATATGTGAGATGGCATAATTCGACGTATGACTCCTTCGAACCCGAGCAAAGCTATGCCCCCGTCGCAAGCCGCGAACGTTACGCACGAGGCGGATGGCACGTATACGGCACCCCCGCAAAGCAACGAGATTCATTCCGGGGTAGGCGTGCTCGACAAGACAGTCAAGATCCTCGACGCCCTTGAATCCGGTCCGGCCACGCTTGGACAGCTGGTTTCCGCGACGGGACTCGCACGTCCGACGGCGCACCGTCTTGCGATCGCGCTGGAACGGCATCGCTTCGTGTTGCGCGACCAGCATGGCCGTTTCGTGCTCGGCTCGCGATTCGCGGAGCTCGCAGCCGCGGCCGGCGAAGACCGCCTGCTCACCGCGGCGGCGCCCATTCTGCAAACCCTGCTTGATCGCACCGGCGAATCCGCGCAGATCTACCGCCGTCAAGGCGACCAGCGCGTCTGCATCGCGGCCGTGGAACGTGCCTCCGGCCTGCGCGATTCCATTCCGGTCGGTGCGATGCTGTCCATGGAAGCGGGTTCCGCCGCGCAGATCCTGCTGGCATGGGAGGATTCCGAGCGGCTTCATCAGGGACTGCGCCACGCCAAGTTCTCCGCGGCCAAGCTCACCGCCGTCCGCAAGCGCGGCTGGGCCGAATCGGTCAACGAACGGGACGAGGGCGTGTGCTCGATCTCCGCGCCGATCCGCAACGCATCCGGCCAGGTGATCGCCGCCATTTCGATTTCCGGTCCGAACGGCCGCATGGGCGCCAATCCCGGCCGCCGCTACGCGCCGCTGGTCATGGCCGCCGGCAAGTACCTCACCGACGCGCTGATCAAGGCCTCCTCCGGTCGCTGACGGATGCCGACGAATCCAGACCGTCGATCCGAGTTTTATACCAATTGCCGATTCGCCATCTTCGACGAATCGGCAATTTGCGTACATACAGGCCTTGTAGATACGGGCATACGGATGGACGTGGCTACCGACGGACCAGCGCGGCCAATCTGCCCAGCACCTTGCCCCACCATGTCGGCCGATGCAGCAGGTCCATGCCTTCCGCGTCAGGCTTCGATTCGCTCGTCATGCCATACGCGTACGGTCTTCCGGCGCTCGGCTTTCCCACCAATTCCCCGTATTCCAGCAATTGCGTGCGCGGCTCATACGGGTGCCGGATGTCGAATTCGAAAAGCCGGGCGGCACGTTTCTCCGGCACCGGACCATACGAGCCGAAGCCGCTGGTCGGCGAGGCGACCATCATGATTCGCCCGTCCCCGTTTTCGGTGTTCCCAGCCGCTATCGAACCAACAAAGGCGTTGCGATGGTCGTGTCCTGCGGAAATCGCGAAATATCCCGATTTGCCGAGAATCGCGAATTCGCCGCTATCGGCGTCCGGGCAGCTGACACCCTCCCCCAGATAGCTGCCGGGCTGCGTCTTGTCCTCGTCGAGCACGAAATGCCGGCCGGCGAAATCGCGGTATCCCTCAATGGCGCGTGCCGCCGTGGCCGCGACCGGTTTGAGCAGCTGGTAGTACTGCGCCACCGGGAAATGCTGGAAGACCATGCACGGCAGCTTTCCCGTGCCATCGCGGCCTTCCTGCGGCCGTGCGTTCCACATCCGCTCCGGAACGTCGGCAAGGAAGCGCAGCACGGCCGCGGACGGGCTTCCATAGCCGCCGGAACGGGCGTAATCGCCCGAATCCAGCAATACCAAACCCAATACGTCGTACGTGCGGTCAACGTCCGAAACCGGCAATGCGAACGTGCCGGGCGCGCACGCGTATGCCGGTTGGTCCGGCAACAAAGCCTCTCTCCCGTCCGCCTTCCGCCCGTCGCGCGCGTCGGCATCCATCGTCTCCTCCGGCGAGGGATTGAGGCATCCCGGGAACTCACGGCAGATGCCTTCAATCTCGGCATTGTCGAGTCCGCACTGGAAATCATGGTTGCCGAAAGTCACCGCCCACGGAATGCCGCGTTCGGCAAGCGGCTGCACGAGCCGTCCGATGGTCTGCCGTACCAATCCTCGGGTGCACTCCAAAGCGGCCGCATATCGCTCCTCGGAAGCTTCGGAGGCGGAAGCGGCCGGACGTGCGCTCCAACGGCGTTTGCGCGCGGTCTGCGCATATGCGGGGTCGTATCCCGCGATCTGATTGCCGTTGAAGATGACGATGTCGGGGCGGGTGGCGTCGATCGACGCTTCGATGAGTTTGACGGTGTCCTTGCTGACGTCCGGACCATCCTGGATGTCGGCGAACTGCAGCACGCGGAATTTGCCGGATTGATGGAATTGCAGCCGGCCGAGGCGTGCGGAGACGGAAAGCGGACGATTATCCCCTTCCTCCACTGGTTGGATGCGCGGGCGCGTGGCTTTGTCGGCATGCTGCATTTCGGTCATAGTTCTAGGGTAATGCACTTTGGCCTGCATATTCCGATTTGGATGACGGCTTTTGCGATTCGTGGAAGGGATTGCTGCGGAAAAGATTGCCTAGGAAACAAAAAACCCTCGCAGCTGCGAGGGCTCATTGGCTGGGATGCCTGGACTCGAACCAAGAATGGCTGAACCAGAATCAGCTGTGTTGCCAATTACACCACATCCCAATTTGGCAGGCGTGGCAACTTCGAGAAGTTGTCCGTCGTACCCCCGACCGGATTTGAACCGGTGTTGGCGCCGTGAGAGGGCGTAGTCCTAGACCGCTAGACGACGGGGGCTTGAGTTATCGTTGTGATTTCCAGCTGAGCTGTGAACCGCAACGAGTGATTAATATACGCGAAACCAAGGCGGTATGCAAATCACGGCGTGTCGCGCCATTTTCCGCCGTTTTACGGACATTCTACGAATCTTCAGAGAGCACGCAGGCGCATATCAGAGCATGAAAAAGCCGCTCCCCCACATGGAGAAGCGGCTTTGGATCAACGTACGCGCGCAGGCGTCATATCATCACAGGTGCTCGCGCAGGCCACGCAGGCGGGCCATGGAGACGTCCTTGCCGACGATCTCCATGGATTCGAACAACGGCGGGCTCACACGGCGTCCACTCATGGCCACGCGAACCGGGCCGAAGGCCAGACGCGGCTTGTAGCCGCCTTCCTCGACCAGCGTCTTGTTCAGCGTCTCGTGCAGGTTGTCGGTCTTCCAATCGGCCTCATCCACGCCGTCAAGGGCGTCGATGGCCTTGTCCAGCACCTCGGGAGCGGAATCCTTGAGCTGCTTCCTGGCATCGGTGTCAGGCTCGATGTAGCCTTCGGCGGACAGCAGGGAACCGACCATGCCGGCGACCTCGCCCAGCAGACGCACACGCGGCTGCACGAGCGGAGCGGCGGCGGTGAGGACCTCGCGCTCACGGTCGGTCAGGGCGTCCCAGGAGTCGGCGGACACCACGCCGTCGCGCTTGAGGTACGGCACGGAACGGTTCAGGAAGTCCTGCGGGTCGAGCATACGGATGTGCTCGGCGTTGATGGAGATGGCCTTGTCAATGTCGAAACGGGCCGGATTGGCCTTGACGTCACGCACATCGAACTTCTCGATCATCTCGTCCATGGAGAACACGTCGCGATCGGGGGCGATGGACCAGCCCAGCAGCGCCAGGTAGTTCAGCAGGCCCTCGCGGATGAAGCCGTGGTCGCGGTGCAGGAACAGGTTGGATTCCGGATCGCGCTTGGAAAGCTTCTTGTTGCCCTGGCCCATCACGTACGGCATGTGGCCGAACAGCGGCATCTCCTTGGCCACGCCCAGCTCGATCAGGTAACGGTACAGCACGATCTGGCGCGGGGTGGAGCTCAGCAGATCCTCGCCACGCAGCACCACGTTGATGCGCATCATGGCGTCGTCGACCGGGTTGGTCAGCGTGTACAGCGGGTCGCCGTTCGGACGGACGATCACGTAGTCCGGCACGGAACCGGCCTTGAATTCGATGCGGCCACGGATGAGGTCGTCGAAGGCGATGTCCTCGTCAGGCATGCGGATACGCAGGGCGGGCTTGCGGCCTTCCGCGCGGAAGGCGGCCTTCTGCTCCTCGGTCAGGTTGCGGTCGTAGCCGTCGTAACCGAAGGCCTTCGGACGACCGGCGGCCACGTTGCGGGCCTCGATCTCCTCAGGAGTGGAGAAGGATTCGTACGCATAGCCGGCTTCGAGCAGCTTGGCCGCGACGTCCTTGTAGATGTCGCCGCGCTCGGACTGGCGGTACGGGCCGTCCGGGCCGCCGACGTTGATGCCCTCGTCCCAGTCGATGCCGAGCCAGTTCAGGGCTTCGATGATCTGGTTGTAGCTTTCCTCGGAATCGCGCTGGGCGTCCGTATCCTCGATGCGGAACACGAACGTGCCCTTGGTGTGGCGGGCCTCGGCCCAGTTGAACAGTGCGGTGCGGACCATGCCGACGTGCGGGATGCCGGTCGGGGACGGGCAGAAACGCACTCGGACGTTTTCGGGAAGTTCCGGTTTGGTGTTTTCAGCTTCAGTCATAGGCTCCATTGTGCCGCGCAAACCGGACGTGGCGCCATCCAATCGCCATTTTTCTCCCATGGCGTCCCATAGTGCAATATTTCCCCTATCTCCACGCCTGCAGGGGAGTACAGTGTAAGATGATTCTTTTTCTCAAATCACTTTTTTGCGAAAGGGCGCTCTAATGACGGACCCCAACCAATACAATCCACAGGCGCCGCAGCCGACGCCGCAATACAACCAGCCGGACTACGGCCAGCAGGCCCCGCAATACGGTGCCCCCGATTACAACCAGGCCCCGCAATACGGCGCTCCGTCCTACGGACAACCGCAATACGGACAGGGACCAGCCGGCAATTACGGACAGCCGGCACCAGCACCGCAGGCCGGCGGCAGCTTCTTTGCATTGACCGCCCCGCTTGACATGCCGGCGTACGGCTGCAACATGGGAGAGGCGGTCGTCCGCTTCTTCAAGAAGTACACGGTGTTCAAGGGACGTGCGTCCCGCGGCGAATTCTGGTGGTGGATTCTCGCCAACTACATCATCGTCTTCGCTCTCGGATGCCTCTTCGGTCTGCTGGGAACGATCACCGATTCCGACGCCATCTCCACCATGGACGATCTGGTCGGCACCCTCTGGGGGCTTGGCACCCTCGTGCCGACCATCGCGCTCGGCGTGCGCCGCCTGCACGACATCAACATGCGCGGCACCACGCTGGCCATCATCTACGGAGCCCAAGTCGTCGCGATGATCGTCCTCATCATCGGCTTGGCCTTCATCGGCGGAGGCGCGATAAGCGCTCTGAACGGCAACAGCGGCAACCTGGCCGCCGTCGGCGTCGTCATGCTCATCGTCGGCGTTCTGGCGATGCTGGCCTCGGTCATCTTCTACATCGTCCTGATGGCCAAGAAGACCGACCCCGCGGGCGCGCGATTCGACGATCCGAACGCGGCCGCCTTTGCGTACCCCAACGGCATAGCGCCCACCAACGACCCCGACACAGTACCCCAGCAGTACGCCGCGCAGTACAACGCAGCGCAGTACAACGCAGCGCAGCAGTACAACGCAGTCCCGCAGTATAACGCGGCGCCTCAATACGACGCCTCCCAGCAGTACACGGCGCCCGCCGCGCAGCAGCCGGCGATGCCGACCATGCCGACGGCTCCGGCCGCCGACCCGTATGCCGCGCAGGCCGCCCAATACAATCCCGCGCCCCAGCAGTACGCCGCGCCCGCGACGCCGACGGCTCCGGTAGCGCAACAGCCGACCATGCCTCCCATGCCGGCCGTGCCAACCGTGCCAACCGTCCCGCCGATGCCCACCATGCCCCAGGCACCGGCCCAGTCCCAAGAGCCCTATGGAACCACTCCGACGGAATCAGGCACCCCGGCGGAATCAGACGCTCCAGTGGAGCCTTCCTTGCCGACCAATCCGGACACGTCGGCGGACGATGACGGCCAGCAGCGCTGACAGACGTCCATCGCAATAATGGAAAGCGCATAACGCGTTCCATATATGACGGATCCCGACCCCTGCCAATCGCAGGAGCCGGGATCCGTCATATATGGAACGAAAAAGACGGGAAACGTCTATTCGCGCGGCTTCGAATCCGCGCCGGCGGGCGTGCCGGAACTCGTTTCGGCCGAATTGGAACTTGAATCGGAATTCGAATCCGCCGAATCATCCTTCGTCAGATTGAATTTCTTGGCGAGCGCCTCCTTGCTCTTGCGCTCGTCCTCGTCTCTGGCCTCCTGCTCGGCCTTCTTCGGGTCCCACCGCAGATACGAGGCGTGCTCAGCCCACTCCTGTCCGGCGAACATGGCGAGATACCGCACCGTGGCAACGAAGGTCTGCGGGCAGAAGGAATTGGCGAACACCGGCTCGCATTCGCCGAACCGTCGGGCGGAATCGCGCAGATCTATCAGATAACCCAGCTGCTCGGCAGTGACGAACGTGTGCGGAACCGCCAATTGCTCGCGCAGCCCGTTGACGTACAGCAGCACCGGCAGCGCGCGAATGGCCTGTTCCTGCTGGTCGTCGACGTCGTGGCACATGAGGTTCAGCAGGGCATCGCCAACGGTCACCGAAGCCAGATACCGACGGGCGAGCACATCGCGGTCCACCGTGGCGGACTTGCACAGTCCGACCTCCTCCGCCACATCGTCGTCGATCTCAAGATCGGAGGTGTCACGCATCGTCCGCGCCACGCTGGCCATCACCTCGCGGATCTCTCGTTCGATACGGTCCTCCACATCGATGCCAAGCATTCTGGCGGCTTCCATGAACAGGTCGGCGCCATCGACGCCACGGTAGGACGACAGCACGTCGTAGGCCTGATTGGCGTTCATCAACGCATGCATGACGCTCCGGTCACAGCCGGGAATCACATCCATGCCCTCATACGCGGCCTCCGCAACGGACTGCTCGATCTTTTCGGAACGCTTCAGCAACGTCTGTGCCATCATGCAGGAGAAACGCACCTGCAGGTCCTCCGCGTAACGCGCGTCGTTCTCCAATTCCTGAGCCGTCTGCAGAGGCCACATCTTGACCAGATCGATACCCAGATCGATGGCGGTGGCGACCACATGCGAGTCAAGCATCGAAGTGACCGTCTCCTGATCAATCACGAAAGGCATGCATCCTCCTTGTATGTCCGATGTCGTGTGTCCGATCGGCCGGTCGGCATCGACCATGGCGGGTCGCCGTCGACTGTCCGTTTCCTACGCCCACCTTACTCGACGCCCGCCGCGGGGTCCACATATGTGATGGACAGCACTTTTTTGGTGTCGCAATCGTACGTGATGGAGGTGATGGACGCGAGCGCGGTGTGGCGCAGCAGCATGTTGTGTTCGGGATGGCCGGTTTCCAGCATGTGGCGGTAGCTCCAGATGGGCGATTCGTGGCTGACCACCACGATCTGCTTTCCCGGGTATTCGTCGACTTTCTCCAGCGCGAAGTCCTGCATGCGGTGCGCGATCGATTGGTAGGTCTCGCCCCAGCTTGGCTTCCACAGGTTGCGTACCAGTTTCCAGTTGCCGTTTTTCCACAGCGCGCCTTCGCCGAAACCGATGCGTTTGCCACGGAATTCGTTGCGCGCCTCGATCAGACGCTTGTCCGTCTTGAGTTCCAGCGGCTGCTCGTCGCGCAGGCCTCGCACCGAGTTGAGCGATTCGAGGATCTCGCCGGCGGTCTCGCGCGTGCGTTCCAACGGCGACGAGTAGACGGCGGATACGGTGTTCAGCTGCGGACTGACGGCGATGTAGTGCGCGGTGGCCTGCGCCATGCGGACGCCCAATTCCGACAGATGGAAGCCCGGCAGGCGCTCGTACAGCAGGTGTCCGGGATTCTCCACCTTGCCGTGGCGTACGAAATGGATGGTTGTCGCCGGCATCTTGGCCGCCTTTCCTGTGGCGGGCCGGTCCGTTTCGCCGGTGTCCCGGCTGCTTCGCGGTTCGGTCAGCCGCCGGCCCTCGTGTTCTTGCATACCTACGTAATCCTACGTAGACCATCCAACCGAATCGAATATCGTTTTCCACGCCGACGCGCCGCGTGTCACGACGGTACCTGCGCATAGAGTTTTCCTTGGTCCACAAAGACGCATAAACAACACGCAACCCCATAACTCCCCTCCGTTTGGCACGCCAGCCAAGTCAATCGATTGACGCATTGCGATCGCCAGACGGGAAGACTATGTACGGAAGCGGTTCACCAACATCATTTCCAGGGGTAGGCCTCATCAGTCCGCGGCGACGCAAAGCCGTGGACGCGGCAATCAAAACCGTGAGCAGAAAGGAGCGGCGGAGCATGGCCAATACTGTTCTCGCCGGCGTCAAGGACGTCGGCCAACGTCTTTTCGGAGGGTACGCGGAGCTGCTGCGCATACCGCACACCGCGCGTTTCTCCATCGGTTCGGTGATCGCCTGCATGCCGTTCCCGATGGTCGGCATGACGATCACGATCTCCGTGCAGCATTATTACGGCAACTATTCGCTGGCAGGCGCGCTGACGGCCGTGCAGGCGATCGCGCTGGCCGTGGCGAGCCCGGTACTCGGCAAGCTGGTCGACAAGTTCGGCCAACGTCAGGTGTCGATTCCCACGATCATCGTGTGGATGGTGGCGGCAATCGCACTGGTCTCCTGCATCACCGCGCGCGTGCCGTCGTGGATCCTGTTCTGCATCGTGCCGTTCATGGCCGCCATTCCGCCGTGGGGTGCGATGAGCCGCCAGCGTTGGACCACGCTGCTCAAGGGCGATGCGGAGAAGACGAACCGCGCGTTGTCGCTGTCCGGCGTGTTCGACGAGTGCATGTGGGTGATCGGCAATCCGCTGGCGTCCACGTTGGCCGTGATCTCCGGTCTGCTGGCGTTCTCGTTCACCGGCATGTGCGTAGTGATCGGCGCGCTGATGTTCCTGACGGAGCTTACGACCGAGCCGAAATCGCAGACCCAGCTGGCCCGCGAGGCGGGCATGACCCGCAAGGAGTACCGCGAGCGCGAGGCCGCGCGGTCCAAGGCGTTGCAGGCCGAGGCCGCGGTGGAATACGCGCGTGACAAGGCGCGTGCGGAAGGCAAGACGGCGGCCGAAGTGCAGGCCGCTATGGAGAAGACCGAGGCGGACGTGAAGGCCGGCCGCAAGGAGTCGATCTGGGGGCCGGGTCTGATCGCGGTATGCGTGACGTGGTTCGGCTTGGGCGCGTTCCAGTCGGCCGCAGGCATTTCGATTGTGGCGTTCGCCACCGAGGCGCATATGAAGCAGTTCACGGGATTCGTGTTCGCCTGCTTCTCGTTCAGCTCGCTGATCGGCGCGCTGGTGTATGGCGCCAAGAATTGGACGATTCCGCTGTGGAAGCGCTTCTACTTCTGCCTGGCGGTGGTGGATCTGGGCATCGGCTCGTTCATGTTCGCCAAGCATCTGTGGGTGATCATGATCATCTACCTGTTCATCGGCGTATGCCAGGCTCCGACGTGGGTGAACGGCAACCAGCTGATGCTGCATCTGGTGCCGCCCACGCGTTTCACGGAAGGCATGGCGTGGATGGGCGCGATGAATTCGATTGGCGGTTCGGTGGGTTCCGCGATCGCGGGACAGTTCATCGACCGTATGGGCTCGCATGGCGGCTTCATTGTGGTGACGGCTTTGGCGTTGGCTTCGCTGGCGATCGCCTTGTTCGGCTTCAAGCAGATCAAGGATTCTACGGAGCAGCCGATGCTCACCAGCGTGAGCGTGTGACGGGACATGTGACAAACGCCGGCAAATAATCGGCATTGCAGGCACGAACGGTATAAAAAAGCGTGTCCGAATCGCAATGGATTCGGACGCGCTTTCCATATCAGATGAGGCAAGGACGTCTGCTTTGCCCGGTTACTGGGGAGCCGGTTATTGGGGAGCTACTTCGGCCAGCCCTTGGGCGTATGCTCCAGCGACCACACGCCGAGTTTGTGCGAGAAGCTGTTTTCCCACTTGGCCTCCAGCTCTTCAGGGGTCAGGCGGTTCTCCTTCTTCTTCAGACGGTTCATCGCATTGGTGTGCGTATCGTCCAGCAGCCACTTGCGGGTCAGGAAGTTCCACACCATCACCACGGCGGTGGCGATGAGCTTGCCCACATTGGTGCGGATCAGGTATTCGGTGCTCTGCGATACGTAGGCGTCGTGGTTCATGCCGTACGTGGAGATCCAGATGATGGCGTCGTTCATGAACAGGCCGATCACCGCGCCGACCACGAAGATAACGATCTCCATCCAACGCGCCATGTCGTCACGATGCTTGAACACGACCTTCATGCTGGCCACATAGTTGAAGATCAGGGAGATGACGAAGGAGATGGTGGCGGCGATCACATTGTGCATGTGGAACAGGCCGACCAGAAGATTCAGGATGCCCCAGTCGATGATGAACGCGATCACGCCCACAATGCCGAATTTCATCAGCTGCTCAATCAGTTTTTTCACACAGCACATTAAACACGCGTACGCAGACCACCTAGACTTGGGTGATGAAGGACAATATATTCCAACGATTGCAAGGAGCAGCAATGCCAGTCATCCACACCCATGTCTCCGTTTCCACCACCCCCGAGCAGCGCGAGGCGCTGAAGGCCGCGTATGGCAAGGCCATCACCGCCGTTCCCGGCAAGTCCGAAGGCTGGCTGATGTGCCCGTTCGAGGACAATATGCCGATCTACTTCGGCGGCGACGACTCCAAGCCGGCCGCCTATGTGGAGGTGAACGTGTTTGGCCGTTCCGTGCCGGGTTCCGCCTGGGAGAAGCTGACCGAGCAGATCATGGCCGCGCTGAATAAGGAGCTCGGCATTCCGGCCGACCGCACGTACATCCGCTACACCGCCACCACCGACTGGGGCTGGAATGGTGGGAACTTCTGACGAAGTTTCGCCGTTCCTTCGGGGTTCGCCTGCCGGATTGCGCCAATTCAGCACCAATTCGGCTGTTGACGGCAGATTGACGGCCCTTAAGTAGGGTGGTTCGCCTGTTTACGGCGACCGAAACCAGATAGGCCGGGTATAAGTCTTAGAATTCCAAGGCTTATACCCGGCCTATCGCCGTTTTCATGCCGCGAACAAGCCGCTTGGCTGCTTGGGAACGCCTGTCAACGCCTATGACGCAATCTCGGCTTCCCCGCCTATGGCAATACCGCAGCATCGGCACCACCCCGATAACCCCATCGGCAAACTTGCGGCCGTCACATAACCGTCAAATAAAAAATCGTTGGAAAATAGCCATTTTGCACAACCGCACCCTCATTTTCCGGGTTACTCGTCAAATAAACGTAGCCTAAACGCAAAAGACGTTGGCATCGCGCGCAAAAAGAAAAAGCCGCCAGCCCCGAACGGGACCAGCGGCCTAGTTCCACGAAAAGCCGGAATCAGACGATCTTCGGCATCGGCGTGGTCAGCGACGTGGTGAGGTTCACGTGCACCAGACCGGCGCCGGCATGCACCTCCACCTTCTTCAGGGTGACGGTGCGTTCGCTTTCCGGAGCGTGGTCGTTGTCGGTCATGGTGGCCGGAGACTTCACCGCCACCAAGGCGAGCGAACCGAAGTCGATGCCGGCGCTGGCGCACAGCTCCTGCGCGGACTTCAACGATTCGGCGAAGCCATCCTTCAGCACCACGCGGTCGGCCGGAACGCCATATGCATGCTCGGCCACCCAACGCACGTTCTCCACCAGAGCCATGCCCTTGTGGCTGTGCGGTTCGGCCGGCATGGAACCGTTCATCACGGCGTCAGCGAACGCGTCGAGCTGCGGGGCGAGCGCGTCACCACCGTCGCGGTACAGGTTGCCGACGATCGGCTCGCGGAACTCCAGCTCCTTGGCGGTCTGCTTCAGCGCAGGCACCTGGTCGTCCTCGCCTTCCCACAGGTTGATGAGCGGGAAGGTGGAAATGTCAAGGCCTTCGAGACGCTGCACGTGGAACGGATAACGCCAGGCCAGATCCGGGTCGTCACGCCACGTGGAGGCGCGGGTCACGACGATGGCGGCGGACGGCCACTGGGCACCGTATTCGCGGCAGGCGATGTCCAGCCACTTCTGTGCGCCGGCGTCGGTGCCGTAACCGGCTTCGACGATGACCACGTCGTGCAGGGCGCAGGCCATCTCCACGGAAACCAGCGTCGGGATGCCGATGGACACGTTGGCGAACGGGCCGCCGTGCACGTACACCGGGGAGCCGTTCACCGTCTCGGTCTTGGCCGGCTTGACGGCGTCGCCAAGGATGCCGGTGATACGCCACAGGTCGATGAATTCGCCGAAGGTCACGGCCTTGCCGTCCTTCGTGCCGGCGATCATCTTGGACACGCGATCGGAAATCTCATCCATGGAACGGGACAGCACGACGATCTGCATGAGCTCGCAGGTCGGGGTGAGCACCACACGCTCGGGCACGTCGCCCTTGCCACGATCCACCGCGATCTGGCGCAGGGAGCGGGACGGCACTTCGGAGACGCGCGGCACGAGGATGGTGTCCAGCCTGCCTTCGTCCACGGCCTTCTCCGCGAAGGAGACCAGCAGGTTCTGGGCCGCTTCGATGGCGCCCATCTCGCCGCACAGACCCCAGTCGATCAGCTCCGGATGGGTCAGGGAGGCCTTGCCGCCACCGGAGGCGCCACCCTTGGAACCGGCTGCGGTGATGCCCATGCTCGGCTGGCGCAGCACGGCGGCCGCGTCGATGCCACGTTCGCGCAATGCATCGATCAGCGCGATCGTGGTGGTGGTCTTGCCTTCGCCACGGGACGCCTTCAACGGGGTGTCGGCGGTGACGAGGACTACCTTGCCATGCTTGCGCGGCGCATCAGGATTCTTCTTCAGGTAATCGAGATAGCCGAACGCATCAATCTTCTGCACCAGACCGTACTGGCTGGTGAAATCCTCAATGCTGGTCACTGGGTTCCTTTCTTGGGAAAGCATTCCGCCGGACGTGACGCCGCGCACGCGATACGCATGACGCGCATTCTCGCACGCAACGCAGGCCCGAACGGAAAGGCAAAGACAACCGTCATTCTAATAAGCCCGCGTTACCAATGGAAAACCGGCTCCGCACAGCGGACGCGCGTCGGCCGTCATACGGAACGGCCGGCGACGATCGCCTTGCGAGAGCCGGAATCATGTATGCGTGGACGGTTCGCGGACGATCGCGGAAAAGCGCGGAAACCGTCAGAAGAAACCGTACATGGAGACCGTCAGAAGTCGGACATGTGGAAGCCGTTCTTCATGTTCATGCTGGTGGTGTAGAGCACGGAGTCGAGCAGCTTGTCGGTCTCCTCCTTGAGCTGCGCGGCCATGGTCTCGTTGGCTGCGGAGAGCACGTCGCGGGCTTCGCCGTTGCGCACGGCCTTGATGACCTCGTCCGGTTCCAAAGGCTGCACGTCGCCGTTTTCGTCGTCCGTTTCGAATTCGTCGGACACGCCTTCCACCAGGCGGGCGATCTGCTCGTCGGTGGCGGCGACCATGCGGTGGCCCATGCCGCCGGTCTTCTCCTGGTAGCGCTCGACGGCGTTGGCGGTGTCGGCGAAGTTCGCGTCGCACAGGGCCGCGATGATGCGGTTTTCCCAGTAGAAGTTCTCGGAAGTGACGCGCGTGGTGGTGTCCTCAAGATACTTCGGCGTGGAGTCGACGTTCGGATAGAACGGCACGAGCGTGTTGAACGGGTTGGAGCCATAGGCGATCCACTGGATGGCGCGGCTCACCTGCGGACGGTACGGGCGGATCTGCA